>Ga0209102_1001133_pt1 | contig 14908 bp, 14 predicted proteins | sample ConPoolayeHmetaG_FD_185483 | JGI IMG/M metagenome (GOLD analysis project Ga0209102, IMG submission 185483) | Hot spring microbial mat communities from California, USA to study Microbial Dark Matter (Phase II) - Cone Pool mat layer H metaG... ...
CCGTAGAAATGTCGGGAGAGGAAGCTCCCCACCTCGTGCGGACACCTGTACTGAACGTCCAGCATGACGGCCTCTCCGCCTTCCCCAAGGTCCCTGACGGCCATGTCGAACCAGCTGGTGAGGAAGTCCGCTGCGCGCGCGTCCAACACCAAGGGTTCAAGCTGCCTGTGATCTCCAACCAGCACCCACCTCTTGGACATCAGGCACGGGATCAGGGCATATGGAAGGATGCACTGGGAGGCCTCGTCCACGATGGCCACATCGAAAGGCAGATGGCGGAGCTTCACGTAGCCGCCCTTCTCCATGTACGCGTCCCGGAACGCGTTGCTCAGGCAGGATATGAGCGTTGAGCCCACGATGTCTGCCTCCCTCATGAGGGAGATCCCCTCCCTGCCGAAGTGGTGGGTGTCCACCACCTCGATCCCTTCTAGGTCCTGCTGCCTGTTCCCGGTCGCGATCCTGACGATCTTCAGCGAAAGGCCCTCACTTCGAGAGAGGTCCCGAATCATCTGCAAAGCGTTATCGACGGAGTTGTTGGTGTAGCTGGTGACGAGGACCTTTTTCCCTTGCTTGGCTAGCTCCACGGATGACCTGGCGATCACGGTCGTCTTGCCGGATCCGAAGGGCCCATGGACGACGGTCAGCTTGGATGCCATGATCATCCGTGCCGCTCTCTGTTGGGACTCGTTCAGATCCACGAAACCTGCCTCGACGCTGCATGACTTCACGGACGATGCGTCCTCCACGGCCCGCCTCAGCTCCTCAAGATGGCCCCTGACCTCATCGTCGTCGGTCAAAAGTCCCGGGACCTCAATTGCCGTGATCGCCATCTTGGCGCGGCCGGAGAAGTCCAAAGGCACGGAGAAATCCAACCTCAGCTTCCCATCTGACAGAAGGGGCGGAGTCAGAGGATCCCGCAGCGCGATCTTCATGGCGTCCGGCTGGATGCTCCGCACAACGCCGAATCCCCATCCGTGACTTGCCTCGACGGGCGACAGCCTCACGAAGGAGCCTGGCGTGACGGATAGATCCTTCTCCCAGTCCCTCAGCCTCACCACGAGGGCATCCTCGCTGTATGCCAGAATGTCGCTTGCGGGCACGACTATGCCTTCCTCCAAGAGGCTGTCCGTGGGCCCGGCGCGGAAGCTCCGCCACCCGGCCTCCGCCTCCAGGTCCAGCGCATCCCGAATCCTTGACAGGAAGCCGTCCGGCCGATACCCGGCAAGCCTCCTGCATACGTCCCTGAAGCCGCAGGATGCACATTTCTTCTTGCCGAAGTCTTCCATGTCCGGCACGGGCGAGCTGATCGAGTACAGGTACTCATCTCGTCCCCAGAGCGAGCGCTGAAGCTGGCTGGTAAGTTCGGCCACATCGCATCCATGCCTGTGCGCCATCCCCCCTGTCCACTTGTCGAAAACCCATACCTCGGCACCGGCGTCGGGAACCCTAAGTGCCTCCCTGAGCATCTCGGCATAGGTAGCTGCCTGGAGCAACGCCCTGCTCGCCCCCCAGCCATCCCTGCGCTCGTAGATGGCGGTTTGATCCGTTATCTTGTACTCTATCACCCGGCCCTCGCTCCTCTTCCCCCGCCTCAGCCCCACGAAATCGGCCCTACCGACCAGGCCGAACCTGTGGCTTAGGACGTTGTACTCGGAGCAGAAGTAGCCGTGCGGGCCAGCCCACGCCATTATCTCGTTGGAGATCTCCTCGCACGTGGAGAGCGTCGTGCCTGCCTCGGTGGCGATATCAGGAATGTCCAGTTCCCTGGAAAGCACATCGATGAGATCCTCCGTTCCCGCCCTTGCGACGCCCAGCGCCTCCGCAGGGGACCGCCCGGCCGAGAGCTCTCCCCAGAGCAGCCTCCAGTGCCTCTGGAGTATCCGGTGGCGTACTATGCCCATGACGCTGGTTTCGGCCGTCACCTCCTCCACTCCGAGACGCCCGGTCACGAAACCCCTCAGCCTGCAGTAAGGGATCGCCTCGTAGACGGGCACCAACCTGTCAACGTCCACGGTAACGCCCGGACCCTTCCTCCAAAGGCCCTGACGGTCCTTGTAGCCATGCCACCTGAACCACTCATTCTCCTCGGGCGGCTTGTGGAAAAGGAGATGGGTCCCTTCCCTGACGATGCCCCTCTCGATGAACTGCAGCAGGCAGGGCATCCCTCGTTCTTCCGGCTCGTCCGTGGAGGCAAAGAAGACCGACCGCTCCTCACCCCCCTCCAGCGCAACCTTGAGGCGGGCATACTGGCCCTGGCTCCCGGTCCTTCTTTCCACCCTCTCAACGGTTCCTACGACGCCGAACAAGATGGCGTCCTCCGTGGACGGCCGGCCGCAGGCGGGCCCGCCGCGGATATAAACTGTTCTTCCACCCCGCCGGGTGTGACTTGCACGAGAAGGCTAGATGTAGCGCCTGAAGAGGGCAAGGCTTTTCTCTATCCCCTCCCACTCGTCGGCCTCCCCCTCGTACTCAAGCGAGTAGGTGCCCTCGAAGCCCGCATCCTTGAAGATCCTGAAGATTCGCCGGTAGTTGAGGGTGGTCTCGTCGCCCTTCTCGTTGAAGGCGTACGTCTTGGCATGCATGTGCACCGCCAGAGGAGCCAGCTTCTGCAGCTCGGAATACACGTTCCCGCGGAAGCTCCCCGTATCAGGGCAAACGCGCAGGTTCTCGCTTCGCACCGCCTCTATCATCTCCAGGATCTCGTCCGCGGTGTTGCAGTAGTTGCCGTGGTTCTGCATCGCGATGATTATTCCCTTCTCCTTGGCGTAACGGGCCACCTCCTTCAGGCACTCAAGCGTGAGGTACTTGAGCCCCACCGGAGGCTCACCCACCACGCTGCCGAAGAAGGCCCTCACGATCTTGGCACCGACGGCGCAGGCAAGATCAACGGCCGACTTGACGATCCGTACCTGCTCATTCCTGGACCACTCGTCCAGTAGGGCGAAGTTGTTTTCGACCGAGACGCAGTTCCAAGCTATGCCGGCGTCCTTGCACCTTTCCTTCAATATCATGGCATTCCCGTCGAGATGGGCTGTGAGCACCTCGATGTCCTCAAAGCCGAGGGCTTTCGCCCTATATGGAAAGTCGAGTATCGACAGCCGGCCTGCCCCAAGGTTCCTGTGAAGGCTCCACGAGCTTATTCCTAGGGGCATCCAACGACACTTCCCAGCCCGCCCAGCGTCGGAAAGGCCTATAATATGTTTTTTGCCCACTGCCCTACCCATGGCTCATCCCGAGGGAATACTTCGGGAATGGTTCCAGACCTAGATCCCCTTCGCGAAGCCCTGCCAGGGTATGGAGGTGGTGGTTCCAGCCAGGTTCATGGTTCGCAATGGGTATTGCCACCACTGAGTGCTAGGCTGCCCCTTCGCGAGATCGCAGTTGTGTTCGTTGAGCGCGATCGGACCCAACCTGCCCGGCTTTTTCAAGCCGCCTTGCGCAAGTGGAACGAACGGTTCCACCTTGTACCAGGCAACCATCAACTACAGTTCCAGCCCTACCAAGGCCGCATATGAAGAGAGGTTAGGAAAATGGCCCGCAGGACGATCACGGAATCGCTCGCACGCGCCATCTTCGAGATGGCAGAAAGCCAAACCGAAAACGGCCCCGCTTCAGATCCCTCGGCCCTCCAACCTAACTGCCCTGGTGAGCCTGCTACCTCGACCTGGGTGAGGCTGCCCGCCAGCATTCTGGCCAAGCTTCGCGAAGCGAACCGCCGAACCGGCTTCTCGGTCGAAAGCCTCCTCTGGGATGCCGTCGACTTCTACTTGGAGGAGAAGGTGTACCAATGGTTCACCCCGGATCACCCAGATCTCGGCGAACCCACGAGCGAAACTGGCTCAGCGGACTCCCTGGCTCGAGCGCGGAAGGACCCGGGCCTCAAGATCATGGAAGCTGTCGGCCGACATCGCGCTTCGACCAACGGGCCGGCCGAGGCACCACGAAGAGGTGCTGATGGAAAGCCGGGTCATCGGCCGTCGAAACTCAGATCACACAGGAAGGTCACTCGATTCTCCGCCCTCATAGTGGCATCGGACACAACGATCACCGAAACGCGCCAAGGGAGCGCCGACAAATGACAAGTTTGAAACGTGCCGTCCTGAACTTGGCATCCGTTCTTGGAGTACTGCTCGCGGGCTCATTCCTAGCTACCCTGAGGCGGATTCCGCGCCCGCGCAAGACCAACGCGAATGCTAAGCAGGTCGGTGACCCCACCTGCCCGCAGATTCGCCAGCAGGGCACGTGCATGTCGGCTCAAGGTTCAACCGGCCCTACCACAGTGTTCCTGCGGGACCGGCAATGAAAGGGATCACGTAGACGCTCCGCCGCCTTAAGATCTTCGCCTCGCCATGTCCTCAACATCGCGGCTCGGAACCGATCAATTTAAGTCCCTGCGTAGAGTGGAAGCGATCCGGGCAAGACCATGAAGATCGTGAGCGTCGGGGATCTCAACATAGACCTCATAAGCCAGCCCCTGGCCGACTTCCCGCGCAAGGAAGCATCCACCATAATCGACTACTACGTCCTGATGGTTGGCGGATGCGCCGCGAACTTCGCCGCGGCGACGGCGACCCTCGGCCTGCCCACCAGGTTCATGGGCCTGCTTGGCGACGATGCCATGAGCGACTGGCTGATCTCGGAAATGCAGCAGCACGGAGTCGAGGTCAAGGTCAAGAGGAAGAAGGGCATGACCTGCGGCATCACCCTCGCCTTCTCCTTCCAGGACGGCAAACGTGCCTATCTGGCCACGCTGGGCTCCAACAGGGAGCTTCGTCTTGATGACCTTGACCTGTCCCTCGTCGAAGGGGCCGAGCACGTCCATCGCTCGGGATACTGGTGGGCGGACCGGATGCTCGGCCGGCCGACCGCTGAGGTCCTGCGCAGGGCCAGGGAACACGGCGCGCAGACCTCGCTTGATGTCGGCTGGGACTACCGGGGCTGGACCCGGGATAGGGTGAGGTCGGTTTTCGTCGCCTTGGGCCAGACCGACGTGTTCTTCGCGAACAAGGACGAGGTCGAGAAGCTCACCGGCAAGGCCGACCCCCTCCAGGGGGCAAGGGAGCTGCTTAAGGCGGGGCCGGAGATGGTCGCTCTTCACCTCGGCAAGGCTGGGTCCGCGGTCGTGACCGGCAAGGAGGTCATCAGGGCAAGGCCCCACGACGTGCAGGTCGTGAACCCCACCGGCACGGGCGACGTGTACAACGCGGCCTTCGTCTACGGCCTAACCAAGGGCTGGGACCTGCAGAAGGTCGCCGACTTCGCCGTCGCTGCCGCGGAGGTACACATCCAGCGCAGGGATCGATCGTTTCCCACCCTCGGCAAGGTGGAGCGGTTCATGCGCCAGGCATCATGAGCGAGCGAAGGCCAGTTGGCGAGATCAACCGGTCCGAGGCCAACGCGGGCACGCGAATAGGCAGGCGTCGAGCGAAGACCCATATGGCGCGAGGGCGAAGCGGCCCGAGTTCGCTGCAAGGCGGCTGTGCTATCGGGCACTCCTCAAAAGGAAAAGGCACGCAGATGACGATTCGCCCGTCAAGGACGCCAGAACCAGCATTGACACCCAGTGCTTGAAACGAGTATTGACCCCGGCGCCCCAGCGTAACACGATCGCCCCGTCTGCGTGGCAGGGCGCCGTGAGGCCACCAAAGCGGAGTCCCGGCGATCTGATCCGTGAGCCGGCCTCAATCTCAGCAAGAGATATGAATTCCTTTGTGCCTTAAGACCCAAGGAATCGCGTATGGGACGCATTAAGGTCTACGTCTCCGACGAGGTGGAACAGAAGTTCAGAGAAGCCGCCATGAAGCTGTATGGCTATGGTAAGGGCTCACTGAGCATTGCCTCCGAGAAGGCGTTGTCAGAATGGACTGCAAGGGTCAGGGAGGTGGCGGATCTCGTTGACCTGGTGGGAGACCCTGTGGGCGCCATCTACGGCTGCCTGTCCGGCCAACGAGCAAGCGGCGTGGACCTCCAACACGAGGCCAAAGAGATGAGGACCAGAAAGGCCTCGGGGTATCGGAATGCTCCTTGACGCCAACATCTTCCTGGAAGCGGCCCTGGCTCAGGAACACGGATGGGCGTGCAAGACCATCCTCGAAAGACCGAGAGACGGCAAGATCGACGCGGGGGTGACCGACTTTCATGTCGACTCGATCGTACTCGTCATGGAGAGCTACGGGAAGGGCTGGAGGGAGATATCCATCTTTCGACGACAGGATAAAGGCAACCATGGCCATGAGGGACTATGGCCTCGATTTCGATGACGCTTTGGCCGTCCAGGCACTGAGGGCACTGTCGTGGGACACCATAGTCTCCTACGACGCCCACTTCGACTCGGTCGACTGGATACACCGCAAGACCGCGGAAGATCTGCTCTAGGCCCGCGTCTTGCCGCCAGTGAGCTTGCTTCGGGGCGGAAGTTTGGCACATGGTCTCTTGACGGATAGGAGCTTACGCTTGCTTTTCGTGACCGACCTCACTCGGCCTGCATCTTCTTCCTCGAGAAAACGAAGAGGCCCACCGCGAACAGGACGGCAGTCTCGACTCCAATGGCGACGATGTTTGGCAAGACCTTGCCAAATTTGGCCCCATAGGTCAACGATTGCAATAGCCCCACCAAGCCCTGGCGCCACGGGAGAAGCCCAGTCAGCTCGGTGAAAAGGCCGGGCGGGAACGCGATGAAAACCCCGACCACGAAGCTCATGGGCACTGCTATCAGGGTTGCCAGGCTCGAGGCCTGCTCCTGGTTCTTGGCAAAGCCGGCTATCAGCATCCCCAGCGCGACGCTCGAGATCGCCACGAGGCACCCGATGAATACCGCGACCGACAGGCTTCCCAGGCCGCCAACCCAGTTGAACCCGATGGCCACCGCCACCGCGAACAGCATGAAGACCTGAAATGCTCCGAACAGCGTCCACGAAAGAAGCGAGCCTGCAAGGTAATCGAAAGAGGTCATGAGCGAGATCTTCAGTCGCGAGAGCGTCTTCTCCTCGACCTCCTTGGCGAGCGACTCGGCGACGGACATGACCCCGAGAAGGAGCCCGAAGATCATTATGCCGGGGGCGAAGTAGTCGAAGGCCGTCGACATCTTTGTGCCCGACACGCTCACCACCTCGGTGAACACGTGGTCCTGCGGGTCGTCCGGGCCGGGCACGTCGGGGAAATACCGCAATGCCGACTCGATCGCTTGAGCTTGCACGCCTCGGATGTAGGCGTCCAAGATGCCGCGCAAGAGGGCCTGGGCTGCGCCGAAGGCCATATACCCGAAGTCGCCCTCGATCCTTACCGTGGCATCGACCTGGCCCTTTACCGGCAGGATCGCTTCCGAAGCCGGCACGACGCCCTCGCCCACTAGGGAGGTGAGGGCCCTGCGGATCGTAGCGTTGGCCAAAGCCTCCATTGCCTCGGAGAACTCCGGGGGGATGACGACCACGCAGGCAACCTTCCGATCCATAAGCATGTCCCTGGACTCCTCTTTGGTGCCGTTGCTGAGCTTGAACATTGGAAGGGTGCTGTTTTCGAAGGTAACGCCCCGGATCAGGCCGGTGAGATCCTCGCCGTAGCTGAAGTTGGTGCCCGCGTGGTCGAGGAAGGTCCCGCGGTCCTCGTTGATGATCAGTACGTCGTAGGGCTGGTTCTTGCCGAGGCCGCCGAGGCTAAACGCTATGCCGAAGACGAGCATGAAGACGGCCGGGAAGGCCAGCTGTATACCAAGGACGTTGCGGTTCCTCATCCTCTCCTTCAGGGACTTGGACGCGATCGCAAGCAACCTCATGGGATCACTCCCTCAGCCTCCTGCCCGTCAGGGTTATGAACACGTCCTCCAACGTGTTTCGCCTCAATGAAAGGTCCGAGACCCTCGCACCGGCTTCATCGAGTACCCTGAGGATCTGAGGTATCTTGCCCGCTACGTCCAGCGCCCGCACCTCCACCTTCTGCTCAATCCGAACCGCCTCGCTTATTCCCTCCACCTTCTTCAGGGCTGCGATGGCGGTCTCGCTTTCTGAGGGATCCAGCAGCGCGATCTCCAGAACATCCCCCTTGCCAATCCGGTCCTTGAGGTTCTCCGGCGTGTCCAGCTGCAAGAGCTTGCCGTGGTCGATGATGGCGACGCGGTCGCTGAACTGGTCGGCGATATCCATCATGTGCGTCGTCAGGATTATCGTCTTCTCCTTGCCCTTCCTCAGGCCGTCTATGTACTCGGTCACGACCAACCTGGACTGCGGATCCAGCCCTGCGGTGGGCTCGTCCAAGACGACTATGTCGGGGTCGTGCACGAGGGCCATCGCCACGTTCAAACGACGCTTCATGCCGCCCGAAAGGGTGTTGGCCAGGGCATCAGCCTTGTCGGTCAGCTGCATCGCGGCAAGAAGGGCATCCGCCCTCTTCTTCGCCTCGCCGGCGGGCAGGTCGTACATGGCCCCGATCAGGGTAAGGTTCTCCTTGCACGTCAGGAGGTTCCACACCACGATCTCTTGGGGGCAGACCCCTATCTTCGCGCGCAGCTCCCTCGGGGCCTTCTCTATCGGCCGCCCCTCGACAGTCACCCTGCCCGATGTGGGCTTCAGAAGGCCCACCATCATCCTTATGGACGTGGTCTTTCCAGCACCGTTGGGACCGAGGAACCCGAAGAGCTCGCCCCTCTTGATCTTGAGGCTGAGCCCGTCGACGGCTCGAACCCCTCCCGGGAACGTCTTGCAGAGGTTCTCAAGCTCGATCGCAACGGGCCCCGCGTCACCTTCCTCAGACATTGAAACTTCCCTCGCCGGCCTTACCGAATCGTGGCACCCACAGGAAACGGCGCCCCTGATAACTCTAACATCACGGCCCGGTTCGCTCAAGCCCGGGTAGAAAGGCGCCCAACAGCCTGCCTTTCCTGCCGATCGCGCAGGCCGAGGAGCCCCGCGCTCAGTATGGACATGCCCACTGACAGGCCTTCGCCGATCGGTTGTCCGGTGCCACCCGGGATGCGCGGCAACTCTTCCTTGAAGTGGATCTGGACACGGGTGGTGTATTCAGGAAGATCGACCTTGACGATCTTAGCGGGCCCGATCTGCGCCCCCGAGATGAGCAGCTTCTCCACCTTCTCGGGCACGGGAAGATAGATGTAAGCTGCCTCCGGCCCGGGGGCGTCGGACCCAATGGTCCAAGACCGGCCCCTTGATTCGAGCAGGATCTCGACCACTTTCCCCCGGTAAGTTGTGTTGACGGGAATGGCATCCTCGGAGAACGCCGAGAAGTAAGGCGTCTTCATGACGACCAGATCCTTGCCAGCTTTGACCGTCGCATAGAAGACCTCTTCTGCGTCCGAATCCCAGCTCCTCGTGACTATCCTTGCGTTCGTCGAACCGGTCTTCTGCGCCAGCCATATGACCTCGTAGTCTTCAAGTTGATTGACCGTCCTTTGGAACCGAACGAGCCCGTCCTCGCTTGGCACGACCCCCTGGTCCGAGAGCAGCTTCCTGATGATCGTCCAATGCTCGGTGGGCCTGTAGCGCATCTCCGCCATGGGGTATCCGAAGTAGACCAACCTCCCCTTCCCGAAGCCTTTGGACCAAGCAAAGACCCTGCCACCGGGCAGCCGGTACAGGATCTGGGCCCCCGTCACATCGACGAAGCTGACGGGCTCCGTCAGGTAGATCCCGCTCGGCAGCTGGAACTCGCCACCCTCCTTCTCAAGCTCGATCTTAACCGCCCCTGGGTGTGTCACCCGCACATCGGAAAGCTGTACCCCGAGCCTGTCCGCCACGTAGTCAAGGGATGATGAGGAGTACTCAGGCACACCATGGAAGCTTCCTAGATGCCCGAGCCACAGGACTATGCCGCCCGATCGAATCCACTCAACCAAGGCATCCGCACACGACCTGGTGGGGATGAATCCGCCCGCCTCCCCGTCCGCCACGATGACGGCGAGCCCATCCAGGGTGCCCGGCTGATCGATGAGCTCGGTCTCCAGGACCTGGAACTCCTGCCCGCGCCTGAGGAGATCCTCAGCGAAGTACCTCGTGACGTCCCTGAGCGGGTCGCGCCCCGGCGTCTCCTTGCTCGCATAGGTGACATAGTTCCTGGCCTGGGAGTAGAGGAAGCCAAGCTTGGGACAGGACTGCGGCGCCAGCCTTGAGTCTCCGAACTTCAGGCCGGAGCGATGGATCCTGAAGTTCTGGGTGACCTCCTGCTCATAGCGGGTCCAACCCGAGCTTCGTATGGCGCCGATGCGGCTCGCCGGCCAGGGTATGTGATGGGTGTAGAAGCCGAGGAGGATGCCGGCATCGACCGCCGCCCTGTAGTCCCTGAGGTTCTGCACCTCAACGTTGAGCGGGTCATCGACGGGGTCTGTCAACAGCCAAAGCTCGAGATCTTTGCGGAACTTGGAGCTGAAAACCCAGTAGGCGAGGTCGACGTAGGCCGCGATCTTCTCGTCACCGGCCCACTCAAGCGCCCAGTCCCAGGTCTGGGACTGTATGACGTCGGCGTCCGGGTTCTTCATGGCTTGGACGAAGCAGGACGTTATCTTGGCGAGCTGGTAGCTAGCAATGTCGTGCATCGGGATTATGGTGGTCACCCCGGTATCCTTCTCCTTGACCCTGCGGAAGAGCTCGGAATATGCATCCCCCAGCACCTTCTCCTTCAGCCTCTCCATCCGCCACCTCTGCAGGAAGGTACAGGTACGGTCCTTCCAGGCCACCTCCTCGCCGTACATCTCCCAGTATTTACGCTTCATCACTTCGCTGTACCCCGTGCCGTGCCAGAACTCGGGCTCCTCGTACATGACCTGCCTTGCGCCGAGGTCGATCGCCCTGCTGCTCAAGAGCCAGTGCCACTCTATCCTGTGCTCGGTGGGCACGACGAAGAAGTTCGCCGGCGCGAAAGGCTGGTGGGGATCCCCTGAGTCCAAGCATTGTTGCTCGTTGACTCCGTAGTTGGCTCGGAGCCACTCCATGTAGTCGGGGCTCGCGTGGACGAGCCTCTGGAAGCTTCCGATGACCTTGTCCCCGTACCTGCTGAACAGCTCCGGCGGCATTGCGACGACGGGGATCCTGTCGGGGCTGACCGTGTTGACGACCCACAGGTAGTCGAGCGGGTTCGTCTCATAGAAGGAGGGATTGCTCAGGATTGAGTCCCATGGTTCCTGGATCCCCGTCAGCCCCATGGTCGCCGAGCCCCAAGCGAGCAGGACTACCACGTATGCCGTGTTCTTAACGATTCTCGCACGGGGACTCGTCCGATCTCCTCCGAGGCCCACCGGATGAAGTCTCTTCCTTCTAAAGCTTTCTGAGATCCGCTTTGACCCTCGCCCAAAAGGCGAGTCGCCCTTGCTCTTCGCGGTCCAACTCCTCCGATTTCCTCGATCTGCAACATTAGGCAGACTCAGTGCCGCTTGTGCCTACAAGGTACCACATATGACTGTCTATTGGGCATAATCGCTGGCACAGCCACCGGTCTCGACAAGCCCCAACAACAAGGGGTTGACGAGACGGTTTCAAGCAAAGATGAACGATATATGCCGACCCAAACAGACGATATCCACGTTGTCCACGGTGTCTGCAGCGCCTGCGGTGTGCATATTCTCTTCGCCACGGTATCGGAGAAGGCTCGCAGATAGTTTGTTTCGGTCTGTGTCGAGGAAGAGACCCGATCCGCTGCAACACTGGCCCCGTGCTGGGTGTGGATCTCGGGTTATGCCGTTGGGCGCGTCTCTTTTTCCCTCTCAAGTCTTGCTTTTGCGAAAGGTGTGTGGGTAACCCGCCCTAAGGATCATGAGTTCCCATGCACTTGGTTCAATCCGGTCCCAAAGCTCGAGGGAGGCTGCAACAAACGGGAGACAGCCGTCAATCATCCTCACTCGCGGCCCAGAACGTTCTCCCGGGCCGAAACCCTGCGATCGAGTCCAACCCGCCCGCCCTACGGCACATCAATCCAGCAGTACGCCCACTCCACGTATGCTGGATCGCCCCAGGAATTCCCTTCGGCGGCGGCGTCCGAATTGCTCTGCGACACCCATTTGAACTTCATCCAGATTCTATAGGAATGTCCAGCTACCGAATCGAACCAACCGTGATAACCACATGCATTCAGCACCCTGGGCTGCGGGTCTCCGCCCGGATTATCCCATCGACTGTAACCTGAGCCTACCTGTGCTCCCGTCGTGAGATCCGTCACTATCAGATACGAGTTGGCGTACTGCACAGCTCCGGATTCCTCATACGAGAGGCTGGTATCGAGATCGAATATTATCTCAAATTCTACCGTCGTTGTGTAGTACACCGTGAAGTCCCTCCACATGGCAACATCTGCCCACGACGAGTCCCACACCCCATCCTGACTCCATGCCCAAGCGTAGATCTCTGCCTTCTTCGAGGTGGTTTTCTTGGAGTCATGCCCAATCTCGCTCGAATCCTTGCTATACGAACCCCCGTCCCCAATGTTCATATCCGTGGGAAACCACCATGTCGTCCGACCTAATGGGAAAACTGGCATTTCAAGTGGTTCATCCCTCCATATGGGGGTGAACCCGAACTGAGTTCCAGTTCTCTCTGCCGGAACTGTGGCTGCCAGTGACACAAGGAAAAGGGCAAATAGTACCGCCGGAATAGCTTCTCTCATCTTGTCACCTCCTATCGCCTCCATCTACGCTCACTTGGAGTCTTCCATAATCTGGTGCGGGGGGGTCGCCAAATACGAACCATCCCCAAGAACCATCTTCGAATATTGCACGACTCTCAAAGCGTCCGTCGGGAAGTTTGATGATGACCGTACTCACGGGTTTCCGACAAAGTTCCTCGAGGCTGTCCGGACTTTCCTCGCCTGCCGCTAGCAGGTTCTGCTCGCCGGAAAAAGCCCGGTTAGCTGTTCCCTCCGAAGAGAGTTTCAGCTCCACCTGCCTAAGAGTCGCTCTTGTGGCTGCCAACTCGTTGCTCAGACGAACCAGTTCAACTTCTTTGGAGCGGAGATCTGCTTGGAGAGAACTGCACCTTTGGCTCGCCGACAAGAGCCCAACCAGCGAGATCAATAGCCCCATGCCGAGAAATCCTGCAGCAACCCAATGAGCCCTCCCACAAGTCTTATATGGGCGAACAGTAGGCTTGGATGATGAAGCCGTCTCCTCGACCCTCTCACTTGTCAACCAATAATATGACGAGGGCGGCCAGCCAGGAATCACGCTCTTCCCTATAACGTTCGCCTCGACCAGTTTCTTGAGACGCCTTGAAAGCTTGGGGCGGCTCACTTCCAAGCCCATCTCCTGTAGGCCTTCAAGGAGCTCGTTGAACCGCCTCCGCTTCGCGCGGCGGAGGATCTCGACGATGGCAGATTCGACCTTGTCAGGATTGGTAGGCATGAGTAAGTATAGGCCAGCGTTCCATAAAATAACTAGGTACGATCCGCGCCATCCATCCGTGATCGCGATCGTAAAGAGCGATCGCTTTCTGTCGCAAGTGCGCTCAGCCTACAAGGAGCGGCTCCAGCTTATCGGAGAAGGAGAATGTCCGCATTGGTCGGTCTCGTTCTCCCTACAAGCTATGGCAATCAGGTCGCCTCTGGGCGACCACGCCACCTCATGAACCCAAGGTTGGGAGAGATATACGATCCTCTCCCCTGTTCGCGAGCTGTACACCGCAAGGCCCTGGCCGGATGCAGCGATAAGCTTGCCGTCGGGCGAGAAATCCAGGCCCGTGACCAGTCCTTCCCCGATCCTATCCACCAGGCAAAAGGAACCTTCTTGCCCAGGCTCCTCCAACCCTCGACTTTGGGCTGAACGCAGTACCAGAAGGGTCATGCCTGCTGCAGCGGTCATGCCTGCTGCAGCGATATGCCATTGCGATAAGTGAGAACCACTACCCAGCAAGTCTCCGGCCTCCGGGACCTCCTTGGCCTACCGCGTACCCACGACCTTTCTTTGCCCGAGTCAGAAGCGAGATCAAGCTGCTTGGTTACTACGGGATTTCTAGACCATTATGTATTTTGGAATTGCATGGTATCTGGAACTAGAAGTTGGCGCCGGGTATGTCATCTATCCAGACCTTGGTGTTGCTCGGATCTTGGTCATAACCTTGGACCCCCGGCTCGATTACGGCGGTGCAGTATGCCCACCAGAACAAGGCTCCTCAGCCCCCACAGCCTCGGCGCGAGCATTCGGCCAGGCCGGCGGGCAGCATCTGTCGCGCGTCGATCGCCAAAACGCTTTAAGAAAGCGTGCGCCCATCCAAGCCGTCGAGGCTGTTCATGAGGCTTGCTTACGGAGCGATCCATGAGGTCACCGAAGAGAAGCTCGTCTTCGCCAAGCAGTTCGGAGCCACCGACCTGGTGGTACACACGCCCCCGCTCCCCGGGGACGGTTACTGGGAATTTACGCCGCTACTGATGTTGCGAACCCGCGTCGAATCTGCCGGCCTGAACCTCGCCGCGATCGAGAACATACCCCACACGTGGTACCTTAAGGCAATGCTCGGCCAGCCAGGACGGGACGAGGAGATCGAGAACTTCTGCCGGACGTTGGAGAACATGGGCAGGGCGGGCATACCGATCCTAGGCTACCATTTTTGCCCCACCGGCGTATGGAGGACCTGCACCGACACCCCGTGGAGGGGTGGCGCCCGCGTTAGCAGCTTCGACTACAGGCTGGCAAGGAATGCCCCCGTAACATCGATGGGCAGGCTCAACGACCGTCAGATGTGGGACAACTTCACCTACTTCCTCAAAAACGTCATCCCAAGTACGTATTTAGCTCGCGCCTTGGTTGGTCTGGTCGTGTGAGGAGGTCTCCTTCCAGCTCTGGGTTAGAGCTTCGGACAATGCCTGGGACGGGTCCAGGCCCCTCTGCTCCCATGTGGCAAGAAGGCTTGGAATCCTCTCATACATCCTTACACCCTTCCCATTCCTGAGAGTCCCTATGATCTTTCTCTGCACGACAAGC
>Ga0209102_1001134_pt1 | contig 14907 bp, 19 predicted proteins | sample ConPoolayeHmetaG_FD_185483 | JGI IMG/M metagenome (GOLD analysis project Ga0209102, IMG submission 185483) | Hot spring microbial mat communities from California, USA to study Microbial Dark Matter (Phase II) - Cone Pool mat layer H metaG... ...
CGCCAAGAGAGGCAGAATGCCCGGCATCACCCCCAACCCCCGCCTAAAGAGGGTGATGTAAAAACTCAGGCAATAGCCTTCAGTAAGCCTATTAATGTCAACGAATCTCCCCTCAGTCGCAGAGCAGCATTTTATAGGCCCTCTGGCCGACAAGATAGCTACAGCGGCATAACAGCCAAGGTTTTTGAGCTTTCCCCTCTTAAGCTAAGAGGGGTCAGGGGAGTTATGAAGGCAACCCCCTTATTCTAAGGGGACATGCCTTTTTTGACCTCCTCCACTATCCTGGGCAATATCTCGCCCGTCTTGCCTTGAATCAAATAATCTGATACGCCTTCGTGTGTGAGGGGCGTAGGGTCAGCATTTACTTCTATTATCTTCGCGTTACCTGAACGAAATCTGGCCATCCTGGGCAGACTGGCAAAAGGATAAACCACGGCTGATGTTCCGCAAACAAGCATCAAATCGCACTTCAAAGCTTCACCTTCCGATTCCTTCATGACATCTGAGGGTATCGGTTCCTTGAAGTGAACTACATCATATTTCAGAGCTGCACCGCATCGGCAGCGAGGTGGAAGTTCATCCAGAGAGATTTCCTCTCTGGCAAACCTCAAGCCGCAGGAAACACACCTAACCATATGGACGCTGCCGTGATATTCTAAAACTTTCTTACTACCCGCCTTCTTATGCAAACCATCAATGTTCTGTGTGATAACGCACTTCACTATCCCCAGAGCCTCAAGTTCAGCTAGAGCATAATGTCCCGGGTTTGGTTTAGCTTGCCTCATTTGTTCATAGAACGTCCCATAGGTTCCATGGATCCCTAGCATTTCTTCCCAGTACGCCTTGGGGTTGTTCAGGAAAAGCTCATATCTTTGATAAGCTTTGGCCTCTGCCTCCTTATTTGTAGTCCACACGCCCTTTGGTCCCCTGAAATCAGGTATGCCTGATTCAGTGGATATACCCGCCCCGGTTAAGGCAATGGCGTATTTGCTTTCCACCAAATCTTTGGCTGCCTGCTTGACTAAATCTTCCATCGCTCACCTCAAAACCACTGCTATTGTGGCACAATCCGGCTTGTCTGCTAAACCCGTGTTTCGGTATTCAGCTAGCTAAAGTCTTACACACAACTTGATATAAAATCCCCATCCCGAGAAGAGGGATTACCCATCCTAACTCTCCTCTTTCTCGAAGGGAGAGGATTAAGGTGAGGGTGAATTTCCCCCTCCCTCTAACTCCCTCCCACCAGGGGAGGGAGAATTATCAGAAATAAGTCGACACTAAGATTATCAGCCTTTGTCGCATGACTCAGCATTTAAAGCCAATCCCCTCTATCTCTACGACATTGCCAGTGATTGTTGCCCTCGCGCCCAAGAATTCCTCAATAAGCCATAGGTTCGTCTCCACATGTTCACTAATGCGAGGAATTGAATACCTAGTGACCCCTTCAGCTAAGCCAGCATAGATTATGATTTGGTCGGCAATATATCTATCAACCGCAGCGCCAGTCTTAACATCCTCCACAAAGCTCTCAGCCACATATCTCCCGATGGATTCCGAGCTTCTTCCTGGCCTCCCCGCTCTATCGGAGCCTATGCGGCTGCCTAGGCTTGTCTCACCATATATTGCTAGGGCTGCTCCTTCTTGAAGCGAGCTTTCATCCTCGATTTTCTGAATCTCAGCTTTATAACCATAAGAACTCAATACCTTCTGGCATTCTTCTGCCATCCTCTGGCTCACCCTCTTCTCTTTCAAATGCGAGGAGAGCGCTATGCCTTTGATACTCAAAATCTGCCCCTGTTCCGTAAGCTCTATCGCTTTCAATTTCCTTGCCGGCCCGACTTTCACCTCTATAATCCCACCACCCTTGGGCACATAGCCTGGACGAACTATGTCGAGTCGAGCTCGGAGACCCATTAGCTCGAGCAACGGAAGCAAAACGAACTTCATGTGGTAAGCCGAAGGGGCAAAATCCTGAAACAGTCCCCCTTCCACCCTGAATATGGAAGGCATTGGCGCAAAGCAGGCCAGAGGCAGAAGCGTCTGCGCCATCATAGTCGTTGACCCCGCCGTTCCTATATCCCAGCTATACCCCCCTCCCTGGAACTTTTCCTTGGGTATATATGTAATCTCCTTAGCGCCCACTGAGGCATTTTCCACCACCCCATGGCACATCTCCTGGCAAGCCTGCAGAACCTTGAGATGCTGCGCCCTCAACCCCGGATTCTCTCTCTTCGCCCTGATGTTCTGTATTCTTACCTCCTTGCCCAGCAGGCTAGCCAAAGCCACCGAATAGCGGACTATCGTGCCACTTCCCGACTTCGCGCCACCATCTATAGTTATCATGTTATCCGTTCGCAGCTCGAAAATATCTAAATAGTGCAAGAGGTTGCGGCAAAAGACGATGATTAACGGTAGACATCACGGCGATGTCCGACATGAAGAACGGTTACCACCTGATGTTGGTCGTCAATCTCATAAACAACACGATAGTCTCTAACCCGAATACGCCATCCCTCTCGTCCGGTTAGTTTGGCACAGCCACGTGGTCTGGTTCCTCCCCAAGATTACGTATGGCATCCCGCACGTGCTCATAAGTCTCCTTTGGTAGCTGGGCTAACTCCTTCTGGGCGCGCCGTAATATAAGTACAGTATACCTCATCAGCGCTCAATCTCTGCCACTGCCTCTTCGAAAGGAATAGCCTCATCCCCAGAAGCTTTGGCTGCATCGTAGGCGCGGATGGACTCTAATTCCTCAAGAGCTTGAAGTAGACGTTTGTATTTCTTTATATCGAGCACAACGCCGATCCGCTTGCCATCATCGTCCACCAAATATTGCTCTTTAATGTTAGCCATTTCTCAATTACCTCCACCTGTAGATTGTATCACTGCCCGTATCTAAGTGCTAACCACAAGTTTATTTCCTTGCCCAGCAGGCTCGCCAGCGCCACCGAATAGCGGACTATGGTGCCACTCCCCGACTTCGCCCCACCGTCTACGGTTATCATGCTGACTCTGGTCTCATTATGAGGAATTTGCCCGAACACCGCGCACCTGAACACAATTGAGTGCGCAGAAAAGCTGTCTTACGACACGCTGGTTTGCTACCGCCGAAATCCCCAAGCCAGTCTCCCCCGACCTACCCTTCTCTGGACGCCGCCGGTCAGCAATCTATCCGAATTGAAAATACGTACCGCTACCGCCACCATTATCACGGTGAAAACTGCCGTATAAGCAATGCCGCCGATGACCAGCGCATAATTGTCCAGCATAAGAGCCCGCATAGCGATCATGGGGTGGGTAAAGGGTATGGCAAACACGAGAACCTGTAAGGCGACGGGGATGGTATCGAAATCTTTGAACATGGTTGTGAACATGGAAATCATAGCCAATACGGTTATCGGAAAGACTAGCGTCTGAGCGCTCTTGTAACTCTTGGCAAACGTTCCCAGAACTATACATAGTGAAAGCCCGGCCAGAAGAGCTACAAATAACGAAACTGCTACCAATAAATAATCCGGCATGCTCAGAGCCAACCCGAAATCCGCCAGATTTATATCCCTCATCTGGAACGAACTCATATAGCGGGAAAAACCAATCATGTAGATGCCAGCCAATATCATCCCGACTAGAGCACTGCCCACCATCTTGCCAATTACTATATTGCTTCTCCTTACTGGCAATGTTAACAACGTCTCCAGCGTCTTGTTTTCCTTCTCCAATCCCATCGAAGATATTACGGAAGTTCCAGCCAGGATTATGAGCATCATTACCATAATGGGAATAACTGTGGACTGCGACATAAGCATATTACCTACCACACTCGGTGATAGCCCTTGAATCTCCTTTCCCTTGAAAAACGTGGTATCAACTCTTGTCGTCGGAGCTAAGACTAGGGCAGGATCCGACGAGCTGCCCCGTTGAATCAATTCCTTTGATATTTCCTGGTTCACTGCTTGGATAAGCCCTTCCAGTGCGCCTGAGGATATGGAATCCATCATGCCCGCCCCTTTCATTATCCAGTAGATTTCTATTTCCCCGGGCTCATTGGCATAAATGTTCCGACTGAAGTTTTCCGGCATTACCAGCAGCGCCACTCCATTCCCTTTCCTTACTTCGTCCAGACCTGCTTCAGTATCACTGCCATCATAGATAACCTTTGCCCCCGCCGTGAGCACAGACATAGCTATATCAGCAAAATCGCCACCGTCCATGTCCACGACCCCTATGACTGGCTTCTCCTTTATGCTTTCCCCCACGTTGCCAATCATATCGCCCACAGACCCGAACACTATGGCGATAACCACTATGGGCAGCAAGGTTGAGAGGACAAACAGTTCCTTGAATTCCTTCTTTACCATGTTGCCAATCATCTTACTGCCTTAACAAAAGCCTCCTCTATGTTTCTGGCGTCGTATTCCTTCTTGAGTTCTTCAACAGTCCCGCTGGCGATTATTTGCCCATCATTTATCAAAGCGATGCGCCGACACAAAAGCTCCACTTCCAGCATGTTATGTGAAGATAATAGAACCGTCGTTCCTGCGTTCACGGCGCTGTTTATTATCCTCCTCACCTCCTGAGCATTTATCACATCTAAACCAGACGTCGGTTCATCTAATATCGCCAGCTTCGGATTTACCATCAAAGCTCTGCCCACAAGCAAACGCCGTGTCATCCCCTTGCTGTATGTGTCAACTTTGTCGTTTATTCTTTCCCCTAAGTTGGCTATTTCCAGTCCTCTCTGGACCATATTCTGGAATTTCTCTCCCTCGCCAAAGAACTTGGCGATAAAATTCAAATACTCCATGCCCGTGAGATTCCTGTAGGCACCAGCTTCCTCCGGCAAATAGCTTATTATCTTCCTTACCTCACCGGCATCCTTAGGAAGCTCATGGCCAAAGACTGTTACCGAGCCCGAAGTTATCTGTAGGAGCGTGGCGATAACTCTCAGTGCAGTTGTCTTCCCCGCCCCATTCGGACCTATCAGGCCAAATACCTCCCCCTCGCTTACTTCAAAAGAGATTCCCTTTAGCGCCCTGAAGTTCCCATAGTCCTTGACCAGCTCTCTGACTTCTACTGCTTTCATTGACAAACCTCAGTATACACGAAATTTGCGTTTGATTGCCGGTGCTGACACCATCCTGCGCTACCATAGCGATCCTGTTAGGGCAAACGCTGGTGTATAATACAGCCAAGCGACTGATGGCTAGCTCGGGACAGAGGACGGGGATTGCTAATCTGCCTTTGCACTATGGCAAGGTGCCGCCGTGGCTATTTGAGCGGATGTGCCGAAGGCACATAGTCAGACTCGATTTATTATACTCCAGCTCCCTGTGGATGCGTGGAGCGGAAGCTGATTTTTTCATCGACGATTGCTTTTAACAATTCACTCCCTGCTGGTCGTGGAATTTCCCTCGCTTCCTTTTCAGCGGTTTTTAGCCAGAGTTCCATCGCCGTCATAACCTCTTTCAATGCCACCTCCCGAGTCTCTCCAAACGCAGAGCAACCGGCCAGCTCTGGAACCACGGCAATATACCCCCCATCCTCCTCACTATAGAATATCTCTATCGCATATTTATACATCTTCTTCCTCCAGCAGTTTATACATTTCAACAACCTTTAAGAATTGTTTAACTTGATATGGCTTCGCTTTTCCTTTCACGTTCTGAAAATTCAACATTTCTCTTACACCATCTTTGACGTATATCCTATGGCTGCCTTTACTGCCCCTAAGCCTGAAGCCAAACAACTCGGCTGCCCTACAAAGCATCTCAAATCTAACATTCTTTGGATTTCTCTTGAATTCTTCATATATCTTCTTCTTACTCATCTACACACTTATATGTCATTATGACTTAAGCCGTTGGCCTTTCATGCTATAACGTACAATTCATTATATACGAAATTCGTTTTTTGTTCACTCCCCAGGAAGGAGTAGCTTCCCGCTCTACATTCCTTCTTTTCATCGAACAGTATTTTATATTCCGCTACTCAAGAGATTGCCATGCCCCAACAAGTCGGGGCTCGCAATGACGCAGGGAGATCTGCTGGATACCTTCACTATTTCAAATCCGGTTATGCCCTTCACGACCCTCGGTGTCAAAACTGCGATGCTGCCGGCGCAAACGCACGTGTATAATATATTTGAATACACTTGGATATACTTGGAGGAAGAGATGGCTAGCTCGGGACAGAGGACGGGGATTGCTAATCTACCTTTGCACTATGGCAAGGTGCCGCCGTGGCTGTTCGGGCGGATGTGCCAGCTTGCCAGAGAGATTACAATTGTTACGGTAACAGAGTTTGGCACTGACGAGATGCTGCGCCGCCTCTCCGACCCTTTCTGGTTTCAAGCTTTCGGCTGTGTGCTGGGCTATGACTGGCATTCCAGCGGCCTTACCACAACCGTCTGCGGCGCGCTTAAAGAAGGATTGCGAGGGCTGGAAATGGAGCTGGGCCTATTTGTGGCTGGGGGCAAGGGCCGGACTTCGCGAAAGACCCCTGCCGAGATAGAGAACGCCGGGCATCTACTCAAGGTAAATCCATCGTCGCTGGTCTATGCTAGCCGGATGTCAGCTAAGGTGGATAACTCCGCCCTCCAAGACGGCTATCAGCTCTATCACCACACCTTTTTCTTCACCAAGGATGGCTCCTGGGCAGTGGTTCAGCAAGGCATGAATGAGACGAACCGCTATGCCCGCCGCTACCACTGGCTGGGAGAGAAAGTCAGCGACTTCGTCTGTGAGCCCCAGGCGGCTATTTGTGCCCAGGCTAAAGGAGAAGCATTGAATCTGGTGGCCTTCGAAAGCGCCAAAGCCAGGGAGGTTATCACTCAGATCGCTGCCCAAGAGAAACCAAATAAGATTGTCAGCCAGCTAAATCGGCTGAAGACCCTGAATCTGCCCCAGCGACCTCACATTAGCCTGGAAGATATTCACCCCGACCGGTTAAGCAAGATTTTCCTCACCGCTTATGAACATAAACCCAAGAACTTCGAATCGCTCCTCGCCCTTGAGGGCATAGGACCAAAAACGCTTCGTGCCCTGAGCCTTATTTCGGAACTAGTTTATGACGCGCCAGTTAGCCTGCGCGACCCGGCAAGCTACAGCTTTGCCCACGGCGGCAAGGATGGCTATCCCTATCCTGTGGACAGGAAGACCTACGATAGCAGCATCCAATTTCTGGCTCAAGCTCTGGAAAAAGCCAAGATCGGCGATAGAGATAAACTGGAAGCCTTCGGGCGCCTTAGAGCATGGCAGTGAAGCCAGTATACGCTCTTCACCCTCACCATAATCCTCTCCCGTGAAGGGACAGGAGATTTGGCTAAGGTCGACAAATCCCGCCTCGCACTGACAGAAGGATCAATGGGGAGGAAATTGCTTCGACTCGATAAGTCTAGCCTCGCATGACGGGCGGTGTCAGGGAGAGGACATTTGAATCAGACAGGCATAATCATGGTGAAGATGCTCTCCCGATAAGATACAATATGAGGTGCGGCAATGGCTGATTTTGATATCGGGTCATACGTCTCTCGCATTGAGGCGAACCGCCCGTTAAGGATGCTTTGATGCGAGGCCTTAAAGCGCGCCAGCCCCCTTATCGCATCTCAGTTACGGACTTACTCAACATCAAGCAAGCCTACTTCAAGAGAAAGTATCCCGAAATAGTCCCGCCTCTGGAGAAGCAGCAGCTTATGTGGGCAGGCGCCGGTTTTCACAAGACTTTCGGCTCCGCCGTGTCCAGCGAAGAATACTTGGAGCAGTTCGTAGAATCCGAGGGCATTGTGGGCAAGATTGATATCTACGAAAAGATTCCTGTAGAAGTCAAGACAACCTCCATGCCTTTGGACACGAAGGATCTACTGCAATACCGACCAACCTACATCGAGCAGTTGGGCATGTACTGCGCCATGGTCAATGCTCACGAGGGGGAGATTATCATTTATCAGCGCCCCGTGGAGGGATCCCCACCAACTCCCCCTCTGGTCGTCTATCACGTGTCTTTCGCTGACCTGGAGGCGATTCGAAAGGAAATGCGGCGAAGACGAGACGCTCTGGTGCAGGCGCTCATTGCCAACGACCCCAGCAATCTCCCCGCCTGCCCCTGGTTTACCAGACAGTGCGACTATGCCCAGGTCTGCGACTGCGCCACCACATCGGTGCCATCATCGCATGAGATAGCTGATTTGGCCACAGAGATATATGTTGATAGCATGACTTGCCAGCGACTGCTCAACAAGATGGCTAAGTCCCAACCATCCCACTCGTTTGGCATCAATGATATTGTTTTTCCTCGCAAAGCTTATTTTGAGCGCCTTAAACTGCAAGTAGCCACCGCTCAAGAAGTCCGGGAAGAGAAGGAGGAATATCTGCGCTCTATGGATGAGCGGGGCTTTCTTGATGAACTGAGCGATTCATTACGGTTTGGTGCCCCGGGCGAGGCCCAGAGAATTCCCGTGAAATATGCCTCGCTCTCCGACCTTGTCCAGGTCTGGCAGAACCTGCCTACCATCCTGCGTGGCCCAAAGTTTTCCTCCCTTGTGGAAAGAGAACATCTTCCCCAGAGATTCCCTCATTACTTCCTCCGGCTGGGATTTGACTGCGCCTTAACAGAGAATACAAAAGGCAGGCTGCTACTCTACTATGTCAAAGTTCCTAGAGAAGACGCAAAGCTGATGGTCTATGATGTGAACTTCAAAAATTTGAATGCCGTTAAAGCTGAAGCACTTCGCCGACTCGAGCTTTTGGAAAAGGCGACGTCGCATCTCGAGCTCCCCAAATGCCCATCCTGGATGTGCCCCTACTGCGACTATAAACTTGAATGCGTCGAGGCGTGACACCGATGTGCTTCCAGATGCAGAAGGTATCTGGGCATCCAATGGGCTGCGCTTGAACACCATTCTGAGGTTATCCAGTTAGTAATGATCACCTTAGTTCGTGTATACTTGAAATAGGCGACGCTTATTTAGATAGGGAGCGTGGGCAATGAAGCAATGGCATGAACAGGATGCTTTTTGGACAAAATGGGGCCCATTTCTATTCGAGCGGCGCCGCTGGGAACAAGCCCCAGAGGAGGTAGCAAACATCATTTCCTTACTGAGAATGAGTCCAGGGGCCTCCGTACTTGACCTTTGTTGTGGAACCGGCAGACACTCCTTACAATTAGCTCGGCTTGGCTTTTCAGTAACGGGGGTAGATAGAACCAGAACATATCTGGATGAAGCTCGCAAACGGGCAGAAGTCGAAGGACTCACAGTCGAATTCATTCAAGAAGATATGAGGAACTTTTGCAAACCCGATACGTTTGACGTTGCACTTAACATCTTTACTTCTTTTGGCTACTTTGAAGATATAAATGACGATAAAAAGGTAGCAACAAATGTATATCATTCTTTGAAGGAGATGGGCGTATTCCTGATTGATACACTAGGGAAGGAGGTTCTTGCCCGCGTATTCCGTGAGCGCGACTGGTACGAAGTAGATGATATGCTGGTATTGCAGGAGCGTAAGGTGTGCAAAAACTGGACCTGGATTGAGAATCGTTGGATCATGATCAGAGACGGAACAAGCGACGAATACAAGCTCTCTCATCGTCTTTACTCTGCAGCGGAGCTCAGTGAGCTTTTGAACGACTCTGGCTTCACGACTATTGAGGTATATGGCGACTTGACTGGGACACCCTATGACCACACTGCGAGGAGACTGGTCATTGTGGGTTACAAGGGAAAAGGGAAAACGTGATATCTTGTACCGGTCAACTGAGAAAAGGCACACCATTGGCTGGCAAGCGTGCGTGCAGTTGCCCCAGACTTAGCACCGCCGAGGGCTGTTGCTGGGGTACCTGGGATGCCGCAGTGCAATATATGGCAGAGGGAACGCGTAACTGAGTTTCCAGCAGTGGTCGAAATGTTGACCGGAATACATTTCCTCTTGAGCTATAAATGTGATCTAGAATGCGATCACTGTTTCGTCTATAGTGGGCCGCAGGCAGCCGGGACATTTACGCTCCACCAGTTGAAGAAGATATTCAATGAGCTAGACAAAATTGGAACAATAGAATGGGTATACTTTGAGGGTGGGGAACCATTCCTGTTCTACCCTTTGATGTGCGAGGGCATCAAAATTGCTCGTGACATGGGATTCAAAACTGGAATAGTGACGAACGCATATTGGGCAACATCACAGGAAGACGCAGAATTGTGGCTAAAGCCACTTCGTGATTTGGGACTATCTGATGTAAGCATCAGCGACGACGCATTTCATTATGAAGACAAGGAGGCAAGTCCTGCCAAGCACGCCTTAACTGCTGCAATAAAGTTAGGTATGCCTTGCGGGCCTATTTGTATTGATAAGCCCACAGCTGAAGAAGGTGTTGACAAAGAACGTGTCAAGGGAAAACCGGTCATACGTGGTGGCGCTATGTTCAGAGGCAGAGCAGTTGAGAAGCTGATAGAAAGCCTGCCTCGCAGACCTTGGCAGGAATTCACTGAATGTCCTTACGAGGACCTTAGGAATCCCAAGAGGGTGCATCTCGATGCGTATGGCAACATCCACATTTGCCAGGGGTTGAGCATGGGTAATATGTGGGACACTCCGCTATCAGAGATAGTTAAACACTATGATGCCGATTCTCACCCAATCTGTGAACCTCTGGTCAACGGAGGGCCGGCTCGCTTGGTAAGAGAATACAATGTTCCACATGAAGACGAGTATGTTGATGCCTGCCATCTGTGCTATCTTACTCGGCGGGCACTGATAGACAGGTTTCCGCAATATCTAGCACCGAGAGCAATTTATGGGTTGTAACAAGAACCATCACCCTCATATGATATGGCTAGCGAAGTCGCGTGTTGTCACGCTTACTTCGACGGTTGGGTGATGTTCAAGAGCTCTTCCAAGCTCGAAAGGCTGGCTGGAGCGCTAAAAGAAAGGAGGCATTAAAATGAGCCTGTCTGACAAGCAGAAAATTGTATCCATAACGAAGAACAATTCTCTCCATGCCTATCTCGCCACCTGTGACGGTGACCAACCGAGAGTCCGTCCCGTCTCACCCATAGTGGAAGACGATATGTCTGTCTGGATAACAACCTACAGCACTTCCAGAAAGATAAAACAACTGCGACAGAATCCCAAGATTTGTCTTGCTTTTGTGGAGCAGCCTTCGGGAGACAAGGCCGCCACTATCATTGGCGAAGCTAAGATAGTCTCGGATATGGCACAGAAAAAGAGGGTATGGAAGTTGGCGGCGTTCGATTTATCTGAACATTTTCCCAATGGTCCAGAGTCAGACGAATTCTGCGTACTGAGAATCGCCCCTAAGCGCATCGAATGGCGAGAAAGTTGGACGGGCCCATCGAAAATCTACGAGCCCGCGCAGGAGAGCAAAGACCCCAAGCGATGAAGCGAGGACGCAGCCCTCAATGCAGCAACCCATATCCCTTCTGGGTTCTGAGCCCGCGGGCAAGCTCCTTTCTCCCACTGGCGATCCTAGGCGGAGACCAAGGGGCTTTCCGAATCGGCCAAGGCCTCACTGGCCGATCTGGTCATCAACGCTGTACATGAGGCCCGCCCAGCACTCTGGCACATCGTACGAGTTGGTTTAGGACAAGGCTATGAACGAAGATTCCGTAAACTGCTCTGAGGAGCAGGTCGCGCGCTGCTGGGATGAGAGTGCTAGCTCCTGGACAGAACAAGTACGGAAAGGCTTCGATATTTACCGGGAACACTTCAACAATCCTGCCTTCTTTCAATTCCTCGGGAGCCTAAGAGGGAAGAAGGTTTTGGATGCCGGTTGTGGAGAAGGATACAACACAAGAATTATGGCCAGGATGGGAGCAAAAGTAACCGCTGTCGACATCTCAGCAAGGCTCATCGACATGGCTCAAAGAGAGGAAAGAAGGGACCCGCTTGGCATACAGTATCTCGTAACATCGTTCACAGACCTTTCCACGTTTGAGGATGGCTCTTTTGACACGGTGGTTTCCACCATGGCCCTTGATGCGAGCCCGAATCTTGGCAAAGCAATCGGTGAATTCTTCAGAGTCCTTCGTTCAGGCGGTGAGCTGATTTTCAGCATTCAGCACCCTTGCTTCGTCACCAAAGGACTGGGCTGGCTTAAGGACGAAACAGCGAAAGACAGTAAGCTCACGGTATCTCACTATTTTGACAAACGTCCGCAACTTGAGGAATGGAAATTCAGCTACGCTCTGCCTAATACCAGGCCTTTCGTGACACCAGAGTTTTATCGTACTCTCTCGCGGATATTCAAGACGCTTATAAGCGCGGGATTCGTCTTGAAGGATGTCGAAGAGCCTCGTCCTTCCCCGGAAGCCTGCAAGAAATTCCCCAAAATGGAAAAGTGGCGCAAACACGCGGCGCTGTTCCTATACATACGATGTCAAAAGCCAAGTCTGAAGGAAAAACGAGGGCGTACGCGCTAGATACAGGGCCACGGCTTAGTCTGTCGGCAGGGTCGACTTCGCCTCCTGCTTCCCGTAGTCTGCAACTGCTCCAAAACATTCGCTTGCGGTCATTCCTCTCTCGCAAGATAGAAATCTCAGAGTTATGATGCAAAGCGTCTGGCTCGATTGTTCAGACATGCGTCCGCGGCGAAGAGTATCGCTTGTTGCGGACATGTGTAATGTCATATACAATCCTTTAAACAGCATGCCAACATGAACATCGAAATCGTCAACCTTACCGAAGGAAACCTTATGAATGCCCCGGAATGGGCCACCCATCCCTTTAGCTGCAAGTATTGCATCTATTGGGAGTATCCTGAGCAGCATGTAGATCCAGCAGCGGAGGAAAAGGCGGTTACGATTCAAAGGAAATTGGCGTGGGTTCGGCGTGTCCGCAACGAATGGGGGAATTGTGGCGGCATTGTCTACTCGGACGCACAGCCCATTGGTTATGCGCAGTACGCACCTCCACGTTATCTCCCCAGGTCGGCCGATTACGACTCTGGCCCCCCAAGTGAAGATGCCGTACTAATTTCGTGCCTCTTTATTCCCAAGCAGGAATTTAGAAGAATTGGAATCGGCAGCCAGCTTTTGCACAGCATCATCGATGACTTGAAGCAGAGAAGAGAAAAGGCGCTTGAGACATTCGCACGAAAAGGGAGTTCAGATAATCCCTCAGGGCCAGTGGACTTCTACCTAGCAAATGGATTCAGAATATTCAAAGACGACAAGGAGTTTCCTCTTATGAGGTTGAACCTATGAACACTGGTGGCTTCTTCACCGGCGTCAATCGCCTGTTCGGGTAAACGGTCGATATCGCGCAAGAAAATTGCGAGAGCCAAAGAGCAGACTTATTTCTTCGTCTGACTACCACGCGATCCAAAATGGCGTCGCAAAGACGTTTCATTGTGCTATGATAGAACCATGCGCCGGGGAGGTGAACAATGAATTGGTTAGATATAGCCATCATAGTCGTAGTGGTTCTCCTGGGTATTGCCGGCTTACGGCAAGGAATTATCAGAACAGTTTTCGGTATTGTTGGGTTGATACTTGGCATAGTCCTGGCCGGGCGTTACTACAACGGACTAGCCATCGTGCTTTCTCCCGCCGGAGCTAGCTGGGCTAGGATAGCTGCTTATGCCATCATTCTAGTAGCTACTATCGTTGTGGCTGGCCTGATCGGGCGGCTCTTGGCCAAGCTAGCTCACTTCGCAGCGCTCGGCTGGTTGGACAGGCTTGTCGGCTTCATCCTCGGCGTGATTATAGGAGGCCTGTTTTGTGCCGCTGTTCTCACCGTTCTGCTTAAATATGATGCCAGCATCGAGGCAATCATTGCTCAGTCAGTAATAGCCAGATTCCTCATGCAGAAATTCCCATTGTCATTCATATTGGCTCTTCTGCCCGAGGAATTCGACTTCATCCGCGACTTCTTCACCCCGGCCCCGTAGGTCTATCAGCGGCTAGCCCTTACAACCTACTGCCCGAGAAGTCCGTCCAGAATCTTCTTGAGTTCCTTCTTGGGCCTGTACCCGATAACTTGCTGGACAGGCTGTCCGTCTTTGAAGACAATCATAGTGGGAATTGAAGCGATACCATACTTGGCGGCCAGAGGAGCGTTGGCATCCACATCTACTTTGGCGAAATCTATTTTGCCAGCGTATTCTTTGGCTAACTCTTCCAAGATGGGGGCAGTGGCCAAACAAGGACCACACCACTGCGCCCAGAAATCCACCATGACGGGCGACTTCGCTTCCAGAACGGTCTTCTTAAAGTTATCTTCACCTACTATGGGCTGTATCATGAACTGACCTCCTTAGTTAAATTGAAGACTCTTTAATCCATTTTCCTGTTCATTTTCGGCCAATTTGCAGTTGCCCGATGTCAGCGGGGGTTCTTTCATAACTCCCCTGACCCCTCTTACCTTAAGAAAGGAAATACCTACACGGATGCCCATTCGTTATCCCCCCCTTAAAATAAGGGGGATAAAGGGGGTTATGCCTACCGCCTTGTCGCTCGTTTGACCACTGTCCATTGTATCCTTCATAACTCCCCTAACCCCTCTTACCTTAAGAGAGGCAAATGGACGACTACGTTTCGAACACCCTTGAGTTGCTCGGTTTGCCTAAATATTAACTGGGTTCATAGGAAAATGGCAAGAATTCTCCGGGTTGCTCAAAATGCTACGCCCAAGGAAAAGAACTCGATGGCATTTTTCGTGGTCTCATCGGCGATTTCTGCTTCAGCAATCCCTCTGAGCTCGGCCACAGCCGCCAGGCTTCTTAGAATATTGGCGGGTCGGGATTCATACTTTACTGCCCTCCCGTAAGTAACAGGGCAATCTGTCTCCAAAAGCAATCTCTCCAAACGCGCTTCTTTGATTGCCCTCCTATGCTCTTCATGATACTCAGCAGCGGGCGTCGCGGAAATAAAATAGCCACTATTGATTATAT
>Ga0209102_1001135_pt1 | contig 14903 bp, 12 predicted proteins | sample ConPoolayeHmetaG_FD_185483 | JGI IMG/M metagenome (GOLD analysis project Ga0209102, IMG submission 185483) | Hot spring microbial mat communities from California, USA to study Microbial Dark Matter (Phase II) - Cone Pool mat layer H metaG... ...
GAGGTGCAAAGGCTGCTACAGGAAAGCAAGCAGTGTGTTCAAGCCAATAGCCAAATGGCTCCCTTCCCACCTTACCAAGAAGCTTCTCATAGTGCCGCTCCATTTCGTCTATAAGCAAGACCACTTTAGCATACCTTGAAGCAATTTCTCCTAGACCTTTTACGAAACCTCTCATCTCCTCGGTGAAAAGCGGTATTTGGTCGATTCCTCTCGAATTTAAGTCTTTAACGCATCGATTAATAAGTAAATCAATCTGTTCAGCGAAACCGCTCGCGGTTGTTCCTACATCAGGTAGCAATCGATCCAAAGTCGTATAAAAAGCTATACCACCGTTTTCCCACACAAAATTGAAGACATGATACAAAAGTTGGGTTTTTCCTTGGCCAATAGGGCCTCTGATTGCCACCGGGTTTGGCTTCCCTCCCTCTAGAAACTCCTTTACTTTCTTTTCAATCTCTTCCCTAACGACCCTATGCTTACTTGTGAAATCCTCCCACTTTGCGCTTATCGATGCTACATACCTTTGCATAGATGCTCCTCCCGTGGGTGTCTACGCCTTTTCGTCTTTCGTAAACCGCTTTGCCCTTCTCAGCGCCCTTCCCACCTGCCGTGGCGAGGTGCCTCCCACAACATTTCGGGCGGCTACGGCGGATTGCACGGTTATCTTGTACACGTCCCGGGCGAAGAGAGGCGAAAACTTCTTGTATTCTCTGATCGGGAGATCGTGGAAGTTCTTGCCCTTACTCAGAGCATGTTGGCTGAGCTTCGCCACCACACTGTGAGCTTGGCGAAAGGGCATGCCCTTCCTCACCAGATAGTCAGCGAGGTCCGTGGCCAGGATGTAATCCGTCTTCATCGCCTGCGAAATGTGCTCCGTGTTCACCTTGATCGTCTTCACCATCCCGGCAAATACTTCCAGGCTGGATTGCAGGGCGTCCACGGTGTCGAAAAGCCCTTCCTTGTCCTCTTGCATATCGCGGTTGTAGGCTAAAGGCAGAGCTTTCATCGTGGTCAGGATGGCTACCAGGTTTCCATATACACGCCCGGTTTTTCCTCTGGCCAGCTCAGCCACATCGGGATTCTTCTTTTGAGGCATTATGCTGCTGCCCGTGGTGAACGCGTCACCAATCTCTATGAAGCCGAACTCGCTCGAAGACCACAGAATAAGCTCCTCAGCCAGCCGAGAAAGATGCATCATGGCGATGGCTGCCGCCGCCTCGTATTCTATGACGAAGTCTCTATCGGAAACTGCATCCATGCTGTTGGCGCTGACCTTGCTGAAGCCCAGTTCCCGCGCCACGAATTCTCGGTCCAGGGGATAAGGAGCACCTGCCAGGGCACCGCTGCCCAGGGGCAGCACATCGGTTCGCTTGAGACAATCTTCAAACCTCTCCCTGTCTCGCTGCAACATCTCAAAATAAGCCAGCAGGTGGTGAGCCAGAAGCACGGGCTGGGCTTGCTGCAGATGAGTATAGCCGGGCATAATGACAGACTTGTTCTGCTCAGCCAGTTCCACCAGCGCAGCTTGCAGAGCCTTCACCTTGTCAATGCTTTTCGCAATTTCCTGCTTGAGAAAGAGGCGCATATCAAGAGCGATCTGGTCGTTTCGGGAGCGAGCGGTATGCAGCTTGCCGGCCACATCGCCTATCCTTTCGAACAAAGCCGCCTCGATGTTCATGTGTATATCCTCAAGCTCGGTCTTGAACTCGAACTTCCCCTGCTCAATTTCCTTTCGGATGGCGAGCAGCCCCTTGATGATGGTGTTCGCCTCGCCTTCTGCTATTATCCCTTGCCTGGCCAGCATCCTGGCGTGAGCGATGCTCCCCTCGATGTCGTGCTGGTATAGTCGCTGGTCGAAAGGGATGGATGCCACGTAAGTCAGTGCTGGCGTCTTAGCTTTATCGGGCTCGCGTTGCGGCTGTTTCACAGACCTAGCTACTCCTCTCAGCCTTGATGGGGCGGATCAGCAATAGGCATATCACAGCTATAGCATAGCATACCATAGATACAAATGCTGCAGTATTGTAGTAGCCGGTCGCTTCGCGCAGTCTCGCCCAGACCAAAGGGCCCCAGCCGCCGATTACCCCGTAGCCGAAGGTGATAATGCCGAAGAGAGAGCCCACATGATCCCGGCCAAAGAGGTCACCCAGCAACGGCACATAGAGGGGGACTTGCAGGCCGGTGCCCAGGCCCACGCCGATGGATAGCAGTATCAGCCCTGGCTGGGAATGCACCCCCAACCAGCCGTAAAGCATGGCTGCCGTGGCGATGATAAGTCCTATCGGCATAACGCGCGTCTTGCCATATTTGTCGCCCAGCCAGCCGCCTGCCACAGAGCCGAACATCCAGGCTGCCGCAAACGCTGTGGAAAAGATTCCCGCTGTAGCGGCTGGAGAGCCCAACTCTGTTCCCCACGTGACTGCGTGGGCTACGATGCCGTTGAGCCCGATGTTGTAGATAGAGTAAGACGCCAGCAGCAACAGGAACTGCGGAGTCCTTATGGCGCGCTTCACATCCCAGGAGACCTCTGCCGGGCAATCAGCGCAGGGCGGAGATTCCTCGCCGTCGGGGTGCAAGCCCATGGACTCCGGGGTATCGCGGATAACAAACAAGGCGCAGAACATGATGACGGCGCCGAAACAGATGCCCAGAATGACGGAGGTGTGGCGCCAACCCTGCGAAGCAGCCAGGCCAGTCATCACCGGCATGAATATGGAGGTGCCCAGAGCCCAGGCACTGCCGGTTATGCCAGCTACCATCCCGGCTCGCTTCTTGAACCACTTGCGGGTGGTTGCCATAACCGGGACGTAATGGGTCATGCCCACCGCCAGCGATAGCAGCAGTCCGTAGTACAGATAGAGCTGCCAGGGCGTTCGGGTCGCGGAGAAAAGAACCCAGCCCAGTGCGACCAAAGCGCCGCCGATTAGGAAAGTCTTCCGACTTCCGATTCTGTCAACGAGGATGCCTGCCAGGATAACGAACAGGGCATAGAGCCAGATGGCAAGGCTCTGGGCGAGGCTGATTGTCTCTCGTCGCCAGCCCGTCTCCGACATAATAAAGGGCAGGAAGGCGGCCAGGTTGTATCTGCCCAGGCTGGCCACAGTGTCTATGATGAACAGCCCGACGACTATCCACCAGCCATAGAATATGGGCTGCTTCTTTCTCAAACCGTTACACCTTCGCTGATTTTGAGGCCGCGGGCCGCGCAAGTGCGCAGGGGGAATAAATACGAGGCACTCGCGCCAGCTTGCTGACTCCCTTTCATGCTTGCAGAAAGTTGCCTGCCGCGTTCGGCGTTCGAGGTTTGCGCTATTATACCCTCTTTTGCCCTGATTTTTGACAGGATGCGACTGCGGCACCTTAAGGGGCATCCGCCCGGCCTGTTCCCACCCACAGGCTGCTCCATTTGAGGATGGAGTGAAGGGCAGGCGCCTATTCAAGCTGTCAGACCGCATAAGTCCCGTTTCCTGAAGAGGCGCTAGCCTCATTGGGGCGCTGAGTGCGGTCCGGCTAACTGCGGCATGAGCCCCGCATCCTTTCACTCTACAGGCCACTCCTGCCCTTCATAGGCTCGCGGCGAGTTTCTTGCGCGGCCTGCTTACTATCTTTCTCCAAAAAGCGATGTCTTGTTCAATCGGGCGGAATATGTATGATAGAATATCATTTGGTATGATTGCTGCGAATATAGGATAAGCAAAGGAGGCAAAGAATTGGAAGCGTCAGGTTCTCTTATCAGCAGAATGGTTCGGGCCGCACGACTGGACTCCAACCTCTATGAAGAGGTAGAAGCCGATACTGCAGCCAATAAACAAGCTCTACTTGCTGTGGTCGTGGTCAGCGTACTAAGCGGCATTGGCAGTGGCATAGGAGGACTGGCCACAAAAGGTGGACTGTGGTTCATCTGGGGCTTGCTCATAGGATTGGTGAGCTCTATAGTCGGGTGGCTTGCTTGGTCATTTGTGACCTATCTTATCGGCACCAGGCTATTCAAGACTGCGCAAACTTCGGCTACGTGGGGAGAGCTGCTCCGTACCATAGGCTTCTCTAATTCCCCTGGGGTTCTCCGGTTCTTCTCGTTTGTCCCTTATCTGGGAGGTCTTATTGCTCTTGGTGCATCGGTGTGGTCTTTAATTGCTGGTGTAATCGCTGTTAGGCAGGCACTAGATTTCAGTACTGGTCGTGCAATCGCCACTTGCATCGTGGGGTGGGTCATCTACATGGTCATTGTATTCTTAGTCACAATTCTATTCCTGGGTACGGGGGCAATTTACTGACAATATCGACAGCAAACATTGTGGCTTGATGCTTAATTATGGGCAGATGTGACTTTCAGTCTGAGTTCCGAGGGCTGTCGATGTCACTTGCTCCCTGTGCATTGCGATTCGCAGGTCTGCGCTCGATAACTTCGCCTCTGGGTGACATTCGTCCTTCGCCAACTAGCACGCTACCACCTTTTATCGTAATACCTGTGGGTTTTCCAGACGCATCTCTTACCAGCTCCACAACGTCAGCATTCTCCAGCCCATGCAGGATTAGCTTATTGAGGCACTCAAGCCTAGTAGCCTGTTGCTTTAGCTCATCACCCGCTTTTTTGTAGTAATGCCGCGATACGAGCCATGTAATAACTCCGCTAATAGCTGCACCAACAAACACAGGAAGTATACTAGGTAGATTCATTTCTGCCCTCCTACGAACTACTCCATCGTGGTGAATGTTACCACATTTAAGGCAAGTTGAGATGCTCTCTGCACATTGTGACGAAATGTGCAAAAAGAGGAGAGACGACGTTGCTTCTGGCTGCTTCGCAATATTACCTACTGCGAAATAGGGCGGAGAGAAATGACCGGCTCTTGAGCCAGGAGCTTTCGCAGAACAGATAAGTCAGGAAGCGCCAATGCACTGGAAACCGCCGTGTCGAGTGCCTCGCGCACCGGGTCACTCGCCATTTTGGGGAAAGGCAGCAATGGTTTGTTGCTCAACGCATCATAAGCGTCGACTAAACGGTTTAGCTGATCAACAGTAAGCGCACCCACGTCAAGTACCGGCATTTCCGACAACACGGGCTTTCTGAATTTCACCCATGCGCCTCGGGTCTCTTCCCTGCGAGTCAGCAACAGCAATAGACCAGGCGTTGAGTTAAGCCACAGGATGAGAGCCTTTTCGTAGTCGTCATCCTGTTCCAGCAAACGCACGGGCCACCATACGTTGGACAAGACAGGCTTTTCCGTACGAACGGCTACTAGCCGCTGCGTATTCAGCCACAGTCGCTCGGCGAGCAGCACGCGACCTGCCTTCGGCCACAGGAGGTCTACCTTCCGCAAATGCCGGCCCTCTTTTGCACGATGCAACGGAGATAAGTATTGATTCGAGGTCAACGCTAAGGTAGTTACGAATGAGGCGTCATGGTTCCAGAGCGCTGGGTAAGCAGTAACGCTCCTGGCTAAGCTGAACCCATCGTGGATATCCCGCACATCTGGGCCCAATTCACCAAGCTCCTTTGCGGCGCGGAGCGGGATTTCGCGGGGAGATGCTACACCCGGCACATACAACTTGCCCTTGCTCAGGTTGTGAGCAACTCGAAGCAAGTCCGATTGTGCAAAGGCACAGGGCAGCATCCAGGAGGTTTCGCCGACATCCTCCCAAGGCATGCTAATCGCCTCTCCGAACTTGACGTCCCCAAGCATTATCTCGTGTGCTCCTTGACCGATAGCGACGTCGGGTGGCGAGCCTTTGCCAATGGAGTAGGCGATGGCCAGCGCCTCGACAACTGTGGTGGGGTTCTTCCACAAGTTCACGAACACTACCTTGCGTTGGGCGGGTGCCTCCCTACGTGACTCATCCACCTTCTGAGCAACTATCAAGACCTCGCTCAGGTCGGTATTCTCGGAAAAATTCCAACGGTTGGGGTCATGACTGGCAATTACGTACTCCAGGTGGTAGCGTAACCGGAACAAGTGTCGTGTCTTCTGCCATGCCACGCCGGACAGAAGTGCCTTAGGGAGGACGAGGGCTATACGTCCGCCTGTCTTCAGGTGCAGGTCTCCGGCAGCAACAAAAACGGAGCTCAAGCCTGCCGTACTGCTTGCGTGCACCCTAGGGTTCTTCAGTAACTTGGCCAGTTCCGCCTGCATCTGGCGCCGCTCTTCATCGGCTAACGACCCGAACAAAAGGTTACCGCCCACACTACGTGTGAAAGGCGGGTTCATCACACAAAGATCAAGCTCTGGCAGAGAGGCTTGTTGTTGCCTTACCGGACCAGTGCCACTAACCTGGTCAGGATACACGGAAGCACCGAACAAATCGGCGGTTACCGATATAGTGGAGCCTTTGAGAAATTCAATGCTCCCAAGACGCTGATGGACGCCACCAAAAGGAAGCACCCAGAGGTGCATGAATCTGAAAGTCACCTCGGGACAGCGCAGTGCTAACGTGGATGCCGTCAAGTGCAAAGCTGATAGTAACACGTCGTACCCGTGGAGGATGTCCTCCATAAGGAACCGAGAGACAGCATCCATCTTGGGGGCGATGCGCTTGGCTCCGCAGGCTCTAAGATAATTGTCAGTAATCGCCTCAGCCGCGGCCATCAGCAAAGTCCCGGTTCCGCAAGCCAGATCTCCAACGCGGAAATCAGGTAATTCAGCAAGGTCGCTCCACTCACGATTCCATCTTTCGGGTTCCAAGGCAAGCTTCAGGAGCAACGTTGCGGCCGGAACCGAAGTATAGTACGTGCCAAGATACTTGGCTTCTGCCAACAGTCGGTGATAGACACGCCCCATGAGGTCATGTCTGAGCGCGGCTCGCTGTTGCACGATGTCCAAGGCGGTCCTAGCCAGTGCCCGAAGCGCTCCTTCTGAGTCTGGATTTGATGGCAAGGCTAGAAGCAATTGGTGAGCCACATGGAAAATGGGGTAGTAGTTGATCTGAGTCAGGATATATTCCCAGTGGTCGGCAAAGGCAGAGATAGCATCATGACCCTGCAATGTCTGCCGCAAATGTTGCACCTGCGATTCATAATCGGCAAGCACTTCTTGAAACACGAGAGCGTTGACTAGTGTGAGCCCGGCTATTCTGGATACTGAGTCAGATGCAGAACTTTCGCTCATAATTCTTCGTCCGTGGATCCTTTGCGACTTCTCTTAGGAACCTCGCGGATGCCAAGAATCTCAGCAGCGCGGTCGACGGTAGCCAGGCTTGTGAAGACAAGGCGCGCAAATTGGTCTATCCCTGCATTTAACCTATCGACCGCCTTGACAACTGCGTCTTCACGCACGAGCTGTTCAAAGGTCGAGCGCAAGACCTCCGCGAGGTAATCCAATCCGCCTTGAGTCCAGCCTGTCTCTCCCGTCTCGCTACAAACGCAGACCTCAAATCCGCAACTACTCAGAAATCCGTTCAGCTCAGACAGCGAGGGAACTCTTCTGATACCGGCCGGATAAAGCAAAGCAATACCCACATGAGCAACACCACTATCTACCCTGTCTCGCGCCTGTGCAAGAGCCTTCGCCGCGGCATCCGACTTATCAGCTACCTTACCTTCGATAACCGTACGGAGGCCTCGGTATACTACCAGCACGTCGGGTACGTGTCGGCGCTCTTGAAGTGCCTGTCTGAATGATTGTTCCGGCGCCGTGACCACCCCCCGTTCATGAAGAAGCAGTGCCAATAGAATATTGAAGACTTCTTCGCGATAGCCGCTGCGACTCATCGTGATTGCCTACCTAATAGGTTACTTCAGTTTAACATAGAACAGGAAGACGCGTATGCTGACGCTTATTCAGAAATCAGAGCTGCAATTCTGGCTGGAGGTAACAATTCTGTGTTTTTGTGGAGCGTGTGGGATGGCAGAAGAAAGGAAATCGGGCAGTAGGTCCGGATTTGGCGCGTTAGCGGGCTAGCAATGGCGGCAGGCCGCTGGAGCGATCTGGCTTCCTGACCTCGTTCTGCGAGGAGCTTCAGCGTAGAACGCATTTGGCAGGGAGCAGGGCTGAGCAGTCGTCAGCCGGCAAGCAAGCGTCGCAGCGAGCACGACTAGATACAAACGCCCCCGGGCTGACACTGGACACAAAAGAATGGCTCTTTGTTCAACCTGAGTATGGAAAGTCGCGAGCTATCACGGCTACTTGCCTTGTCATACTGGAGGCTCCGCGGCTGTACGATGGGAAGTCTTATTCTCCTCGGGAGAGGAACAATCATGGAGTCGACTCCTTTTTCTCGACGCCAGCGGAAACCACAAATGAGCGAGAAAATAGAGCTGCACCCTCTTCCCACCTGAAGATGTCCAAGACCTGGGGTGCTGATTTCCGCGATTGTTAGTCTGACTGCTGCCGCGAATCGCCTCGCAACCTCTGCCATTGCCGCCTGCCTTGTGGTTCCTAAAGGTTTTCCAGGATTTTGTGGTACTCGTCTGCGCTGACGCCGATATCGCGGAGTATCTTGCGTAGCAAAGGGCGCACGATAACCTGCGCACCATGATCCGGGATAACTATTATTCGCCCTTCAGAGTTCTTGAATGTATTATGACTGCCCTGGCGACTTTCCCTTCAAAACCGCAACTTTCTGCTACCTTTTTCTTAATTCTCTGTAGGTAACGAGGCGCAGTTTGGTCAAGTTGATACCTCAATGCGCCAGGTACCCACGAAATCGGGAAGGGGTTCTTCTGGCGAGGCCGTCTTGAGGTATACCGATATGGCCTCGCGAACATTAGCTTCGAGAGAGGGCAAATCAGGTGCCTGTGTGTAGCAACCGGGAACCTCAACCACTTCGCCAACCAGCCAATTGCTTTCTGGATCCCTTTCCACCACCACGGTATATGAGTTTTTCATTCTAGCCTTTGCCTCACATTTCGGTGTTTTGCCAAACGCCAGTCTGGTGACTTTTCACATTGTCAAACGAGATCCTTGCTTGCGTCTATGATAGCACTGCGATGGCTGGTTAGCAAGCTTCTGCAGGCGGCGGGCTCAATCTTGACGGACAGTCGTCTCTGCCACCGGATTCTGCGCTGGGCGAGGTGACTCCTTCACGAGAAGCAAGACCAGAACAAAGCCTATCGTGGTCAGTATTGAGCCCACCAGGAATATGGTGCGGAAACCGATAATCTCCGAAAGAAAACCACCGAAGGCGGGGCCTATCACCCAGCCGATGGACACCGTCTGCTGATAAACGCCCATAGCCCAGCCCCTCTTCTCTGCTGCCACGATGTCGGCTATGTAGGCTGTAACAGCGGCGCCGATGGCTACCCAGGCGGCGCCTTCGAGAACCTGTATGGGATATACTACCAGATAGCCCTGTGCCTTGAAGTAAAGAAAGAAGATCAGTGCGAAGCTACCCATCGCGCCCAGGATGACTGGCTTCCTGCCAGAACGGTCCGACACCTTGCCCAGAAGCGGAGCAAAAATCAGCCCTACCAGAGAGCCAACCATGTATATCAAGCCGATCTGATTTCTGGGGGCGCCCAGTACCTCAGCCATGTATAGCGAGAACATAGAATAGACGAGACCCGAGCAAATCATCAGGGGCAACGCACAGGCACACAGGATATATAGCTTCCTCTTTTCCATGGGTTAAGCTCCTTTCAGCATATGTTTCGTTGAACATGTGACGGGCTAAATGCGCATGTGGGCGTCATGACCGTCCCGCCATTCTATCTCCATTCGAGTGCAATTCACAAGTGCTGGAGCGTCGCCGCAATCCGTGAGTCGAGATTTAGAGAGTCCACCTCACAACCACAAGGCCCCTGGCGTTGCAAAGGAGACGACTTGGCGAAGACCAGTTAGTATGGTATGGGAAGGTCATCCCACATGGGACTGGAGGAAAGCCAGCACGATGCTATTGAACAGGTCAGGATTCTCTTCCATCAACATATGTCCTGCCTCGGAGATAACCCAGAACTGAGCGGAGGGGATTTTGTCTTTCCAGCGGTCTATGTCCGCTCGGGTAACCCAGGTATCGTATTCACCCCAGAGAATCAGTGCAGGAAACTCAAGGCTTTCCAAAGCAAAGGCGATGGCATTCCTGGACATATCCCTGGTCATAGCGAGCAGCGATTGTGACCAATTACCGGTAACCAGACGATTGTAATAGGCATCCACGACCTCTGCTGAGGCGATATCTTGATGATAAGCGCTTTTCAAAATCCTGCCAACTCGCTCCTTAGTTATGTAGCGGGTCAAGAAAACCTCGCCTGCCCTTCTGAAGGGAGGGAAATGCAACAAGTCGGTAAGATAAATAGGGCGTTTGTCCACACTTACGGCCCCGCCCGTGCTTACCAGTCCTATGACTTTTTCCGGATACAGGTGAGCGAAATGCAGCATGACGCTGGTGCCCATGCTGTGTCCCACCAAGTAGGCGCGCTCAACTCCGATCCTGACAAGTACTTCTGCCAGTAGCTCTGCTTGTGCACGGTGCGAGTAATCTGATGCGAAATCCTTGTAGGAAAGGCCAAACCCTTTTAGATCCACACTGACAACCCTGTAGCCTTTACTGGCAAAGCAAGGGGCATTATAGCGCCAGGAGAAAGTCGAACCTCCGAATCCGTGGATGAAAACTACGGTCGCTGGCTCTGATTCAGGATTCTGTTCTTCAATGTAGATGCGCACCCCGTCGATATCAAGAAACTGGCCGTGTTCACTGACAAGCTCGTCCAGCGATACCTCGGCCTGGGTCTCACCAAGGGGTATCAAATAAGGAAGAACGCAAACAACAAAGGCCAATCCTAGCACCGCGCGAGATAGTATGCGTAATGCTCGATGTCTGCGCCAGAAGCTTTTCACGACCACATTATACTACGTGTAAGCGCACATCCCGTCCGGTAATCTCGATTGCGCAGCAGGACGTGATCGGCAGCCGTTCCTCTTGACGGGCCGGTCTCGCTCAACAATACGTAGGGAACCAAGCAATAGAGGACGTGTATTGTCTCCAACCAGCAGCATGGTGTATATTTTTGGCCAGCTTTCTCTTACTGCGCCGGTTGGCGCCGTCCGACTCGTGTCGTGACTGAAGGGGAACCGTCCATGTGTAACACAAACGGCCTGCTGAAAACCAAAAAGTGGTTGTCGCTTGCTCTGACAACAATCCTGGTAGCAGCTATATTCCTGGGCACTCCACGAAGTTTGGGCAGTCAGGCAAGTGAGAACGAAGAGCTCTATTTATGCATCCTGCATACCAACGATATGCATTCCGAGCTTATTCCCCACTCCCCGGCGGTGGACTACTGCCCTGGAGAAGAAAGCCCTGCTGTAGGAGGATTCGCCCGACTGGCTACTGCTGTGAAAGAAATCCGGGAGAGCAAAGCCAAGGAAGGTGAACCGGTCCTTCTCTTTGACGCAGGCGATTTTCTGGGTGGCACTCCCTTCGCCTGGCTGGCGCTTAATGGTTGCGCCGCGGAGCTTACCATAATGCAGCAGATAGGATATGACGCTGTGACCATCGGCAACCATGAGTATGATTACACCGATGATGTCCTGGCGCAATATCTATTACAGGCAGGATATCCTCAAGCTCATGAACAAACACTGGTGCTGGCCTCAAACACAGAGGCGCCATCAGACCATCCGCTGGCTGCCCAGGGCTTGTACAGGAAGAGTGGGGTGTTCGAACTGCAAAACGGCCTAAAAATAGGAGTGTTTGGGCTGCTGGGCAAAGATGCCATCTTGTCATTGGGTGAAAACGGGGATATGCAATTCCGGGATCAGCACGAAGTGGCCCGCGAGATGGTAGATGAATTGAAGGCACAGGGGGCTGATATCATCGTAGCTCTCAGTCACTCCGGCGTGAAAGAGGACCGAGAACTGGCACGAGCGGTTCCAGGGATCGACATAATCGTAGGCGGCCATTGTCATACCGCAGTGTTTAAACCGCTCCGTCAGGGCGCCACCGTAATTGTGCAGGCCGGGGCTTTTGGGATGTATCTGGGACAGCTAGAGCTGGCGTACAACCCAACCACCGGCAAGTTACGGGTGCGCAATGAAGAAAATGGCCACCCCCTTCTTATTCCCATTGATAGCAGCTTCGCATGCGACCCAGAAATCGAGGCCTTGGTGCAGGGATATACCCAGATTTTGAATGCCTACGTCGATGAGCTGACCGACGGCAAATTTGACGACGTCATGAGTACGGTCGCCAAGTCCAACTTCGTCCTGTCCAGCCTGCCACACTCCAGTGAGACTCCGCTGGGCAACTTCGTGACAGATGCCATGCGCTTTGCAGTCGAGGAGTTGACTGGCGAAAGAGTGGACATAGCGGGTGAGGCTAACGGGAGCATCCGCCACAGCATTTTCCCCAGCAGCCTACATCACTCTGCCAGAAACATTTCTTTCTACGATATTGTCGAAACCACGGGCGTGGGACGGGGACGCGACGGCTACCCGGGTTGCCCAATAGCATCGGTGTACCTTACCGGCGAAGAAGTGTGGCATGTCCTGGAGATAACTGCGTTGCTGCAAGAGCTCATGGGATATTCCTATTTTATTCAAGGCTCTGGCCTACGGTGGAACTACAATCCGGCCAACGCAGTGCTGTTCACCGTACCTTTCATAAACCTGCCTGTCCCCACTACCCGTGCGGTTACCAGTGCTGAGCTTTACACCGGAGATGGGATTCAGTCTGTAACTAACGAAGGCTATGTGCCGTTGGAGCGTGGAGACCAAAAGCTATACCACGCGGTCACTGATGGTTACCTTCTACTTTTCCTGCCCCTGGTAACAGAGCTGATGCCTCAATTGAGCGTAATCCCCAAGAACGCCAATGGAGAGCCGATACCAATGGACAGAATAGACGAACTGATAGTACATCATCCTGACGGGAGAGAGCTCAAGGTATGGGAGGCGGTGGTCATGTATGCCTCAGCCCAGGCGCCTGGGGCTGACGGCATACCCGAGATTCCTGACTATTATTCCAGTGTTGCCGGGCGGATAAACAAAGTATGGACTTTCCCTCTCATAGGGTGGCTCGTCCTGATACTGGTTCTTATTGTCGGCGGCATAATATACCTTGTCTTCCGCAGGAGGAAGCGCACAGCTTCCATTCCGAATTTGCGCAATCCGGCGGAAGGCCTTCCAAAACCTACATGTGCTCGTCAATAATCTGACGAAAAAGCTGTACGGTGCCCAACGCTCAACAAAGACCGATCTCTCGCAATTCCGTGTTGCCTTTCTCAGCCCGGTACGCCGCCAGTTCGCAAACATGTGAGAATGTTCATCTTGGTTGGCGTGATCCACTAGCTAGGGCACAAATGTCGGTTGCCACTGTGGCCTATTGCAATCTGTTATATAATGAAATCCTGATGGCAGAAAACAGGCAGATGGAGATACTGATTGCCATGGTTAGGTTATGAAAATACTTATTGCGACCGATACGTATCCTCCAGATGTCAACGGCGCTGCTCGTTTCACATATCGGCTCGCCACCACCCTGGCAAAAAGAGGGCACAATGTGTTTGTCATGTGCCCATCCCGATCCTTCAAAAACGGGGTATTAAATGATGAGGGAGTCACAATATACGGAATTCGCTCCATCCCTGTTCTAATATATCGAGACTTCAGGATTTCACCCATCTTTATTTCCGGGGTCATTAGCCGAGCGATTAAGGAAATATCCCCTGACATCATTCATATCCAGAATCATTTTTTGATTGGCAAGGTAGCAGTAAAGGTGGCAAAAAAACGTGGCATCGCGGTTGTAGGCACAAATCACTTCATGCCAGAGAATTTGGTTCACTATCTTCATCTACCCAAAACTGCCGAGAAGTGGTTGCAGAAGTTTATGTGGAGACAATGCATAAAAGTGTTTGAACAACTCGATTTTGTGGCTTCGCCGACGAAAACCGCAGCGGCATTATTAAAGAATGCCGGCCTCACCCGAGAGGCTGTCCCCATTTCGTGTGGCATTGATTTGGAAATATTCAAGCCAACCAACGACGGGTTGTATCTAAAGCGAACTTTCGCCATACCGGACAATAAACCAGTCTTGTTATACGTGGGCAGATTAGACAAAGAAAAAAGAATTGATGTGATCCTGCGAGCACTGCCGCGTGTCTTGAGCGTCACCGATGTTCATTTGGTATTAGTTGGCATAGGCAATGAGAAGCAAAGGCTCGAACAACTAACAAAGAAACTGGGAATACAAGATGCCGTAACTTTTACGGGGTTTATTTCCGATAAAGATTTGCCCAATATCTATCGGGTCGCTGATTTATTTGTGATAGCAGGTATAGCAGAGTTGCAAAGTATTGTAACAATGGAAGCAATGGCGTCTGGGTTGCCTGTTGTTGCCGTGAATGCAATGGCCTTGCCTGAGCTTGTACACGATGGAGTGAACGGTTACCTTTTTTCCAACGGTGACAGTCAAATGCTGGCCGAAAAAGTCATCGCCGTAATTTCTGATAGAGCCAGGCAGGCGCAAATGTCAGAAAAAAGTTTGGAAATCATCAAGCATCACGACATCAATAAGGTAGTTGACAAATATGAATCTATCTACAACAAAATCATTAGCCGTCAAGTTTTGGCGGTTGCTGCGGGAGAAAACTAACCTCACATGTTGTTCATATTTCTAACGGATTGTTGCCAAAGTTTCGTGGCCCTGTAGCTTTGGTGTCAGCGTGGACGAATATAAGCCAAAGCTAAACCTGCGTAAGACAGTCCCCGTGATTGTTCTGGCTATTGTTCTGATGGCCGTGGCTGGAGCGATTATATCACGCGAGGATTTTTATCGGGTGTTCCAGGCCATTAAGAGTGCTAACCCCTTGCTTGTCGCGTCGGCCGTAGCGATATATTTTCTTAGTCTGGCGGCTTGGGCCGGCCGCTGGCAAACGGTGCTTTCTTTCATAAACTGCAGAATAAGCTTTGCTACTCGTTATCTGATACTTTGCGCAACCGTTTTCCTTAATAACATAACGCCGGGAGCACGTG
>Ga0209102_1001136_pt1 | contig 14901 bp, 12 predicted proteins | sample ConPoolayeHmetaG_FD_185483 | JGI IMG/M metagenome (GOLD analysis project Ga0209102, IMG submission 185483) | Hot spring microbial mat communities from California, USA to study Microbial Dark Matter (Phase II) - Cone Pool mat layer H metaG... ...
CGAGGCTCGAACAGCTGTGAGTTCGATTCGTCCAGAAAGAGTCCACATCACCGAATTGAAGATGCTTACGGCATGCGTATTCGATTTGATTAAAAATTTATTTTTCTTATAAAATTTATCGTTTAAATAAATATTAAGCATGAAACTGACCTCCGAGCAGCGCTCAGCCTCTCTCGTGGCTGGCTTGGCCTCCTTTCTGACGCCTTTCATGGGCTCTTCAACGAACATCGCTCTGCCCTCGATCGGTCGCGAATTTCGTGCCGATGCGATTACACTCGGCTGGGTGGCGACAGCTTATCTTCTGGCGGCAGCCATTTTTCTCGTCCCTTTTGGTCGGCTGGCGGATATCCGCGGCCGAAAAAAAATATTTCTCGTAGGGATGACCGCCTATACAACGGCTTCTCTTCTTTGTAGCCTGGCTGGTTCAATAAGAGTGCTGATTGTCTTTCGGGTCGTCCAGGGGATGGGTGGAGCGCTCATCTTCGGGACGAGCGTCGCCATTCTGACTTCAGTTTTCCCGCGCGGTGAACGTGGCCGCGCTCTGGGGATTAACAGCGCCGCCATTTACCTCGGGCTTTCCCTTGGACCCGTGCTCGGCGGTTTTCTCACCCACCAGCTGGGCTGGCGAAGCGTTTTTCTGGCCAACATTCCTCTTGGCCTCCTCGTTATCGCCATCGTCCTGGCGCGGCTCAAAGGAGAATGGGCGGAAGCGCGAGGCGAGAAGTTCGACTTTCCTGGCTCCTTGACCTATGGGCTTGCCCTCATCGGCATCATGCTCGGTTTTTCGAGGCTGCCGCATAGTCCGGGATTCTGGCTCTTTGGAGCCGGTGTGGCCGTGGCGGCCGGGTTTGTCGCCCGCGAAAGGAAGACCGCTTTCCCTGTTCTCGATATCCGGCTTTTCCTCCAGAACAGGGTCTTTGCCTTTTCGAACCTTGCCGCGCTCATCAACTACAGCGCCACCTTTGCGGTTGGTTTTTTTGTGAGCCTTTACCTTCAGTACGTGAAGGGAATGGGCCCGCAAAGCGCTGGTCTCATCATGATAGCCCAGCCAGCTGTGATGACGTTGTTTTCGCCCCTGGCTGGCCGAGCCTCCGACAGGATTGAACCGCGCATTGTCGCCTCCCTCGGGATGGCCATCTCCAGCGCCGGGCTTTTCCTTCTCGCTTTCTTGCGAAGTGCAACGCCCCTCTCCTTTGTCGTCTCCAGCCTGGCTCTCCTGGGCTTTGGGTTTGCTTTTTTTTCTTCCCCCAACACCAACGCCGTCATGGGCTCGGTTGAGAAAAAATCCTACGGTGTCGCCTCGGCCACACTGGCGACCATGCGCCTCGTCGGGCAAATGACAAGCATGGGTGTTGCGATGATGATTCTCGCCTTTTTTGTCGGGCGCGTCGAGATTACGCCGGCCAGCCATAACGCTTATCTCCAGGCTCTCCGGGTTGGCTTCTGGCTGTTCGCCGCTTTCTGTTTTGCCGGCGTGTTCGCTTCGCTTGCCCGCGGTAATCGCGGTGAGAGTTAGGCAAAGCCATTGGCCAAAAAGTGGTGTGGATTTTGAAAAAAATGATGGAAGAACGGAAGGCCAAGCGTGTATTGTTAGGGTTTCTGATTATTCTCGTTATGAGCGAGAGAGGCGGTTCTATGCCAAAAGACGAGGAGCAGAGAAAAAGAAGATGCGGGGAATAACCTAAAATGGATAATACCGCAAAGGAGATTCTCCATGCTATCACGTCGGAGCTTTTTAAAGGTCGGCGGTCTGGGGGTGGGTTTTATCGGTTTTGGGAAGAAAATTCTGGGCCGAGCCTTACAGGAAGAAACAAGCGTTCTTCGCCAAATGGTGGCGGGGGTTCAGCCCCTTACTGTCGAAGATTTCAGGGCTCGCCGAGAAAAGGCGGCTCGGCTGATGGCCGAGCGGGGGTTGGATGCTTTATTCATCGAAGGCGGAACCAATCTCCTCTATTTCACGAACGTCAACTGGTGGCGGAGTGAAAGAACCTTTGGTGCTATCCTCAGCCAGAAAAGAGAGCCCATTTGGGTCTGCCCGGCCTTCGAGAAGAAGAGGGCCGAAGAGCTTATCCCTCAGGGCCAGGAAATCCGGACGTGGGAAGAAGATGAAAGTCCCTTTCGCCTCATAGCTCGAATCATGAAAGATTTAGGTGCCGGCGCCGGTCGCCTTGGCCTCGACCCGTCCATGAGGAACTTCCTCTATTACGGTCTCCGGCGTGACGCGCCCCAGCTCGAGCTTCTCGACGGTTCTCCTGTAACAGAGGGCTGTCGGGGCATCAAGACGGCCAAAGAAATTGCTTTCCTCGACCTCGCCAACCGAATCACCAAGCTCGCCTACCGGGATGGCTTCAAGCATCTCCGCGAGGGCATGACCGCCCGCGAGCTGGCGGCAGCCATTTCGAACGCTCACCAGGAGATGGGCGTTAGCGGGAGCGGCGGGCCCCAGTTCGGGCCCAACTCGGCCTTCCCCCACGGCTCCCAGGTTCCTCGTAACCTCCAAACAGGGGACATCGTCCTCGTTGATGGCGGGTGCGCTGTTGAAGGATATCGCTCGGATGTGACGCGGACTATCGTTTTTGGCTCGCCCAGCGACAAGCAGCGCCGCGTCTGGGATGTGGTCAAAAAAGCGCAGGTGGCAGCCCTTCAGGCCGTTCGACCGGGTGCGACTTGCGAATCCATCGACCGGGCGGCCCGCCGGGTCATCGAAGAAGCCGGGTTTGGCCTTGGTTACAAGTTTTTCACTCATCGCCTCGGTCACGGCATCGGCATGGAAGGTCATGAGTATCCCTATCTCGTCAAGGGAAACACACTCAAGCTCGAGCCGGGCATGACTTTCAGCAACGAACCCGGGATTTACATCTACGGCGAGTTCGGGGTCCGGATCGAGGATTGTTTCGTGGTCACCGAAGACGGGGGTCGGTTCCTCGGCGGGATGGAAGCCACAGCCATCGACCAGCCCTTCGGGGAATTGTAAAGAGTGGCTTCTCGCCCCGCATTCAGTCCTCCGACGGCAGTCGAGGGGCGGGACAGCCAGGATGTCAGCGATTATCCTTTTTCTTTTGAAGCGGAAAGCCGTCCTTTGTTCTCGAAGGCCCAGCGGTAGTAATCCTTTAGGGTTAACCTGGCTGCCGCCTCCTCGTCGAGGATGAATTTGGCCTGAGGGTGGAGCTGAAGGATCGAGGCAGGAACGAAAGCTGTCAACGGACCTTCGACCGCTCTGGCGACGATATCGGCCTTGTCTTCGCCCGAAGCCAGGAGGAGGATCATTTTCGATTCGAGGATGGTCCCGATGCCCATGGTCAAGGAGAACCGCGGGATTTCCTCTTCGTCCGTGAAGAGAGAAGCATTCGCTTCGACAGTCTCACGGGTGAGGGCTTTGAGCCTTGTCCGGGAAGTTAGGGAAGAGCCGGGTTCGTTGAACCCGATGTGGCCGTTCTTGCCGATGCCAAGGACTTGGATGTCGATACCGCCGACACTTCGGATTTTTCTCTCGTAGGCGCGGCAGTGCTCCTCGATATCTTGAGGCCGGCCATGGAGGCGGTGGACATTCTCCGGCCGGATGTTAATGTGCTTATAAAGGTGATGGTCCATGTAAGCGGCGAAGCTCTGAGGATGGCTTTCGTCGAGCCCGTAGTATTCATCGAGGCTGAAGGTGACGACCTCGGAAAAATCCATCTGGCCGCTTCGGTGGAGAGCGATGAGCTTTTCGTAAAGGCCGAGCGGGGTTTTGCCCGTGGCCAGACCGAGCACGAGGTTGGGCTTCTTTTTCCAAGCCTTAAGAATCATGCCCGCGGCTTCGTCGCAAACGGCTGGATAATCAGGCTTGATGATGATTTCCATGTTCGCCTCGCTCTCGTTTACAGTTGCAAACCTGAACCAATCTTCCGCATTATATAAAAAAGAAATAGCCACATAAAGCTTCACCCTGGCGGTGGATTCCATGGGCAGAGGAGGAGGGATAATTCGCCGTTGAACTCGGGGGGCCAATTCTGTATAAGCAGAGAAGGAATGTGTTTTGATTCTCCTGGAACGGCGACACAAGGACAGGCTATCTTTCGTTTTTGGAAGAAGCCGCCAGCGAGCTGGGAATGGCGTGACACGATATTGCGTTTCGATTAAAATGGGGGCGGTCCTCCTTGAGGACTGTCCCCGAAAGAGAGGAGGATGCGATGAGACACCTCAGACAGAGGAGAGAGTGCGCCGCCCCGAGACCTCTTCGCTCCCTTGTTCTCTTCCTCGGCGGGCCGCTCATCCTGGCTCTGTCTGCTCCTTGTTTGGAGCCAACGGCCGTTGAGCGTTTATCGCTCGAAGGGGAATGGCAATTCCGGCAGGTCGGTCGGCCCACCTGGTATCCCGCCCGTGTTCCTGGCTGCGTCCATTTAGACCTCCTGGAAAATCGGCTCATTCCTGACCCTTTCTACCGGGATAATGAGCTCAGGGTCCAGTGGGTCGAGAACGAGGACTGGGAATACCGGCGTCAGTTTGAGGTTCCCGAGTCTCTTTACAAGAAACCGCATGTTGAGCTGGTTGTTGAAGGGCTGGACACTTTCGCTGCGGTTTTCCTCAACGGCCAGAAAGTCGCCGAGACAGACAATATGTTTCGGACTTATCGCTTCGACGTCAAACCGTTTCTTCAGCCCCATCACAATGACATCGTCATCCGGTTCGATTCTCCCGTTCGCCGGGGAAAAGAATTGGAAGGGAAACTCGCCTATCGACTTCCGGGTGGTTCCCCCCATGTGCGCAAGGCGCCCTACCATTTTGGCTGGGACTGGGGGCCTCGTCTCGTCACTTCGGGCATCTGGCGTCCCATTTTTCTCGAAGCCTGGGAGGGAGCACGGATTGGCGAACTCGATATCCGTCAGGACTTTTTTGAGAAAAATAGAGTCATCCTCCGGGTCAGGACTTCACTGCTTTCTGACCGGAATCAAAAGGTCGCCGTCAAAGCCATCGTTTCCGGAAAGAGAACCTTTGCCCACAGCGAGTCTGTGTCCCTGAAGACCGGGGCTAACCTGAACGAAAAATCGCTTCCCATCACCAACCCGGATTTGTGGTGGCCAGCTGGCATGGGTGACCAGAACCTCTACACGATCCGGGTCGAGCTTTACCGGAAAGGCGTGCTCCTCGACGCAGTGGAGAAAAGGATCGGCCTGCGCACCCTTGTCCTCGACCAGAATCCAGATGCCTGGGGAAAGAGCTTCCGTTTCATCGTCAACGGCGTTCCTTTCTTTGCCAAGGGAGGGAACTGGATTCCCGCTGATTCTTTCCCGCCGCGCGTCACCCGCCCAAAGTATGAGCAAATCCTCCGCGACTGCCGGGAGGCGAACATGAACATGCTCCGGGTCTGGGGAGGCGGCATCTACGAGGCGCCTGATTTTTATGACCTCTGCGACGAGCTCGGGCTCGTCGTCTGGCAGGATTTCATGTTTGCCTGCGCCATGTTTCCAGGCGATGATGAGTTCCTTCAAAATGTCCGCGCCGAAGCGGAAGATGTAGTGAAGAGGCTCCGCCATCACCCGTCCATCGCCCTCTGGTGTGGAAACAATGAGTGCGAAGAGGGATGGTTTCACTGGGGATGGAAGGAGCAGTACCCGGAGAAGGTATGGGCAGACTACGAGAAGATTTTCCACAACCTCCTTCCTCAGGTCGTGGAGAATCTCGACCCGAAGCGCCCTTACTGGCCGAGCTCGCCCCATTCCGAAATCGTCGGCCAGCCGCGCTCGGATGCGTCGGGGGATATGCACTACTGGGGTGTCTGGCACGGTCAGGAGCCTTTTACCGAATACCGGAAAAAATTCCATCGTTTTTTCAGCGAGTTCGGGTTTCAGTCTTTCCCGCTTCTCGAGACCGTCAAGCGGTTTGCCCTCCCCCAGGACTGGAACATCACTTCGCCGGTCATGGAGCAACACCAGAAGCATCCGGCCGGCAACCGGCTCATCCTCCTTTACATGCTGGACCAGTTCCGTTTGCCCAAGGATTTTGAATCGCTCCTCTGGTTGAGCCAAATTCAGCAGGCAGAAGGGATGAAAATCGCCGTTGAGCACTTTCGGAGTCAGATGCCGCGTATCATGGGAGCTCTTTACTGGCAGATCAACGATTGCTGGCCCGTCGCCTCCTGGTCGGGGACGGATTATTTCGGGACATGGAAAGCTCTCCACTACTATGCCAAGAGGTTTTTCAACCCTGTTCTCGTCGCTCCCATGGACAACGGAGAGAACTTGAGAGTCTACGGCATTTCTGACCTCGAACGAGCTATCGACGCCGACCTCTACTGTGGTGTTTTCACTTATGAGGGGGATGTTGTCCAGGATGGAGAGACGAGTGTAAGGCTGGAGCCAAGGTCAAGCCGCATCCTCATGGATAAGCCTATTACGGAATTGATCAGGGACCTGCGGTCCGAAAATGTCTATTTCTATTGCCAGCTCCGCCAGGCCGGGGAGATGCTCAGCTCCAACATCTTCCATTTCACGCCCCTGAAAAGGGTTGACCTGCCGCAGCCTGAAATCAGGTTTGAGGTGTTTGAACGGGCCGGCCGCGTCGTCGTGCGCCTCGGAGCTGTCCGCCTGGCCAAGATGGTTTATCTTTCTGCTCCCGGCCTGGAGGGGAGGTTCTCGGACAATTTCTTCGACATGGTTCCGGGCCGACAGTATGAGGTAAGCTTTCTTAGCCCAAGGAAAGTGGAGGTAGGAGCTTTCAAGCAGGCATTGAAGGTCATTTCCCTTCGAGATACATACTGACGGCGAAGCGATTCAGAATAAAGCAAAGCCAAAAGGGCGGCTGATGGCCTTCTTGTTTCCTCAGAGGAAAAGGGAGCAGGACAAACTCGCTGGCTTAAAAGGCCGATATCGGCTAAAATAGTTTTTCCTTATTCAATCTGAGGAGTGAAGCATGCAAAAAACAAGGTGGTATAAATTTTGCGGCCTTGTTACGGTTCTGGTCACATTTCTTGTCTCAGGCAGTGTCGCTCAAGAGTTAAGCCCGAAGGAAATTATCCAGAGAAACATCGACGCTTCGGGTGGCCGAGAGAAGCTGAGCCAGGTTCAGAACTTCTCCTTTATCACCGGCAACACCAAAGCGGTAGCTTCGGCCTCGGGAGACCTCAAGCTCATCACGGGCAAAGAACCTGTCATTACCGAAGTTATCCTCGTCAAGGGCGGGAGAGTTCGAAAGAACTCCTTCCAGAAAGTAACGGACGTCGATGAGCCGCAGAAGACCATCCATCTTACCCTGGGGAAGCTTTACGCTGGCCTTTTTTCGCTCTTGAAGTTTGAAGGCGAGCTCAAGAGCGAAGGAGTGAAGTCCTACGGTCCGGAGAGGCTTTACCATTTGACGTTGGCCAAACCCGGTGCCGTCCGGGTCGATTTTTACCTCCGCACAGATGATTTCCGACTGAAGAGGCTTGTTTTCCAGGGCTCGACCGCGGAAGGCGAGAGACTCGAAATCAACTACGATTTTCCTCCCTTTGAAGATATCGAGGAGTTAACCATTCCTCCCTCCTGGTTTGTCTCCCAGGTGGGAACGCGCGGCAACCTGCTCGAGATCTCGGCGGTGAAAAAAAATATTCCCCTGCCCGAGGGCTTTTTCGAGACTCTTGAGGTCAACATGGGGAAAGTTGAGGTTTCGGCGGGCCATCTCCGGGGGAACGTTCTTGATACGAGCTCTTCTCGCTTTAGTTTGACCATCACGACGAACTTTACCTCGAAAGACATCGAGACAGCAGGGCTTCGAACTGGCGATCAACTCTCCTTTGTTGCCGGGGGAGAAGAGCACGAGCTCGTATTCTACTCCTCGGCCAGAGAGCTTCCCTCGAGGGACGAGTTAGCTCGCGGCGCGCGTTTGATGACCATTCTGCCATGGGGTGGCGAAACCTACGTCATTCAATTTTTTGGTGGGGACTGGAGCCAGATGGCCGCCAAACTCAGCCCTCTGGCCCCCGTTGAAATTAAAAAGAAATAAATCGAAAGATAGGAAGGCGACTTCAAACAAGATAAACAAACATGGTAGGAATAAGGAGAAAAAGATGTCTCGAATGAAAAGAAGAAATTTCATGACGGCCCTTGCCTCGAGTTTCCTGGGGTTAGGCATGGCTGGGCGGGCCAGTGCCCGTCCGGGTGAGAGTTCGAAGGAGCCAAGGCAACCTGCTGGCCCGAGAATCCGAAAGATGAACGAGCTCGGAAAGACCGGCCTCAAGGTCTCGGACGTCAGTTGCGGCGCGATTTCCCTTTTTGAAAGCAACGTCCTTCGCTACGCTTATGAATGCGGCGTTAACTATTTTGACACGGCCGAGAGCTATCTTCGGATGAAAGGAGAAGCCTATGTCGGGGAGGGCCTCAAAGGGGTCCGGGATAAGGTCATCATCACAACCAAGCACGGCTACGATTTCCGCCAGAAGATAGACAGGGCGACGATCATCAAACGGGTCGAGGCGAGTCTCAAGCGACTTCAATCTGATTACATTGATATCGCCATGGTCCATAGCTTGGATGACCTCTCCCTCGTCCTTAACAATGAGGAGATGCTCGCTGCTTACGACCAATTGAAGAAGGAAGGGAAAATCCGGTTCACCGGCTTCTCGACCCATAATCCCAAGCTCACCCTGAAACAGGCGCTCGATTCGGATTTTCCCCAAGTCATCCTCTTCATGTACAACCACATGGAAGGTCAGGAGATAGAGCCGCTCGTCCAGGCCGTCCGCAAGAAGGGCATTGGAACCGTAGCCATGAAGGTTTTCGCTGGCGGAATGCAGGGCAAATTGAAGGGCCTGGTAAATGCGGAGGTAAGTTATCCTCAGGCAGCCATTCGGTGGGTCCTGTCCAACCCCCATATCGACACCTGTATTCCGACGATGAGTAGCTACTCCCATGTCGAGGAATATGTTGCCACCTCTGGACAACCCCTCGACCGTGCCGCTCTGGAAACGATTGCCCAGTACCAGCGGCTGGCCCACAACCTTTATTGCCGGGTGAGCTGTCGCGAATGCCTGTCTTCGTGTCCGCACAGCGTGGCCGTAAATGATGTCCTTCGCTATGCGATGTACTTCGAATACTACGGCCTGGAGAGTGAGGCGATGAGGCAATACGCGGCGCTCGAGCCGTCGCGAAAACCCCTCGGCTGTTCAACCTGTCCCGGCATGTGCGAGCTCGCCTGTCCCTATGGCCTGAAAGTCAAAGAGAGGCTCCTTCGCGCCCACGACATCCTGACCGCGTGAGCTGAGGGAAAGGAGAGGGATGAATAAACGGGAACTGCTTCTTCGAGCGTTGAGAAACGAGACGACGACGCGGCCTGGCTGGGTGCCTTACGTCGGTGTCCACGGCGGAAAGCTGATCGGCCAGGCTGCCGATGTCTATCTCCGGTCAGCTGAGTTGATCGTCCGGGGGCTCAAGCGGGCAAATGAGCTCTATGAGCCCGACGGACTTCCTGTTGTCTTCGACCTCCAGCTCGAAGCAGAAGTACTGGGTTGCGAGCTTCGATGGGCCGAGGCCACGCCGCCGGCCGTCGTTTCTCATCCCCTCGAGCATGGCGGGTCGCTGGCTTCGCTTCCCGTTTTTGATGTCGCCCAGGGCCGGTTGCCTGTTGTTTTGGAAGCCCTGCGAACGCTTAAGAAGGACATCGGGGGAGAGGTCGTTCTTTACGGCCTGATCTGCGGCCCGTTTACTCTGGCCTCTCACCTCATGGGTAATGATATCTTCTTGCAGATGTTGGACCATGCCGATTACGTCATGGGCGTGGTCGGTTTCTGTGCGGCGGTGGGCCAGAAAGTGGCCCGCGCCTATCTTGAGAACGGGGCCGACGTCATCGCCGTCGTTGACCCGATGACGAGCCAGATTTCCCGCGAACACTTTGAGCACTTTGTGACGCCGGCGGTCAACCAGATTTTCCGGTTTATCAGGGAACGGGGAGGCTTGTCCTCGCTTTTCGTCTGCGGCGACGCCAGCCGAAACCTTGAGGCAATGTCCCGCACCGACTGCCACAACATTTCCATCGACGAGAACATCGCTCTCGAGCGGATCCGCGATTACACCCGCAGTCGAGGAAAATCCTTTGGCGGCAACATTAAGCTGACGAGCGTCCTTCTTCTCGGCGATGAGGAAGATGCGATGCTCGAGGCGATCCGTTGCATCGACATCGGCGGAAGTTGCGGGTTTATCCTTGCTCCCGGATGCGACCTCCCCTACCATACGCCCGAAAAGAATCTTATAGCGGTGTCGACGATGGTTCACGATGCGTATCGCCGTGAAATCGCCAAGAGGACCATCGTGGCCAAGGCGACGGCCGAATCCTCGGTCATCCCCCTTCCTGATTACGCTTCCCTGCCGCATGTCACTGTCGATGTCATTACCCTCGACTCCTCTTCTTGCGCTCCCTGTCAGTACATGATGGAAGCCGTCCGCCGCGCCGCCCAGCTCGTCACAGAACCTGTTGTTGTCAAGGAGCATCGGATTTCAACGCGCGAAGGGCTTGGCATGATGTCCCGGCTGGGCGTTCGAAACATCCCGACGATCTGTCTCGAGGGGGAGATTGCCTTTTCCTCTGTTATCCCCGACCTGGGGACGCTCGTCGCCGCCATCGAAGCTAAGATCGCAGCTAAAAAGAAGCGATAGAAGCGCTGACACCTCCTCGCCTCCTTTTCCTGATTCCTCCCCTGCCGCAGGACAGCTCTCCTTAGCCCACTTTATCCCATTGGTCCTTCCTCATGAGGAGTCGACCTGGCGCTATCAGATGGCAGGTCGAGTGCCAATTAAAGTGGCGAAGCGAGAAAGCTGAGGGCAGAGCCAAAGGGATGGGAAATCGCTACCAGCACCTTCCCCCATTCAGGGCCATTTAGGCTAATTGACATGGAAGGAAGAGGATTCTATAGTGTGGCCTCGAGAAGAGCTCGAAGTTCTGGCTCTGGAAAGGAGGCAATATCCATGTCGAGGCTACGTTTCCTCCTGCGCCCATGCCGGCTTTTCTTTTTCCTGGTCATTGGCCTAGCGATTCAAACGCCGGTTGGAACAGCTGTTCTTCCTCGGGTCAAGCCGGGCACGGTTGGCCTTTCCGCCGAGCGCCTGGACCGCCTGAGTCGAGTCATGCAGGAATACGTCGACGGGGAAAAAACAGCCGGGATGGTCGTCCTCATCGTTCGCAACGGTGGGATAGCTTATTTTCAAGCTTTTGGCAAACTCGATTTGGCCCGGGGAATTCCGATGCCGACCAACGCCATCTTCCGCATTGCCTCTCAGACGAAAGCGGTAACCAGCGTGGCGGTGATGATGCTCCAGGAGGAGGGAAAACTCCTTCTCGATGACCCTGTCGCAAGATACATTCCGGAGTTTGCTACGGCTCGAGTTGCTATGAAGGCGCCGGGCCAAGATGTTAGAGGTTATTCGACGGTTCCGCTCCAGCGTCCGATCACGCTGCGTGACCTTCTCACGCACACGGCTGGGATTTCCTATGGCGAGGGGCCGGCCAAGGAGGAGTATGTCGCGGCGGGTATCCGCGGCTGGTTTCTGGCAGATAAGCCTGAGCCCATCGGAGAGATTGTCAAGAAGCTGGCGGCGCTCCCCTTTGACGCCCAGCCGGGTGAGAAATTTGTCTATGGCTATAATACGGATATACTTGGGCATGTGGTGGAGCGCGTCTCGGGGCTGAGTCTGGCTCAATTTTTCGAGACGAAAATAACCGGACCCCTTGGTATGACCGATACCCATTTTTTCTTGCCCGAGAATAAGGTAAACCGCCTCGCCTCCGTTTATGGAATCGATGAGAAGGAGGGGCTCAAGCTGGTTGAGGATGGCCGCGATAATTTTTATGTCAAGGGTCCGCGAGTCTGCTACTCGGGAGGGGCCGGGCTTCTTTCAACAGCCGAAGATTATGCCTCCTTCCTGGTTATGCTTCTTCGAGGCGGCGAGCTAAGTGGAGTGCGCCTCCTCAGCCCTAAGTCGGTCGAACTGATGACGGCTGACCACGTGGGGAATCTTTATGGTGCCGAGGCTTATGGACTGGGATTCTGGGTGACGAATAGGCTCGGCCGGAATGGGATGCCCGGCTCTGTCGGTGCTTTTGGATGGGGCGGTGCTTACCATACAGTGTACTGGGTTGACCCGAGAGAAAAGCTCGTCGCTCTGCTGATGACTCAGCTCTTGCCCGCCGGCTCGAGCGACCTTCATGGCAAATTTCGCGTCCTCGTCTATCAATCGATTATCGATTCCTATGCGGGACATGGAGAGTCATCCAAAACAAATTAACATAAGCTAATCCAAGCTGTTGAGGAAGGAGGTCGATGGTTCATTTCACTTTTCTTGACTGGTTCTGGGTCGTCTCCTTCATCATCCTCATGACCGTCTGCGGCATCGTCTTCTACCAGCTGGGGAAGAGGTCGATGGCGGATTTTTTCCTGGCAGGCCGGGGCCTGCCGTGGTGGCTGCCGGCGACGTCTGTCTATGCCACCCACACGGCCACGGACACTCCCATCTGGGTAAGTGGCATTATCTACCGCTACGGGCTGAGGGGAATCTGGTACACATTCTTTTCTGCCTGGTGCGCCATCTCGGCGTTCGCTTCAACGAGAATATTTCGCCGCTCCCTGGCTTATACGCAAGCGGAGTGGCAAACACTCAGGTTCTCGGGCCTGGGAGCGGAGCTTTTACGTGGCTGGATTGCCGGCTGGCAGGTCTTCATGAACATGTTCGTCCTCGGCTGGGTCGGCATGGCCATGGGCAAGCTGTGCGCATATCTTTTTGGCTGGCCGGAATGGCTGGGCCTCGTCCTCTTTTCGACGATTTGCGCCATTTACGTCCTCGCCGCCGGTTACTGGGGTGTGGTCATGTCGGATTTCCAGCAGGGAGTCATCGCCTTCTTCGTCATTGTCATTGTTTCCCTGTGGGGAATTAGCGTGGCGGGGGGGCCAAGGGGAATCATTACCAAGCTCGAAGCGTCGGGCGAGAGCTGGCGCCTCAACCCTTTTGCTTTTTCTGGGCTGACCACGGGCGACTTTCCCCTTGTCTGGTTCTTGACCATGCTGGTCATCGCCGTCATCGGCGGGTTTGGCATGGGCACGGCGATCGACTGGTACCCGGAGGCGCAGCGCATCCAATCAGCCAAGACCGTCCGCGATGCCAGCTACTCCATCTGGTCAGGGACAGCGCTCATCGTTGTCCGTAATTCCCTCTGGGCCGTGGCCATCCTGGCCTTTTTTGTCCTTTACCCGAACATCCAGGAGACGGCCAAGTTTGAAATGGCTTGGTACAGGCTGGGGTTTGAGTATCTGCCCGTCGGCATGGTCGGGCTTTTTTTCGCGGCGGTCGTGGCCATCCACCTTTCGACCATCTCGGCCCACCTCAACCTGGGTGCTTCCTATGCCACCCGTGACCTCTATCACCACTATTTCAAGCCCGAAGCAAAGGAGAAAGAGCTCGTCTGGGTCGGGCGGGTCTCGACGCTCATTTTGCTTCTGGGCTCTTTCCTTTACGGCCTGATGATGAAGGAGATTACCCAGTGGCTCATCTTTGCTCTCTGGATCATGGCTGCGGGCATCTGGCTGCCTTCCATTCTTCAGGTCGTCTGGTGGCGGTTCAACGCCTGGGGGTATCTTTCTTCATGGGTGGCCAACCTCGGGCTGAGCTGGCTTGTTGTCTGGGTGCTGCCTGAATTCCATCTTATTCCAGTTCTTCCCGACTACCTTCAGTTCTGGACGATGATGGCCCTCGGCGCGCTGGTTTACATCCCGGTGACATTCTTGACCCGACCGGAAGCTATGGATCGGCTGGTGAAGTACTATGTCATGTCACGACCCCTCGGCTGGTGGAAGCCAGTCCGGACCGAAGCCGAGAAACGTGGCCTTCTCGGTTCGGCGCTGAGGCTGGAGAAAGGAGGTAACTGAGATGGGCTGGATAAAAAGAGAGTGGACAGCCGCGGAAGCGGACCGCTGGACGAAAGAGGACTACCTCGTCTTCATCATCTCACCGCTGGTCTATATTCTCCTTGCCGTGGGCACGGCTTTGAGCCTGCTTCTTCTCTGGTACGGCTGGATCATCCTGGGAGCAGCCATCATTCTTCTTCTGGTCATGCTCTGGATCATCGACCCCAAGCTCAAGGCCATCTCCACGGATTACGAAGTCAAACAGAAGAAATATCTCGAAGACCTGGAAAAAATCGCCCGCTGGGAGGAATGACATGAGCCAGAGTTTTTACGTCGTCATGGGCATGAGCATCGCCTACTTTTTTTCATTCCTGGGACTGCTGCTGGCTTTTTATTCTTATCGGAAAAAACGGGGCCAGAAGAAGGAGTAGCTATGGCCGGGATCATCGTTCCAGCGCTCATCTTTCTCGTCTCATTTGTCCTTACCTATCTCCTCTACCGCCATTTCACCAAGTCAAGCGGTGGTCATTCTTAATTGAGCTTCCGATAGCTCAGCGGGGACTGGTTAAGGCGTTGATCATCCTTCTTCAAGTTGGACCTTCGGCTGTTCCCTTTGGGGAAAACGATGGAGGGCGGTGCTCGATTAAGGAGATTTTTTCCCCATGAGACGGTCGAGCCGGCGGTTCGCCTCCATAAGAGAGAGCCGTAGAGAAGCAGGGCTCTCTCGAAGAGTGAAATCGTTGCGACCGTAGACCCAACCCTCATCCTGGAAGAGCTGGAATCCCTGATAAAGCCAGTAGCCGTCCTCTCGGCGAGCAAGCTCGGGAAGACATTGACTCCATTCCTCAGCTTTCAGGGTGTTGAGAAGCAGTCCCGGACAATGGAGAAAGAAGCTCCCTTTCTGAGCATTATAGTCCCTCTGCTGGTTTCCCCTGCCCTCATAGGTAATAAGGAGGAGAGGTCGCTCGGGTGTGCTCAGCGCCCGAAAAAGACCCGTGTAGAACCAGCTCTGGATGATCCCGGGCGCATAGAAGCCCCACTCCAGTTCGGGGTTAATTTTC
>Ga0209102_1001137_pt1 | contig 14894 bp, 15 predicted proteins | sample ConPoolayeHmetaG_FD_185483 | JGI IMG/M metagenome (GOLD analysis project Ga0209102, IMG submission 185483) | Hot spring microbial mat communities from California, USA to study Microbial Dark Matter (Phase II) - Cone Pool mat layer H metaG... ...
TGTAGTATTCCCTTTCTACGCCGAAGCCCGCCGCGTCTAGAACATTCGCCAGGGTGCTGCCCAGGACTGCGCCCCGTCCATGACCTACGTGGAGGGGTCCCGTCGGATTGACGCTCACGAACTCGACTTGAACCCGCTTACCTTTGCCTAGATCAGTATCGCCATATGATTCCCCAGCAGCCAGGACTGATTCCACCTCGGTGGCCAGCCAGTCCTTGCGCAGGGCAAAAGCGAGCTAGAGCCTTGTAGAATTGCTGTTCTGCAGGCAGAGTGCTGTCTGTGCTTGAGCCGTGATACTAACCATACGGCTTGGTCTCCATTACACAGCCTTGTGATAGTCTAAAGCTCGGATTCTGCCGCATCCGACTTGCTGTCCAGGGCTTTCCTACTTTCCGCCAACAAGCTCCGCCTCCTTCACGGTGGCGGTTCCACATCGAGCCAACTCTACCCTTTTGATGCCCTCGCATATCTCTTAGAATTTCCTACGATCAAGGCCCTCCCCGATAGCTAGCTGCCGAAACAGGTCTTTAGCTAGCTTGTTGCTGCTTTCCCAGTTTACAACCTTGTTTCACAGCTCTCCTAATTCTCCTCGCTGAGAAGCGATCTTAGTTTGGTGCGCCGCTCGTCCCTTTTGCTCGCTATCAGAGCAAAAGCCCTAGGAACATCTGCCATCAGAGACTTCGATTGTTCGGCAGCATCAGAATAAAATTTACCGATCTTCTCTTCAAGCTCAACCGCCTTGCTCAAGGCATCCCGATAGGTGGCGGTGCGGGCTAGTGTGGTCTCAATTGTATACGCCTCCGGAGCGATGTCAAAGGCGAAACAGCCTTCAATGGCATCGCTGATTACGCCATAATATGCTCTTTCCAGCTGAACTACATTTTTCCTATTCTCCCTAGCGAAAGCGGCAAACATATCCTTGCCTTTCGAATATCGCTGCGACAAATCCTCGTAAAATAGCGCACTTTCATTCTCAAGACGCCTTGCCAAACTAATAACCGCCGATGCAGTCTGCAATTTCATGACCATTACCCCCTTGTCAAAACCACCTTTGGATGACAACCTTGCTTTCCGTGAAGAACCGGACGGCTTCCTGCCCCTGGGTGTGTAATATCCCGAAGAATGAATTCTTCATTCCGCTGAACGGGAAAAATGCCATTGGGGCAACGATGCCGACGTTTATGCCCACGTTACCACTGATAATCCGGTATTGAAATTCCCGAGCGTACTTACCGCTCGTGGTAAAAATAGCATTGCCGTTACCAAATGGGTTGGCATTAGCCATCTCTATCGCTTCATTCAGATCTTTGGCCCGCATGACGCTCATTACCGGCCCGAAGATTTCCTCAGAGCCTATTTTCATGTCCGGCGTAACATCTTCGAAAATCGTAGGACCGAGGAAACAAGTATCAGGATACCCACCAGTAACCTTACATTTTCTGCCATCAAGCCTTAGTTTGGCACCCTCCTTGATCCCGCTTTCTATGTATCCCATTATTCTCTCTTTCTTTTCTTTGTCACGTACCGGTCCCATCTGGACTGATTCATCGAGTCCGTAACCGATCACTATCTTGGCTGCTGCCTCCACAACCTGATCCAAGAAACTCTTGTAGAACTTGTCCTCACCAACAATTACCAGGTTGGCACCGGATAAACATCGCTGACCGGTATTACCGAAGAATGACGTCATCAGGGACGGTACAGTTGCCCGCACATTACAGTCCGGCATGATTACCATGAAGTTCTTAGCACCACCTTGAGCAATTACCCTCTTACCGGTCTCGCCGCACCGCTTGTAAATGAGCTTGGCAGTTGGTGTGGAACCAACAAAGGATATCCCCTTGATGTCAGGATGGTCCAACATCCGGTTTACCACCGTTCTGCCACCGTTGACCACGTTCCACACCCCGGGCGGAAATCCGGCTTCTTCTGCCAGTTCAGCGAGCCTCATCTGGCTGAAAGGCACTTCGCTCGATGGTTTGATAACCACACAGTTCCCGGTAGCCACAGCATAGGGTGCGGACCATAGTGGAATCATGAACGGGAAGTTAAACGGACCTATTATGCCGAAGACCCCTAGCGGTTGACGAATAACATACTCGTCTATGCCGGCGGCAATATCTTCTAAATTGTAACCCATCATCAAGGTGGGAATTCCACAAGCAACCTCGACATTCTCAATTCCACGCCTTGTTTCGCCCCTCGACTCATCAATCGTCTTTCCATGCTCCTGTGTTTGGATTCTGCTGAGCTCTTCAAAATGCTCTTCCAGTAATGCTTTTAGTCTGAACAGACACCTAGCTCTGGCAACCGGTGGTGTCCGTCTCCAGTCGGGAAAGGCCGCCTTAGCGGCCTCTATCGCCGCATCTATCTCCTCCTTGGTTGAAATCGGGACCTTGCCAATTACCTCACAGGTGGCGGGGTTCACTACGTCCACAATCTCACCCTTCGATTCAACCCATTCCCCATTAATGTAATTCCTTACCAAGGGCCTCCCTTTTATTGGTTCCTCTAAAATCATTTGCTGTTACCTCCTTTCTTAATTTTGTCAATCTTTTTCCGGATACTTTCCAACCCTTTCTAACTAATCTCGTTCATTAGCCACCCCTCGTGCTTGTCATTCCTACTGTTTTTGAACTGTTCTCTGCCCCTTCCAGAGTTTCCTGCTAGTCATCCCTGTCGCACCGATGAACCTAACTTGGAATCCTGATAACCAATTTGCTAACAGGGTAGAACACGCTAGTTACTTATGCTAAGCCATGTGTATACGTCACCTCCTACATTTGGCGAATTCTTGTACGCAAACGGCTCTACGCAAATAGCTTGACAGCCACACTCGCTGGAGTGGTCAATGGCATATTCTATCATCATGCCGCCAATCTGCTGCTATAACCACCCCTCTAGGTTGAGCGAGGAGCGCTCCTACTATTCCTCCCAACATTCTGCCCCCAACATTCTGCCAACGAGTACCTACGTCCGTGTCCCTGTTGCCTCTGCCATTAAGGTGTGCAGAATGAGGAAAGTTGGCACACCGCTCGCCGGCTGATATTACACTGCTGTTCTTTAAGTAATACTTATCGGTTCTGCGGCATCATAGCAGACGCGCGTGAGTCGGTCAAGGGGGTGTGGTGGGCAGATTACCTTGAGGCAGCGGGTGGAGCATGATTGAGAGAACGACCGGTCTCCTCTGAAGGGGCCGCCACCGGCCAGTCGGATTGCAGTAGAGAGTGTAGGGAACTGGACTGACTTCTAATCACGTTGGTGACCAGTTTGGCAAGAAAGGGTGCAAACTGCCGTAGAGATCCTTGACGAAGTGGCGTCTGAGACCAGACTCTCGGTTCAGGAGCAACTCTGGTTGCTGTATCAGGATGTGAACCGTTGCTTGAAGTGGGTGTTCAGAGGAAGCTGCCAATACCATTGTCCTGCGACAACGCGGGCAGGCGGATAGGCATGTGGCGCGCCTGTACAGAGTTCATAGGCGTAAGGGTCAAGCCAAGGCCATCAAACAGTGGGTCGTCATCTGGGTGAGGCTACTTACTGAGTGTTGAAGAATAATCCAACCTTATCGTGAGCCGCGGAGAAAGCGGTTGGTTTCGGACACCCGGAGGTAAGCGCGGAGCTCGCACGAGCGCAGAGAAGAATTGGTTCGTTGAGTGCGGCATCTTGAAGGGATATGGTCATGCCAACTTGATGGCGAATACATGCATCCGACGAAGCGGTTTTGAGCCCACTGTACCTGGGGATAGTGACATGCAAAGAAAGGAGGAAATACCCACTAGCACACTCTTCTGCTTGACAGATACGTCGTTTTGATACATGCGAGCCTCAACTTTTTGGGGCATGGGTATCGACGAGATTGCTTCGTCCTCTCCGTTCTCCCCGCAAAGAGAGAGGCAAAATGTCATTGCAGCCTTCTCCCCTGTGGTCCAGGTGAAGCAGGGTTTACCGGCCCGAAGCAATCTCGTTTTACTCCCACGCCCTCAGGCGCCTGAAGGCGTCGAGCTTTTCCCTGTCTCCGATTTTTGCTTTTTCCAGAGCCTGAGCAAGAAACTGAATGCTCCTATCATAGGTCTTCTTATCCACGGGATAGGGATAGCCGTCTTTGCCGCCATGGGCAAAGCTATAAGTAGCCGGGTCGCGCAGGCTCACAGGCGTGTCGTAAACAAGTTCGGAAATGAGGCTCAGAGCTCGTAGCGCCTTTGGTCCTACTCCCTCCAACGCGAGAAGGGATTCGAAGTCTGGCGGCTGATGTTCATAAACGGTGAGGAAGATTTTGGTCAGCCGGTCGGGGTGAATCTCTTCCAGACTGATGTAATGCCGCCGGGGCAGGTTCAAAGTCTTCAATTTGTTTAGCCGACCGACAATTTTGTCTGGCTTCTCTTGGACAGCCACGTCAGCGATAACCTGCCTAGCTTTGGCGCTCTCTGAGGCCACCAGATTCAAAGCCTCTCCCTTAGCCTGGGCGCAGATAGGTGCCTGTGGTTCGCAAACAAAGTCGGTGACCTTCTCTCCCAACCAGTGGTAGCGGCGTGCGTATCGATTGGCTTCGTTCATCCCTTGTTGGACCACTGCCCAAGAGCCGTCCGTGGTAAAGAAAAACGTGTGGTGATAGAGCTGGTAACCATCTTGAAGTGCTGAATTATCCACCTTAGCCGACATCCGGCTGGCATAGACCAAGGGAGCTGGATCTATGGTCAGTGCGTGCTCCGCGCTCTGTATCTCGGCGGGGGTCTTTCGCGAAGTTTTGCCCTTGCCGCCAGCCACAAACAAACCAAGCTCCTTTTCCAGCCCTCGCAGTCCTTCTTTGAGCGCAGCGCAGACAGTGGTGGTAACGCCGCTAGAGTGCCAGTCGTAGCCAAGCACGCAACCGAAAGCCTGAAACCAGAAAGGATCGGAAAGGCGGCGCAGCATCTCAGCGGCGCCAAACTCGGTTACAGTGGCAATGGTAATCTGGCGAGCAAGCTGACACATCCGCTCAAACAACCAAGCTGGTACCTTACCGTAGTGCAGAGGTAGATTGGCGACGCCTGTTCTCTGCGGCAACACAGTCATCTTCCGTTCAGCCCAATTATACACCGGGGTTCATGTGGACAGCATAGCGATTTTGACACGTGTGTGACAGCATTGATGAAAGGGTATGAATCACGGAGTGTGTTGACTGTCGGGGAGGAGAGTGGGTCGGGAAGTTTTGCAATTTCCCTGCCAACCCTGCTTAAATTGGCAGCGAGTTTGAACAAGAAATTGAACGGAGCAACTACCGTTTGAAGTAAGCGGGAGGCTGGTATGAGCAAGTTTGTTGACAAGCTACGAAGGCTTTCCAAGTCAGGGAGCAAGCCTATCGGTTTTAGGGCGTCTGCATCTGAACGGGGGCATCCACCGATGCTGTTGATTTTGGCGACGTCGGGCGCGCAATCGGCAGGGACCAAAGTAATTGTTGATGTCGGAGCTGACGCCGTACTCGTATTGGGTGACAACTTAGGTGCGGCGTCTATCAGCGAGTTGGTGGCAAGCATGCCTGATATCCCTGTGGGGGTTCTTGCAAAAGGCATGGGTGAGGAACAAATAGATGAGCTTGCCAGTGCCGGGTGTGACTTTGTGGTATTCGATGTAAAGGCATCTGCCGCGGTTATACAGAAAGAGAAGATAGGTAAGGTCATCATGATAGAACCGTTTCTGGACCCGGTGCTGATAAGAGCTGTCAACAGGCTTGAAGTCGATGCGGCGTTCATAAGTAGCAAAGCTGACGCTCCGTTTGTGGCAATAGAAGATCTCCTCCTTTGTGGCAGACTTGTGGAGCTTCTGGATAAGCCTGTTATAGTGGGACTCACATCTTTGATGAACAGAGCGGAGCTAACCGGCCTATGGGAAGTTGGGGTGGAGGGCGTAGTTTTGCCTGCAACACATTCTGTTGAGGCTTTGGCGGGTGTCAAGAAGATGATTGGCGATTTGCCCAGAAAAGCTAGGAGCCGGCGCGTCAGGGCAGATGTAGTATTGCCCCACTATGCTGGGGACGTGCCGGCGCAGGCAGACGAGGAAGAAGACACGTAGCATGGGCATAGTTTTCGCCACAGCAACGAATGCATGAGAATCTGGGATTATTCCTGTTGTCGGCAGCGGGAATTTCTCTGACAGGGGTGATGTTGCCGGGCCCGCTCACGGCAGCTACTATAGCCAAGGGCTATGGGGAGAAGCATGCTGGCGCCTGGATCACAGCAGGGCACGCTGTTGTTGAGGTACCGCTCATAGCCGTTATCTATTCGCTCGGTCATTTCATCAATTCTTCTCGCCTGGAGGCGGTCATATACCTTGTCGGCGGCTTGATGCTGTTGTATCTGGGTTTCAGGATGTTTCGCGCTGCCCGGCAGGCTCCGGGCAGAGTAGGTGGTTTGCCCAATAGCTCGTTCCTAACCGGGTTGGTGATAACGGGCACCAACCCTGGCTTTTATGCGTGGTGGGCAATCATCGGCACGGCGCTGGTGACTGGCGCCGCTAAGTTCGGAATTGCTGGCATCCTTTTGTTTGCTCTGGTGCACCTGCCCTGTGATTTGGCTTGGAGCGAATTTCTATCCGTGGGGACATTCGAGTCCAGGCGATGGTGGACGCAAAAGGTGCAAAGGATTGTATTCAGCATTTGTGCTTTCATCCTGATCGGGTTTGGTCTATGGTTCTTTGTTCGAGCGTTACCGCAGCTATGAGCTAAGGCACGTTTTGAATGGCCTGGAAGTACTTACCTTCAGTTTTTATGGAGGGAGCAACTACCATCTTCACCTTGTGCATCTCTTTGATATTTCTGGCACCACAGACGCCCATGCCTGTGCGTAGGGCACCGATCAGGTTCTGAGTGCCGTTGGTAACGGAAGTAGGTCCAAACAGAATCTGTTCCAGCGAACCAGTTGTGCCAACCTTGATGCGTGTTCCCCTTGGTAGCGCTGGATGCGAGTGAGCCATGCCCCAGTGATAGCCTCTTCCTGGCGCCTCTGTTGCCTGGGCTAAAGGCGAGCCTATCATTACGGCGTCAGCTCCAGCAGCGAATGATTTGCATAGGTCGCCACCTGTACGGATGCCCCCATCTGTTATCACTGCCACATACTTGCCGCTCTCCTTGAGGAACGTTTCTCTGGCAGCGGCACATTGCAAGGTAGCGGTTATCTGGGGAACTCCCACGCCGATGACTTCCCGAGTAGTGCAGGCAGCTCCGGGGCCCACCCCCACCAAGATGGCGTCGATCCCTGTTCTCATGAGCTCCAGTGCCGCCGTGTAGCTACAACAATTGCCCACTATCACCGGGAGGGACATCTGCTGGCATAATTCAGACAGGATCAGTCCGCGGTAGCTCTTAGAGATATGTCTGGCTGTAGTGACAGTAGATTGTACCACGAGTATATCCATCCCGGCATCCTTAGCTATAGGTGCCAGGCGTTTGGTGTTGGCCGGAGTGACAGATACCGCGCAGACAGCACCGGCCCGCTTTATCGTTTCGATACGCTCACTGACGAGTTTTTCCTTGATGGGCGCCGAATAGATTTTCTGAAGCAGAGAGGTGACCTCGCTCTCCGGCGTCTGGACGATCTGGCTCAGAATTTCATCAGGATTTTCATATCTGGTCTGTAACCCTTCCAAATTGAGGACGGCGAGGCCGCCGAGCTTGCCAAATTTGATAGCCATGGCAGGGTCCACTATGGCGTCCATAGCAGACGCCAGGATGGGGATTGAAAAAGTGTGACTTCCTAGCCTGAAGTCTATATCAGTTTGGTCAGGATTGACGGTCACATCCCCGGGAACAAGTGATACTTCGTCAAATCCATAAGCACGCTCAATTTCCTTGAACTTTGGGTGGGGCATATTTTCTACCCTCGATAGAAACTGCCACAAACTATACAAGTGCGGCCAGGTAAAGTCAAGATAGTGTACCTTGGGATAAGGCCGCGCTAGCACATCTGCCAACCTGGAATCTGAAGGTAGGCCAATGCTATAATTCGACGGATGAAATTGTTTGAGGCAGGCGAGTTTGCCTTGATAGACTTGATACACGACATCGTCGCTCGGACTCGAGATCCGCAAGCTCGCTCCTGGCAGAAAACGGTGATAGGAATTGGAGACGATGCTGCTGCCTGGTTGGGCGACGGCCTGATTCAGCTGGCCACCACGGATACTCTGGTTGAGGATACGCATTTCGATCTCAGGCTTACAAACTGGGAAGAGCTAGGCTGGAAAGCGCTGGCAATCAATCTGAGTGACATTGCTGCCATGGGTGGTATTCCTCGCTACGCTCTGCTCTCCCTGTCGCTGCCTGCCCACCTCGAGACGGAAGATATTGCGAGGTTCATCCAGGAGATGATGCGCTTGGCAGACGAATTTGGCGTGGCTTTGATTGGAGGTAATCTAGCTTCTGCACCCAAGGTTGTGATCACCATGACAGTTATCGGTTGCTCCAAAGGCAAGAGGTTGCTACGGCGATCAGCAGCTCGCCCTGGTGACCAGATAGCTGTGACTGGATACCTGGGAACATCAGCGGCTGGCTTGGAGGTGCTCCGAGGCAGGAGAATCTCAGATGCGGAAGCAATCAACGTGCTGAAGCAGGCTCACCTCAAGCCCGTGCCACGCGTAAAAGAGGGGCAAACTCTGGTTGAACAGGGTGTTAGGGCCGCTATCGACATAAGCGACGGGCTTATCGCCGACCTCAACCACATATGCGAATGCAGCAAAGTTACTGCCAGGGTGAATATGGAACAGGTGCCTGTGCATCCCGCAGTCAGGGCCAATTTCCCAGAGTACCGAGAGCTAGCGCTATCTGGTGGAGAGGACTACGAACTTCTTTTTACCGCTGATGCTGCAACGATTACTCGAGCTCGCCGAAAGTTGAACTGCCCGGTCACTGTAATCGGCGAGATAACCGACCAGGCATTCCCAACGCGAGTTACCCTGACAGACAGTCAGCAGAACATCGTTCCTTACCGGAAAGGAGGGTGGGAGCATTTCAAGAATGCGATGCCTGAGGCTGAAATCGCATAGCGCCGACCAGACTCGGCTTCTAGGAGATTGCCTGGGTAAGCTTGCTCAGAGGTCAGATATCTTTTTGCTGGTTGGTGAACTGGGAACAGGTAAGACCTGCCTTGTCCAGGGCATCGCACGTGGGCTGAACATAAAAGAATTCGCGTTTAGTCCCTCCTTTGTGATCGTACGAGAGTATCATGGCAGGCTTCCTCTTTATCATGTTGATTTCTATCGCCTTGACCGCGCCGAGGAAATCGTCGAACTCGGGCTGGAAGATTATTTCTGGGGCGACGGAGTCTGTGTGGTGGAATGGGCCGACAAGGGAATACAGGTGGTGCCCAAGGACCATTTGCTTGTCACCATCCAGTACATCCCGGGTTCGGAGGCAAGTCGATCCATCCGCATCGAGCCCCGCGGGAGCCGCTATCGAAAGCTTGTCGAAAGACTCGGGGCAGCAAAGGCAATATCGGTCTTAAGCATGCAATGCTGACAGAGCTACAACGAGGGCAGCAGACGTTCAGAACCACGGCGGAAACTCCACCCGCTACAGTGTTTGCGTCTCGATCGCCTAGCTTCATCTATTTGCGCGCCATGGCAGCCAGCAAATCTGTCGCCGGTTCAGGCATCCGCGAGGGGCTTAAGTGGAATTAGCTATAGATACAGCATCCAGCACTGTTAGCCTTGCCCTGTCTCGTGCAGGCGAGCTGCTGACTTGTCTGAGCTGGCAGACAACCCACAATCATACTGTAGAACTGCTGCCAGCCTTGGTCTATCTCTTGGACAGAGTGAAAGCAGGGCCGAGCTCTCTGAAGGCAATTTTCGTAGCTAAGGGCCCGGGAAGCTTTAACGGGCTTCGAGTTGGCATCAGCATCGCCAAGGGGCTGGCTCTGGCCTTGGGGATTCCACTTCTCGGCATAAGCACTCTAGAGATTCAAGCGTATCTCTTCGCGCCGACCCGGATGTCGGTACGCCCCATTCAGAGATCCGGGCGTGACCAGATAGCTACGGCGCTTTATAAGCTAAGGGGGGATAGATGGGAATGTCTAGAGGCACCAAATGTAACCACTGTCAAAACCATGTGCTCACAAGTCACCGAGAGGACGCTTTTTTGCGGCGAGGTCACTGACAATATTGCGGCCGAATTGCATCAAAATCTGGGCAGGCGAGCTATAATTTCTCAAACCAGAATTCCGTGTGGAGCCAGCGTTTTAGCCATGCTAGGTTGGCAAAAATTGAACAGGGGCGAACAAGATGACTCAGCCGCGCTGCAGCCGCTATACCTTCGTGCCCCTCATATAACCAGCCCGTGTCACAGAACACCAATATTGCGATGGCGAGCGTACCAGGAAATGCAAAGAGATGGAAATCGCTAGACTTGATGTTCAGAACACGGCAAGACTGTGCTTCGCCTGCAGCCAAAAGAATCCTATAGGGCTAAAGCTTAAGCCTGTTTACGACGGCGAAAAGGTGATTGCCGAGTTCACCGCCGGAGAATTCCATCAAGGCTGGGACAATGTGGTTCATGGTGGGATTCTTTACACTCTCCTTGATGAAGTGAGTGCCTACGCAATGCTCTGCCGCGGAATCGAGCTCGGGGTGACCGCCAAAAGCGAGATCAGGTTCAAACAGATGGCGCCCATCAATGAGTCCATTCAAGCCTCAGCCTGGGTTACCAAATTTACAAAGCGCGTGGTAGAAACCAGAGGAGTGCTTACTCTCAGGGACAACAGAGTCATAGCTGACGGTATCTTCTTATTCTATGTTTGGAGACAGTCAAGGAAAGCAATTCTCTGGGACATGGACGGCGTCATTTCCGATTCATATCCTCTTCACTACGCCTCCTGGCAAGAAACCTTCGCCAGAAGGGGGATACAGATAACTAAACAGGACTTCACGGAGCTATTCGGCGTTAGAAACGACTTGATAGTCAGAACGGTTATGGGCAACCAATTGTCCGATCAGGAAGTCGCACAAATCGTCCAAGAAAAAGAGGAGGCGTTCCGACGAAAGGCGGCGGGGCAGATCAAGCCGTTCCCCGGTGTGCTGAAGCTTCTCAAAGCCCTGAAGCAGGGAAACTTCAAGGTGGGACTGGTTTCATCGGCGCCCAAACAGAATATCGAGCTAGTAGTCAATGAGCTTGACTTGACAGATATTTTTGATTGCATTGTTTCTGGGCAAGAAGTATCCGAAAGCAAACCGAACCCGCAGATATTTCTTTGCGGCGCTCAGAAGGTCGGGGCGTCACCCAACGACTGCCTAGTTATCGAGGATTCACCCTTAGGAGTGAAAGCGGCCAGAGCCGCCGGCATGAAATGTCTGGCTGTAACTAACACTCATCCACGAGACAAGCTCAGTGAGGCCAATATGGTGGTTGACTCACTGGAAAATGTCGATTTAATCACCCTGCTGACCAGAATTTAGAAAGGAGTCTATCAAACATGGAGAGAAGCTTGGTTCTTATCAAACCGGACGCCATCCAACGCAGCCTGGCTGGCGAAATCATATCTCGTCTGGAAAGAAAGGGGCTCAAGATTGTAGCGATGAAGATGTTGCGTATGGATACTGATATGGCTCAGCGGCACTACGCTGTTCATACAGGGAAGCCTTTCTTTGCAGACCTGGTAAGTTTCATTACTTCGGGCCCGGTCATTGCCATCGTCTTCCAGGGCAAGAATGCCATCGAGATAATACGACAATTGATGGGAGAAACCGACCCTGCCAAAGCTCGCAGTGGCACGATCAGAGGCGACCTCGGAATGGACATCGGGCACAATTTGATTCACGGCTCTGACTCATTGGACAATGCAGCCAAAGAGATAGAGCTATTCTTCTCGAAGGAGGAAATTGTCGAATATGACCGTCAGATGGACGCCTGGATTTATTGAATTCTGACTACCGGAATAGCCTTACTCCACAGCTTATCCAGTTGGTAATAGTCTCGCTCCAGCGGGGCAAAAATGTGAACAATCACCGAGCCAAAGTCAGCCAGCATCCAGCCTGAATCGGGAGTGCCTTCGCTGTGGTGGGGTGCCACGTTTCTGGCTCTCAACACTTGGTCGATAGCCGCCCAGATAGCTTCGATCTGCCGTTTGGTATCTCCGGTGCAGATAACGAAGTAATCTGCAAACGAACACACGCCTCTGACGTCCAGCATTGCGATGTCCCTCGCTTGCTTCTCAGAGGCAAGTTCCGTAGCAAGGCGCGCTATCTCTTCAGCTCTCAGGAAAACCCTCACCCCCTTGTGACACTCCCTATTATATCACCCAGCCGCCATTTTGACCAACACCGCCCTCTACTGTATATTGGTCAGTCAAGACGGATCTGGATTCTGTGGCACTTGCGGTGCATCAGGCATCGGTGCGCGGACCGGAACATGGCATTACTAAGTTTGTGGCGTATTTGCTATAATTGAAGCGAGCGAAAAATGCAAACGAAATGGTGGCGCAGCGGCATTTTCTATATTATGCTCCTGGTAGTAGTAGGGGGCTTGATACTTGCTCGTGCGGTATCCGGCACAGGACCTCAGTCGATAGCCAAAATCGGCGACTTCATTCATAAGGTAAAGACTGAGCAAATCGACGAAATCCAGCAGAAAGGCGACAGCCTCATCGCTTTGCGCGATGGCAAACCTCTATACAAAACCGGGTTCATTGGCAGCACTTCGGAACTGCAGGCGTTGCTGCAGAAAGAAGGAATTGAGCCAGGCATCATCGCTCCCGTCGTTCCCGGTATTGACTGGGGAACCATCGGGGTGACAGTCATTTTGCCCATCGTGCTGCTTGGGGCTGTGTTTTACTTCCTGTTCTTCCGCGCAGCTCGCGGCGCGGGCACGCAAGCCTTCAATTTCAGTAAGAGCCGCGCCAGATTGACCCTGGACAAGAGACCAGACGTAACCTTCGCTGATGTTGCCGGAGCGGATGAGGCCAAGGAAGAGGTGCAGGAAATAGTTGAATTCCTGAAGGCACCTCAGAAATTCCAGGCACTTGGGGGGCGAATCCCGAGGGGAGTCCTGCTGGTAGGACCGCCTGGAACAGGAAAAACCTTGTTAGCCAAAGCTATAGCGGGAGAAGCCAGGGTACCTTTTTACTCAATTAGCGGCAGTGAATTTGTTGAGATGTTTGTGGGTGTGGGGGCGGCCAGGGTCAGGGATTTGTTCGACCAGGCTAAACGCAACGCGCCGTGCCTTATATTTATTGACGAGATTGACGCCGTAGGACGCCACCGCGGCGCCGGCTTAGGCGGAGGGCACGACGAACGGGAGCAGACGTTAAACCAAATTCTAGCTGAAATGGACGGGTTTGATACCAGCGCGAACGTTATCGTCATGGCGGCGACCAACCGCCCTGATATCCTCGACCCCGCCCTTCTGCGGCCCGGCCGGTTTGACCGTCATGTGGTCATTGACCTGCCAGACATAAAGGGCCGCAAAGCCATTCTGGAGGTGCATGCCAAAGGTAAGCCGCTGGCTAAAGATGTTGACCTCGCGACCATAGCGAAGCAAACTCCGGGGTTCAGCGGCGCCGACCTGGCTAACCTCATCAATGAAGCAGCTATCCTAGCTGCCCGACGCAACCATAAGGAGATTACATTAGCTGATATCGAGGAAGCTACTGACCGTGTTATGCTCGGTCCCGAAAGGAGAAGTCGCGTTCTCAGCCAAAAGGAAAGAGAGATAACCGCTTACCACGAAAGCGGCCACGCCTTGACTGCCAGGATGCTGCCCAACGCCGATCCTGTGCACAAGATTTCGATCGTATCGCGAGGGATGGCACTGGGCTGGACGCTGCCACTGCCACGTGAAGATCGACATTTATGGACGAAGTCTCAACTCAACGATAAGCTGGCGGTCACCCTCGGGGGACGTGTCGCCGAGGAGATTACTTTCGGCGAAATGACGACGGGTGCCCAGCACGATCTGGAGGAGGCTACCAAGTTGGCCAGGAAAATGGTTACCGAGTATGGCATGAGCGAAAAGCTAGGCCCCCGCACCTTTGGTCAACGGCAGGAACTCGTTTTCCTTGGCCGCGAGATCAGCGAGCAAAGAGATTACAGCGACAAGATAGCTCAAGAAATTGACGAAGAAGTTCGCAACATTATCCAGGGGGCTTATGATACCGCCAGGAAGATCCTGACGGAGAACAAAGCGAAACTGAAGCAACTGGCTGAAGAGCTAATGGCTCACGAAACCCTGGATGAACCCGAGCTCAACAGAATATTCGAGAACCTGGCACCGCAGCCTGCCGCATAGTCTAACTGCTTTGCCCGACTATGATATCCTCGTCTAATTTGACGAATAAGGGCTCTGGCTCCCGAAGTCTCTGGCCCGGCGGCAAGAAAACAACCTTCCAGCCCGTTTCTTCGACTGTGCCATCAAATCCCAGAAAGCGATGCAGCTTCTGTGAGCTGAAGGGGAGGAAAGGATACAACATTGTCTTCAATGCTGTCAGCGTATAAAGGACAGCATAAACTGATTTGGCAGCAGCGTCTCGGTCCGTCTTGATTGTCTTCCAGGGCGCTTGCTCGTCGAGATATCGGTTAGCTTTCTGTGCGAGAGCCATGGCCTGCCTGACTCCCTCCTTGAACTGGCAGCTATAGAGAAATTTGTCCACTGTCTGCAGCGTAGCTTCAGCTTCACCAAGTAAGCGCTGGCCCTCTGCATCGAGTTCACCGGGTGTGGGCACCGCACCATCAAAGTTCCTGTAGGCAAAGGTAAGAACACGCTGGGCCAGGTTACCGTAGGTAGCCACCAGTTCATTATTGTTTCGACGAACAAACTCACGCCAAGAAAAATCGCTATCTCCCATCTCCGGCATATTTGCAGCCAGAGCGTATCTCAACGGGTCAGCAGCATAGCGCTCCAGATACTCATGCAGCCAGATTGCCCGACCGCGGCTGGTGGA
>Ga0209102_1001140_pt1 | contig 14864 bp, 13 predicted proteins | sample ConPoolayeHmetaG_FD_185483 | JGI IMG/M metagenome (GOLD analysis project Ga0209102, IMG submission 185483) | Hot spring microbial mat communities from California, USA to study Microbial Dark Matter (Phase II) - Cone Pool mat layer H metaG... ...
TATTTATACTACGATATACAAAGGTATACTGAAGAATAAGGAGACCCTTGGAAGATGAATATTTTAGGAGTTCAAATAATTTCTATATTATTTGCTATATTTATGATTTATGTGGCATTTTTGCATTGGAAAAGAAAAGAGATTAACGGTGGAGAGATATTTTTTTGGAGTTCCCTTTGGTTTGGGTTTATCGCCATTACTCTTTTTCCTAATCTTCTTCAAAACCTAACTAAACTTTTGTTCTTTACTCGGGTGATGGATTTTTTAATGGTTATTGCCTTTATGATTTTGGCTTTTTTAGGTTTCCAAAATCATGTCTCAAATCGGAGGATGGAGAAAAAGATTGAAGAATTAATCAGAAAAGAAGCCCTAGAGAAGAAAAATGAAAAATGAGCCTTTTGTTTCCTTTATCATTCCTACCTTCAACGTAGAAAAATACATAACTAAAGTTCTTAACTTCATTAAGAGACAAAAACACTCCCTTGCCAAACTGGAAATTATTATTATTGATGATAATTCGACTGATCGGACACTCAAAAGGATAAAATCATTCCAAAAACAGTTTCCCAATTTTAAACTTATTGTAAAAAAACCATCGCAACAAAAAGGTGCTGCTGTCTCAACAAATATCGGCATCAAAAACTCAAGAGGAGAATTGATCGCCCTGGTTGATGGCGATGCTGTTTTAGCGCCAAATTGGCTTAAAGAGATTCTTCCTCAATTTAAAGATCCCAAAGTAGGAATGGTAGCAGGGGCGATTAAAACGGCCAATCCCAAAAATCTTTGGGCAGCGTTTGCCGGGCGAGAGTTAGAGGATCGCTATGACGCGATTGAAGAAAGCGAGGTAGATCATGTGAGCACCTGCAATACTATTTATCGTCGAGAGATTTTTAGCAGAGTAGGAATGTTTAATGAAGACTTGTTTTATGGCTATGATGTAGATATGTCATATCGCGTCAGAAGAGCAGGTTATAAAATTTTATTGGCAAAAAAAACCTACTGCCTTCATTACTGGAAAGAAAGTTTTAAGGAGTATCTTAAGCAGCTGTATAATACAGGATATGCTCGACTTAGAATTCTTGAGAAATTTCCTAACAGAAAAGTGGGAGGTAAGATATCAGGCTGGAGGTTAATTGTTCAAATACCGCTGACGTTAGGATTTCTGTTATTATTGCCATTTGTTTTTCTTAATAAAGTCTTTTTCTATTCGTCTGTGGTTTTTTTTACTGTGGTTCTAGCGATTCAGTTTCCCCAGACTGTTCGGATTATTAAAAGATATGAAGACTTTCGTTTTATTTTTTTTCCTCTTGTTCTGGTTTTAAGAAATCTTGTTTGGGTTTGGGCTTTTATTAATTATAATATTGAAAAGTTGCGGATATTAGGAGGTTAATTTGAAAACGGTTTTTGTTATTCCGCCACCACTTAAAAAAGAAAAGATTCCTGAGCGCCTTTTTGGTTGCTCATATACGGTTTATCCAATGCCAAATTTGGCAATTCTTTATCCTGCAGCAGTTCTAAGAGAAAAAGGGATTGATGTTAGTATTTTTGATGGAATAAAAATGGAGAGAGAAGAATTTCTAGAAAAAATTCCTCCAGCTGATTTTTATATTTTTCATACAGTTTTGCTCTCCCAAAAAGATGATATTTTGGTTGCGAAGAAACTTTCTCGAAAAGCCAAAGTTGTCTTTTTTGGCCCCCAGCCAACCTATTCTCCCAAAGATTTTCTTTTAAATGAAAACTGCTTAGTGGCGAGAGGAGAAGCAGATTTTCTAATTGCTGAAATAGTAACTGCAAAAGATCCCAAGAAATTAAAAGGGGTAAGTTTTTTAAAAAATGGCAAAATTTATCACAACAAAACTTGGGGAATAATTGAGGACCTTGATAAATTGCCATTTCCTGCTAGAGAACTTGATCCCAATGAATATCGTAGTTTGAAACTAAGAGATGCCAAATTTACCGTTCTTTTGGGGAGTCGCCAATGTTCATATCGCTGTTATTTTTGTGTTCCAAATTCAATTTCTTGGGCGCGGGAGTTAGAGTGGAAAATTTGGGCGAAAAAGCCGGGAAAACCACCGGTAAAGGTAAGGTCAGCGAAAAACATTATTGCTGAAGTCAAAGATTTAGCAAAAAGGGGTTATAGAGAATTTTCTTTTATTGATGATCAGTTTCTTTGGGCCAAAGAAAGAACTTTAGAAATTTCTCGAGGGTTAAAAAGCCTAAACATAGAATACGGAATTTTAGCTAGAGCCGATCGCTTAGTTGACGAGGAGATAGTTAAGGCCTTGGCTGAAAGTGGCTGTAAATATATTGATATCGGCGTTGAATCCTTTAGTCAAGAAGTTTTAGATGATATAAAAAAAGATTTAAAAGTGGAGACGATATATAAATCAATCGAGTTATTAAACAAACATAGAATAACCCCAAAATTAAATATTATGTTCGGCACCTCACCTTTAGAGACAAAAGAAATAATAAAAGATTATATCCAGAAGACATTAAGATTACCCGTTAATTATTGTATGTATTCAATTGCTACCCCATTTCCGGGAACTGAACTTGAAAGGATAGCAAAAAAGAAAGGGTGGTTATTAAAAGGTAAAAATATTTATCGCGATTTGGATCCTGCCAAGACCGCTTTGATGGCGTATTCTCATCTTTCGGCTAAAACATTGGAAGGTTTATTACAAGAGGCTAATCGTCGTTTTTATCTCCGACCTAAAATTCTTTTGAAACAAATTTTTAAAATAAGATCCTTTTCTGGTTTGGTTAGCGTTATTAAAGGTGGGAAACGTATTTTGACAGGAAAGTGAATATTATGAAAAAAATAATTGAAAAATTACAATTAAGAGATTTCCAAAAAAAGATTTTTCTGCTGATTTTTCGATATAGCTTTTTTCTTTTTCCATTTATTTGGTCTTTAACCTTCTTTTTTAGTATTTTAGAAAGCTTTACGTACTCTGGTTTTATACGTAAGCATATATTTTTTGGTTTTCAATTTTTTCTCTTTTTTATGATTCTTTGCGGATTGTTAATAAAATTTGGGTTACCTATAGACAAAAAGACAAAAAGAGAATGGATTGATTACTATAAAGTTTTGGGTCTATTGAATAATATTTTTTTTCCTCTCATTCTCGCCGCAACCATAATTGCTTCAGCAGTTGAAGAGTCGCACTATCCCAATTATGTTTTTAGCAAAATTCATCTTCAGCCAAAAAATCTTTATTGGGTATGTTTTGTTAGTTTTTATTTAATAATTCTAAAAGTTAGGAATTTGGAGAAAATAGGCTTTCTCTTCCGAGTTATCATTGGTAAAAAAATGGTTCCTTTTTTAATCCTAAACTATTTTAGAAAAGCAGTGCTTTTAGCCCTTATTTTCTGGATTTTAATTTTTAATGCCCGTTTTGCCAGCGCGGAGATATTCAAAAACTTACTCATTATCACCAGGCATCCACTGGCTACCTATGACGAGAAAATGAGAATAGTTTGGGGAGATTTTTATAACTATATGCTTTTTATTAAAAGGAATACTCCCGAAGACGCAACAATCGCTAATCCGCCACCAATTCCTCCATGGAATAACGAAGGTAGCGGACCAGTATTTAATGCCTTTTTATATCCTCGAAAATTTTCTCAATCCATAACTGAAGATATGAACGAAGTCGATCTTAAGGCGGATTATGCTTTGATCGCTTGGGGATTTTATCGATGTTCGAAAAATGATGTTGGTCCTGACGATGAGTTTTGCCATGGCTGGCCAAGAATTCCCATAGAAGCAGAATGGATAATCTATAAAAAAGAAAACTCTAGTGAAATTGACAGAAAAATTAATGATATAATTTATGACCCTAACGATCCGATAAATAAATATGCGTGGGGTTTAATAAAAATAAAGAAGAAATAAATAAAAATGTTTCTCTTAATTGGTTTTTTACTTTTTTTGTTGTTTGGTTTGTTGGTTAGTCTGTTATTCTTAAAACAAACTCACCCATTATTAAGAATGGGACTTTCTTATTTGTTGGGATTGGGTTTAACAACTATTTTTATGACTTTTTTTCTTTTTGAGAAAATTCCTATTAACACATTAAGTTTATTGTTGACTCTTTTTTTTCTTGATCTGCTGCTTTTCTTTTGGGTGCACAAGGGATTGTTTGCTTTTGTTCGGGAGTGCCAGAGTTTTATATCAAAGAAGAATTTATCTATATTTGAAAAAGCCACAGTTGGGCTTTTACTATTTTTGTGTTTTTATGCAATAGTTGTTTCCCTGTATTGGCCAGTTAAGGATTGGGATGCTATTACCTTATATGATTTTAGGGGTAAAATACTTTCCGATATTCAGGGTCAGGAAAGGTTCATGAATTTCCAACTTGAGGGTCATTACTACGGTTATCCCTTATTGACATCATTAAGCCACGCTTTTGTCTATATCCTTGGAGGAAAAAATCCTTTATTTCTTTCTGGTTTTTTCTATATTTGTTTGATTTTGGTATTTTACGGGAGTCTTCGTCAATTAGTTAAAAGAGAAACAGCGCTAGGAGCGACCGTTATTCTTGCCTTAAATTTTCTTTTTATTAATCATATTACAACCGCTTATACTAATCTGCCTTTTGCTGTTTATTATGCAATAGGAACGATTCTTCTTTATTTTTGGATGATTGGTAAAGAAAATGGTTGCTTAATAACCGCCGGTTTATTGATGGCCTTGAGTATTTGGACGAGAGACTATGAACCATTTTGGTTGGGGAATTTCGTTATTTTATTAATCTATTGTTTTTTAAAGAAAAAAATATTTTACCCTCTTATTTTTTTGGGGCCTATTTTGTCTACGAAACTCTTTTGGTTTGATTTTAGAAAAAAAGTGGTAGATTTTTTTGTCTCTAATTACTTAAATAAGCAAGTGTTAATTGGTCTTGGTCAACAAGAAATTAATGTTTTATCTTCGCTGGTTTCTTTCAAAATCTTAGACCCCACTAGATTATTTAGGGTTATCATTTTTTTAAACAAAGCCATTTCTCCCTTATTTTTTCCTTTATTAATTGCTTTTGTTGTTTTTTTGATTTTGGACATCAAGGCTATTCTAAAAGACGAGAGGAAATACATAGTTTTGATTATCTTTGCGAATATGTTTATTCTTTTTATTGGAACTTTGGCTTTAAGTCTCACATTTCCTGATTGGGAAAAAATCCCTGGTTCTATAGAGAGACTATTTATGTTTTTTCCATTTTTAATTATTTTTTGCGGGGCAATAACTTTCGAAAAAATTTTTTTGAGTAACAAAAAATGAAAATTGCGTGGCTTCATTCCCATTTTCTTTATTCAGTGGGCGCAACCCGTTATATCTATGAAGTAAGTAAGCGTCTTGCCAGCCATCATGAGATAACGATATTTGTTGAAAGGTCCTCGTTATTTTGGAAAGAGAAGTTTGCGAAAGAGGGGATTGTCGTTAGAGAAATTTCTTCCTCTTCGTCCAACAGCCCAATCTACTGGTTATTTTTCCCTTTTCTTGCCTTTTGTGAGATAATAATTTTGAGAAAGGAAATTAACGGGTTTGATTTAGTTATCACCAGTATTTTTCCGATGAACTGGTTTTCGCTTTATCTAAATAAGCCGAACATTTTTCTCTGTTTTGAACCTTACTCTTTTTTCTACAATAAAGACCTCATTGATAAACTTTCCTTACTTAAAAAGATATCAGTTTGGTTACTAGCCAGAATCTATTCCCGTTTTGATTATCTTGGGACAAAAAAGGCAATGAGGGTTTTGGCCTTAAATGAGGATCGGTCAGCTTTAATTTCAAAAATTTACCAGAGGAGACCCGATGGAATTACCGGGATAGCGGTTGATGGCAATTTTTTTAAGCCAGTCAGAGATAAAAAAATAGCAAAAAAATATGTTGGTAAAAAATTAATTTTCCATAGTACTGATTTTACTGCCCCGAAAGGTACGCATTATTTGATTAAGGCTTTATCGCACATCATTAAGGAAGTACCGGAGATAAAATTGCTTATTGCTAGTACATTGGAAAACATAGTGGAGAAAAAAAGGTTGGAGAAGTTGATTTTTAGTCTAGGCTTTGAGAAAAATATAGAATTCTTGGGTACTGTTAAAGAAGAATTGCTTCCCGTGTATTATACACTTGCTGACGTGACGGCATTTGTGGCTGACCCTCAAAATACTGTTAGTAAAGCCAGTTTAATTGTTCTTGAGTCGTTGGCTTGTCAAACACCGGTAGTTTGTTCAGTTGGACAGCTGACAGGAATGATTGATAAAAAAACAGGTTATTTTGTAAACCCCAGAGATACGCGCGATCTCGCGGAAAAGATTAAAAAAATTTTGAAAGATGATAAAATAAGAAAAAAAATGGGAATTTTTGGGAGAAATTTGGTTTTAAGAAAGTATAGGTGGGAAAATGTTGTTGATTCGTTTAAAAAACAGATAAATATTGTTTTTAGGCTTAAAAAAGGTAAAAAGCTTAAAAAGGTAAAAAGAATATGGATAAAGTGAAATTTTTTTCCAAAAAATTTATTTTAAATCCAAGGATTAAGGCGATATTTCATTTCTTCTTTATTGGTTATTTTTTCTTTTCTCTCCTGGTTCTTTTTTCACCGATTGCTAATTGGTTGGCCATCCTTTTCTTTGTTGAACCTAAACTCCAAAAAACTGATGCCATTATAGTTTTAAGCGCTAGTTCTTACCCCGACGGGACCCTAACCCTTTTTACTCTCGGTCGGGAAATAGAAGGGATATCTTTATACAAAGAAGGATGGGCAAAAAAAATTATCTTTGTGGGTAATTCTGGAGATGGAAAAACCCCTGATGCCTTTAAAATGAAAGAGTTAGCCATAAAACTGGGAGTACCAGAGAGGGATATTTTAATTGGCTCTAATTCTTTTAATACTTACTATAATTTACTTGAGACCCAAGAGATTATGAAAAGAGAAAATCTCAATAATGCCCTTTTGGTTACTTCCTCGACTCACACCAGGCGTTCCCTTCTGGTCGCAAAAAAACTTGGTCTAGAAATTTATCCAGCCTCTTTCTCTGTTGATAAATATCGTCAGGTTTCGGCTGATCGACTCGTTCTTTTCTGGTCTGAGATAAGGGAAATTATAGCCATAGTCTATTATAAATTTAAGGGGTGGATATGAGAAAATTAAATAAAAAGAAAAAGACTAAGGTTTTGTTGATTAATCCAGCTGAAAGCACTGTTGAGCTTTCGATGTGTCCACCTTTTGGTTTAGGAATGATTGCTAGTTTTCTTGAGGCAAATGGAGTAGAAGTTTCCATTTTTGATGAACAAGCAGGAGAAAGAAATGTAGAAAAACATCTAAAAGAATTTCAACCAGATATCGTTGGGATTACGGCGACAACTCCGGTAGCCCCTCGAGCATATCAAATAGCTAAAATTACTCGAGAATTGGGAATTCTTACCGTGATGGGAGGCAAACATGCTTCGGCTCTTCCGCAGGAAGCTGCGCGCAACGTAGATGTGGTTGTAGTGGGAGAAGGCGAAAAAGCGATGTTAGATATTGTTAGGGGGAGAAGAGAAAAAATTATCTACGGGACGGATTTTATCAAAAACATTGACGATATTCCGCCATATTGGCATTTTTTCAACATGGAATTTTATGTTGGCGGCCGTAACCGTTCGCCAAGGGGAAGTATGTATTTTTTGCCCGCCGGAACACGAGTTGGTTCACTTTTTACAAGTAGAGGATGTCCTTTTAATTGCATTTTTTGCTATAACAGTTGGAAGGGTTCGCCAGTGCGCTATCAAAGCCCCAAAAGGGTAATAGCAGATATTGAACTTCTAGTCAAAAAGTATAAGATTAACGGTCTTTTGTTTATGGATGATAATTTCTTTTATCCACATAAGCGTTTGATTGAGATCTGTGAAAGGATGATTGAGAAAAAATTTAATCTTTTATGGGGTTGTCAGACAAGGGCTGATAGCATTACTCTCGAAACTCTGAAATTGGCTCACCGAGCAGGACTTCGATCAATTCTTTTTGGCTTTGAGAGTGGTTCTCAAAGGATTCTAACCATGCTTAAAGGTAAAGGTCCTACTATTGAGAAAAATTGTGAGGCGATTAGACTCTGTTGGGAAGCGGGGGTCGGGCCTTTGGGGTCTTTTATGGTTGGTAGTCCTACAGAGACAATAGAAGACTTAGAGAAGACTCTCGCCTTCATTCGTTCTCACAAATTTGATCACGTAGGCGTTCACATTACCACACCTTTCCCTGGAACTGCTCTTTGGGATTGGTGTCTTAAAAAGAAAATTATTCCTCCAGACATTGATTATTCTGCCCTAAAAATGTCAAATAAAAACACTTTTTACTGCAATGATACAATCCCCCCAGAAGTAATTAGAGAATATCGAGATAAAATGGACTATCTTGGTTCTCCTTTAACCTTTTCCCACATTCTTGATCGCTTAAGATATAATCCACAACTTCTGTTTCAGGCCATTAAAAATCCTCGGGAATCATTACGTTATGTGATGATTTCTTTAAAAAGTAAGCTGAAATTTCTTTGGGGGAGAAGACAATGAAACTTCTTTTAGTTAATCCTTATTTTGGTCAAGATGAAACCCAAAAAACCGAAGGAGCAACTCATAGCCAACCTCTCGGCCTGGGATTTTTGGCTACCTATATTAGAAATTATAGTGATTGGGAAGTAGAAGTTGTTGACCCTGTTCCTCAGGGTTTGACCCAAAATGATGTTCTAGAAAAAGTAAAAGAAGCGGACATTGTGGGTTTGTCCTGTTTTGCCGACACCCGATTTTACTGTTTTGAGTTTGCTAAAAAAGCAAAAGAGAAGAATCCTCGCTGCAAGGTTATCATTGGCGGTCCATTTACTTTTGCTCTTCATAGAGAAATTCTAATTCACTACCCCTTTATTGACATTGTAGTTAGAGGGGAGGGTGAGGAAACACTTCTCGAGATAGTTAAAGGGAAGGATATTTTAAAGATTGATGGTGTCACTTTTAGAAAAGGAAAAAAAATTATAGTCAATCCCGAAAGAAAACTAGAAAAAAATATTGATAAATATGATTTAGACTACTCCCTTCTTCCCCCTCTTGAGTGTTATGGTACTGATTGGGAAGCCTCAAAAGAGTTAAGAACTTTAAGAACGCTTAATGCCATCGTTACCCGGGGATGTCCTTTTAATTGTATTTATTGCTCCAATATCCACTGGCAAAGAGTGTGGCGTTCGGTTAGCCCTAAAGAATTAGTCAAAAGAATAAAAAAATGGGTGAATGAGCTTGGAATTGAGTATATACATTTTTACGATGATCTTTTTACAGCCAATAAAAAATGGGTTTTGGAGGTTTGCCATCTAATCAAGAAAGAGAGACTCAATATTAAGTTTAGGGTTTTGGTTAGAGTAGGAACTGATGAGGAGACGCTAAGGGCATTGAAAATTGCTGGTTGTCGAGCTGTTGGTTTTGGGATTGAAAGTGGATCAGATAAGGTCCTAAAAAGGATTAACAAACAGATAACAAGAAGACAAATTTTGAAAACAATAAAAATCTGTAAAAGATTAGGTTTTTGGATTGTAGGTTCTTTTATTACTTCTCTTCCCGAAGAAACACGCCAGGATTATGAGCAAAGTCTTTCTCTCGTTCCTTTACTGGATACCTTTGCCTTTAATATCCATATTATTTATCCCTATACTCCTTTCTATCTTGAACTTAAAGAGAAGAAAGAGATTAATGACGAAATCTGGTTTGACAAAAGGTATGAAGGTCGTATACTATATACAAGAGAAAACTTTAAAAGTGCAAGTTATTCTCTGCCCGAGCTTAGGTGGATGCGGTTATACCCTTATTATTACCATTTCATCCACCGGCCAGATAAGGCACTTGAAAAATACGGAATTTTATTTGGAGCTTTAATAGTTTTAATTTCTTTGGTCGACACGCCCCTAAGGGGGAAAATTTTTGATTTAATTTATAAATTCAGGAAAATTTACAGGAGGCTAATTTACTAATGGATCTATTAGAGATTAAATATCACCTAAAAAGACTTTTTAATATGGCTCGCTATAAAGGTCTTAAATGTGCCTTTGACTATTTTTTGGTTCAGTCGCTTTATAATTCTGACTTTGTCTATGAGAAGATTATTTACCCGCTTTTCCCCAAAAGTGTTTTTTATCCACCATTTATCGAAGTTGAAGTGACAACTAAATGTATGCTTCGTTGCGTGATGTGCGAACACACTTATTGGAAAGAAAAAAATCAAGAGATGACCTTTGAGCAACTAAAAAGTATTGTGGAGCAATTTCCAAAATTAAAATGGATTGGTTTAACCGGAATAGGAGAAAGTTTTTTGAACCCGGATTTTCTTGAGATGATAAGATATGTTAAGAGCAGGGGGATAATTCTTGAATTAACTGATAATTTTTATTTAATTGATGAAAAAATATCTAGGGTTTTAATTGAAACTGGGGTGGAGAGGATGGTTGTTTCTTTAGATGCGGCAACGGAAAAAACTTATAGAAAAATTAGAGTTGGTTCAGATTTTAATAGGGTGATTCGGAATATAAAAACCTTAAGGAAACTGAAAAAGAGAATGAATTCTTATTATCCAGAAATCTCCTTTCACTACATTATTTCCAAGTATAATCTGGGTGAGATTCTTCTTTTCATTGACCTCGTTAAAAAAATCATGGATAAGGAGGATACCAGTATCTTTTTCACCTCCATTCTTCATCCCTTTCCCGAAATAAAGGATTTGGTTGTGGATGTCCCTGAGGAAATAATGCGTCAGGCAAAAGAAAAATCCCGAAAACTAGGAATTAAAATTGGCTGGAACAAGAACGTACCTAAAGAAAAAGACCCGATTACCAGATGTAACGAATGGACAGAACCGTTTATTTTTGTTGACGGGACAGTGATTCCCTGTTGCGCTGGCAATGAAGTAAACAAACGTAGTTATCAGAAGAGAACCAGTATGGGAAATATCTTTAAAACTCCCTTTAAGGAAATTTGGAATGGGCCAAAATATAGAACATTAAGGAAGATGATTCATGAAGGAAAGACGCCTCCAGCCTGTAAATACTGTACTATCTACAAGGTTAGATGAAAATTCTTTTTGTCAATCCCGATGCCAAGCTCTATCGGAATGTCCCCCCGCTGGCTTTAGCTTATATAGCTACTTCTTTAGGGGTGAAGGTTATAGATCAAAATACAAAACCAGAACCGCAGGATAGATTTTTATGGGAGAAGGCTGATGTTTTGGGGATTTTTGTTCGTTCAGTTTCTTTTTCTGAATCAAAAAGAATCGCCAAAATTTATAAAAAAAAATATCCGAAAGCAAAAATAAAATCAATTTACACCCCCATTGATGTCCAATGTTGTTATCCCACGATTCAATTCACAGATCAGATTAAATTTTTAGAACCCTTTGGAGATTCTTATCCCTTTCCTGATTTTTCTTTATTTGATTCTTTTGATGTCTGGTTATCTCATTGGCAGGATGGTAGTTGGCCCTATGGGATTCTTACCAGTGTTGGCTGTCCGTTTCAATGCACTTATTGCGCTGCCAGAAACCGTGGTTGGAAAGCGAGGAGTGCTAAAAACTGTGTTGAGGAGCTTAAGAAGGCAAAGAAGAAGTACAAAATCGTTTTTTTTGAGATTCTAGATGACGTTTTCAATGTCGACAAGAAAAGAGTTTTAGAATTCTGCCGGTTGGTTAAACCGTTGAACCTTCGTTGGATTTGTGCCAATGGCCTGCGGGCAGATTTATTTGATGAAGAACAGGCGAAAGCAATGGCTGGTTCGGGCTGCGATAGCGTCTGTTTCGGCATTGAATCGGTCGACCTTCAAGTCTTAGAAAATGTTAAAAAAGGAGAGACCATTGAACAAATTTCAAGAGCGGTTGATATTGCTAAAAAATATTTTAGAAACGTAGGTGGTTTTTTTATCATTGGTCTCCCTGGTTCGACTTATGAGAAGGATTTAAAGAGTATAGAATGGATGATAAAAAAGAAAATCACGGGAATTTTTTCCTATTATGTTCCTTTAGATAAACAGATGGAGTATGACGATATGTTTTATGGGACAGAGGCAAAGCCTCAGTCAGACGAGTATTCCCAATCTCTTCAGCAGAAAATTTACAAAATGGTAGAATTTATGCAAGGACCGACTACCAGTAGAAACTTTTTATCGAGGGTCTGGCGGATGATGGCACTGGTGTGGAAGTTCGACAGGCGAAATATTTTTAGTCATTTGGCAGCGAATACCCAAAGATTAGTAGAGAATCTCCAAAGTAAAAAGTTTAAAAAATAATTTTCTTAAGAAGGATTTTAGGCAAATTCGCCAGAGGTGTTTTTGGCTTGGCGGAGAAGATAAATAAAACCTTCGGTGTTGGTACTCAACGATTGTGATAGAGCATAAGGGGATGATTTCCTTTTCCGTAAGATATTCTTTTAATCCTATGGAACCAAGGAAGCATTTTATAAATTCAGCATGAGTGACAATAGCGATATTTCCCTTTTTTTGTCTATTGACAATTTTTTTTATTACTCTTTTTGCCCTTTTAATTAACATATTGATTGATTCACCATTTTCAATTCTATAGTCTAGATTCTCATATCGATGTTTAGCGTAGTAAGACCAGAAAGACCATTCTTTTCCCGAAGAGGATTTTTTTATTTCTTGAAGGTTAGGTTCAGTGATTGGTTTAATTTTTAATCTTTTACTGATAATTTGGGCAGTTTCTTTGGCTCGAAGAAGGGGACTCGTATAGAGGATATTAATATTTTTATCTAAAAGCCAATTAGCTAAGAGTTGAGATTGTTTCTTGCCAAACTCGGTTATACCCTCAGTTAATTTTTTCGGATATAAGCCAAAGAACCTAAGGTTAACCTGTTTTTCAAACCATTCGGCATGTCTTATTAGATAAATCTTCATTTCTTGTATTATAATAAATTTCGAATAAAAGGAAATGAGAAAAAAATTGAAAATCCTTCACATAATTGATCACTTGCCAGATTGCCATGAAACCTGGGGAGGAGCAGAGAAATCAGCCTTAAGAAGAATAAATGTTTTGCTAGATTTTGGAAAGCATATTGAGACAGTGGTGGTTGCCACTAAACCTAAAAAAAGAGTAGAAGGAAAATTCCGTTTTTTTAGGATTTGGACTTTTGAAGATTTTTTTCCTAAAAAATTTCATTTATATATTACTGGATTAAAGAATCAGATTTTGCCATTCGACCTGATTTCTTTTGTTTCTGTTTTTCTTTTAGCGAGAAAAATCAAACCAGATATTATTCATCTTCATAAGGCCAATAAGATTTCTTTTTCTCCAATTCTTGTTTCTTGGCTTTTAAAGATTCCTTTGGTTTTATCGATTGCCGATTATTGGTATTTTTGCCCAGCAGCAACTTTAACGGATTCTGAAGGCAATCAGTGTTGGCGATTTCAAGGAAAGTGGTGTGCTAATTGTTCAGCCACTAAAAAATTTTTTTTGGTAAGGAAATTTGCCTATTTCTTTCGTCGACCACTGTTTGATTTTTTTCTTTCAAAGGTATCCGCTTTTTTAGTTGCTTCAAATTCTAATAAGGACTTACTTTCTTCCTATGGTATTAATAAGAGAAGAATGGTTTTAGTTCGGCAGGTTTACAATAATGAAGTAGAGAAGGTAAAAGGCAAAATGAGAAAAAATACAATCTATCTCAATGCTTGGATGTCAGCTCATAAAGGTGTTCATGTGGCGGTAGCGGCGATGGAAAAAGTGGTGAAAGAAATTCCAGAAGCACAACTCTTTATCGAAACAAAAGTTTTTGATAAAGATTATGAAAAGAAGATTTTAGAAATGATTGAAGGCCTTAATTTACAGAAAAACATTTCAATCAGCCCAAAACCATCTCTTAAAATTTATTTAAAACATCTTAAAGAAGCGAATGTTGTTTTAGTTCCTGAACAATGGGAAAATATGGGCCCAACGACATTGGGAGATGCGATGGCAATGGGGAAGGCGATTGTTGCTTCAAAGATTGGAGGAATTCCTGAGATAATAAAAGATGGTAAAAACGGTTTACTAGCCAATCCACAAGATTCAAATGATTTTGGTTTGAAAATAATAAAGCTTTTGAAGAATCAAGAATTCGCCCTAAAACTAGGCAGAAAGGCAGCCAAAGATATTAGGCGTATTGGTTCAAGAAGAATTTGTTTCAAAAATCTTTTGAAACTTTACCAAACGGCACGAAAAAATAGGGGATAATTATAAGATGGGGACGAACCATGGAGGAATTTTCCATTTTTAATTATTATGATATTTTTATCCAATAACTAAATATTTTTTAGGTACTTTTGCTTTTATTTCGTACTTGTTAGAGAATTTAAGTATGACGTTTAATAGAAGGAATTTGCTAATATTAATTATTCTGCAGATGCTTGGAATTTTTGCTGGGATTTTTTATCGACAGTTGCTTACGCCAAATTATCTTGTATTTTCAGATAGTGCTAAATTTGCCGATATTGCCAGAAATCTGGTTTTAGGAAAGGGATTAGAGGCAAGGTTTGTTTTTTTTGAAAGGGATGTGTTGGAAAGAGGGGTTGGGTTTATACCAATTGGAATTCCGCCATTTTATCTTTTTTTTATTTTTTTAAACTTTAAAATTTTTGGAATAACCGATTTTGTAGTAATTTTATCCTCAGGGATTTTTTATTTAATTTCGGTGCTCACATTTTACTTTTTGGGCAAGAAGATTTTTGGGGAATTGGTCGGGATTTTAGCGGCTTTGGCTTTTATTTTTGATCCGGCGATGCTTAACTATGCTACTTCGGGAGCCTCAGAATCTCTTTTTATTTTCGAAATTATTCTAAGTGCTTTATTTTTTTTCATGAACTCTACTAAAAC
>Ga0209102_1001142_pt1 | contig 14840 bp, 7 predicted proteins | sample ConPoolayeHmetaG_FD_185483 | JGI IMG/M metagenome (GOLD analysis project Ga0209102, IMG submission 185483) | Hot spring microbial mat communities from California, USA to study Microbial Dark Matter (Phase II) - Cone Pool mat layer H metaG... ...
GTCTGTAATGAACGTAGTTGGAGTCTATCTTCATTCCTTGGGCCAGGCCACCGAAGAGGTTGACTGTTCCCCCGGGCGCGGTGATTCGTAGGGCAAGATCGTAGGCTTTCGGGTCCGAGCAGGCAATAATCGTGATCTCAGGTGACGGGATTTCGGCCTCTTCTGAGCCGAAGGCATCTCTGGCGCCATGGGCTAACGAGAATTCTCTTCTGCGAGCATCCGGCTCCACGACATAGACGTCCCTCGTCAGGCCGGATGCCATGATCACGAACATTTGTCCCATGGGCCCGGCCCCCAGGACGAGGATCGACTTTCCCCGGTCCACCCGGGACAGTTCCATCCCGTTCAACACGCAGGAGAGGGGCTCGGCGAGGCAGGCCGTGCGCACGTCAAGTCCCGGCGGAAGCTGTATCACGTTGCCTCTCGAGACAGCCTCTTTGGGGATGGCGACGAACTGGGCGAAGCCCCCTTGGAGCTGGTACCCGAACACGCGAACTCTTTGGCAGACGTTGGGGCGACCTCTCCTGCACGGGATGCAGTCGCCGCACCCGACGCGAGGAGCTATTCCGACTCGCCTGCCGACCCACTCGCAAAGTGGTCTGGAGGCATCAACGATCTCTCCGATGATCTCATGCCCGATGATCTTCCTCTCCCCCACCTGGGCTGATGCCAGCTGGCGCCTGTCGCTGCCGCAAACCCCGCAGTAGAGGGTCTTCAGGAGAAGCCCATCACCGGGACCGGGCCGAGCCGTCCTCCGCGTCACCATCCTCCCGGGCCCCACGACGAAGGATGCAATCATGCTTTCCGCCTTCTTCCTCATATGCTGAGACCTACCCGGGCTCCCTTATGACGAGCCTCTGATTCGCCCGCACCGATTCCAGGAGGCTGACCTCACCGCTGGGCCACAACACCCTAACGGACTCGACGAGATCGGAGTTGCCTAGGCCAAAGAATTGTTCGAAGGTGTCCTGCATATGTCCCCTTCCCCCACAAACCTCGCGCACCTGTACCCCTGCTGCCGAGACCAGTTCGATCCGCGCGCCCACGGCATCTCGATTGCTGCGGCTCCCCACAAGCTTCACTTTTATCCAGTTGCCCGGGGTATTGTCGTTCCGAAAGAGCGTGTTGGGACGATCGCTGAACACGATATACAGGTCCAGATCCCCGTCGTTGTCATAGTCGAGGAATCCTGCAGCCTTCGGATCGCCCGGGATATCGGCGAGCCCCACTATCCTTGCGACTTCGCGAAACCTCGCATCCCCCGCGTTCGCGAAGAGCAGGTCCTGCCCTGCAGATGTCAGGAAGGCGTCAAGGTCCCCGTCGTTGTCGAAATCGCCGCATGCCATGGCATGTGTCCTCTCGGCAGGGTGCCAAGTGCCAGACCTCTTCGTTGCATCCCTGAACCTGCCGTGCCCATCGTTCAGCAAGAAGTTGAGCTTGGAACCCTTGGCTGCATCTGGTGCAAAAAGGTCGAGATAGCCGTCGCCGTTGAAGTCTGCAAATGCTGCGCCGTGGAGGTCTCCCTTCAGCAGGCCAACGGATGCCGCGACGTCGACGAATGTGCCGAGCCCGGTGTTCTTGTAGAACTGATTGGGCGCGTCCTTGTCCCCGTCCTCAGGATCGGAGTTGGAAACCATGATGTCGATGAAGCCGTCAAGGTCAAGATCGATGGTGGACTGGAAGTGGGGCCTCACGCCGACCCTCATGCCCGATCTTTCGGAGTAGTCCTCGAAGGTGCCATCCCCCCTATTACGCAGCAAAATGCAGGCCTCCTCCGCGCTTGATGCAAACAGGTCGATCAGGCCGTCGCGGTCGAAGTCTAGGACCGTGCATCCGTGGCTTCCCCCCGGCCTGAACCTGGATATCCCCGATTCCTGGTTGACGTTGGTGAAGGTCCCGTCCCCGTTGTTGCGGTAGAGCACGTTAGGGTCCCGGTTCTCGACCCAGTTAGCCACCCAGATGTCCAGATCCCCGTCGTTGTCGTAGTCGACGAAGGCTGCGCCATGCCCCCCTCCACGATCCCCTGCGCCCGAAACCTCCGTGACGTCGGTGAAGGTTCCGTCCCCGTTATTTCGAAAAAGTACGTTTGGTCCCGCCTTGTTGACCACGTAGATGTCGACATACCCATCTGCGTCGTAGTCGCCCAACGCAAGCCCGTGGCCTGACCCCTGGCATCCTACCCCTGCCTCGGCCGTGACGTCGACGAACACCGTCTTGCCCATCCATTCTGCCGGGGGCCGAGGCCCGGCCATGAGGCTTAAGATCACCAAGCTGCCGATGATCGCCGCTGAGGCTACTCCAGCCAGACGATACACTTTGGCCTTACGTCCGGCTGGTTCATGGGGCTTCTGCGGTGCGCTCGAGCAGGAGTGCTTGCTGGGAGATGCGTGGTCATGGCAGTAAGCATTCCCGCAAAGCCTGCAGCGGCTTGGCTTGAAGAGCAGTCTGCCGCACTTTGCACACCTGGCTTTGCCGCTTTCGTCAGAAGCTGCTCTCCGCTGCATCATCGCGAGGACGGTCGTCTGAGACTTATTGAATGTGACGGGCTTGCCCCTTTGTGTTGATGGCCTTGAGGGGTGCGCTCAGGGAAAAGATGCTGGAAGAGGTCGTGCTACCGCGATGGGAGAATACACGATTTCCCTGAGAGACGTCCGGGCGGCCTCAGGTGACGAAACTGCCTCATCGATACACACCGTCAGGGTGCCTTCAGGTGCTGGCCCAGCCATGACATAACTCTGGGCACAACCTTGTCCATCGGCAGTCCGTGGCCCGCGTCGTACCAGTCGACCTCCTTGGGCTCCTTCGCCGCCTCAAAGAGCATTCGTCCCGTCTCGGCGGGGACTATGTCATCCTTCTTGCCGAGCTGGAACAGGACGGGCCTCGGGCTGATCAGGTCGACGAAGTTGATGGGATCGACGGGTGCCATGACGCGGGCAAGCTTCTCAGCGTCGACCTTCAGCTGCCTCAGCGCCTTCCCGTCCTTATGTTGGCTCTTGGCCACCAGCACCGCCCAGTTGCCCCCGGCCACCAACAGAGCCGAGGCCCTTATTCTCTTCTCGACAGCCGCGAGCAGCGTCCCGAGGATCCCACCCATACTGCCGCCCAGCAGTCCGATTCGGTCGGGGTCGATCTCTTTCCTTGACTGCAGGAAGTCCACGGCCCTTCTGCCATCGATGACCGTCTGGATCATCGCGTCCCTATCGCTGTAGACGTACTGCGAGTAGATATTCCTGTTTCTGGGATTTCGGTCTCCGTGATACTGGCAGTCGATGGCTATCCCGGCATAGCCGGCACCGACAAGCAGGGGGGCGATCGAGCCGATGTCCTTCTTGCTTCCGCCCCTGCCGTGAAGGAATACCAGGCCCGGAAAAGGGCCTTTCCCCTTCGGCCGGACGTAGATCGAAGGAACGAGCTGGTCATGGGCGGACTCCAGCTTGACGTCGAAGGCTATGTGAGATCCATAGTCCTTAAGTTCGGAAACCTCCGTCAGGAATGGCAGATCCCGATCGTACTCGTAGAACTCAAGGTACGCTTTCCTTGTCGCCTCATCAAGGGGCATGGGCACAGTCGCCCGCTTTTCCAGATAAATGATGGCCCTGCAACGGCCACGGAGTCTCGGGCACATCGTGGAATCGGTCGGGATCATGGTTCGTTGGTTGACAGTCGGATCCTTCCCGGCACTGGTTCGAAGCGGCCCTTGACCGCATATTCTCGGCCCGCCCATGTGGCTGGGGGTCGTCTAGGCTTTCCCCGGGCGTCGAACACGGACCCGGGCCCAGCGGGTGAGGCCCCGGGTCCCGCTAGACGTCAAGCTCCAGTGTCTTGATCTTCTTCCGCGGAACCGCGAAGGCCACGCTCGAGCCTACTGGCCGGAGCTTCTCCCTCCTCTCCTCATTCATGTTCGTCAGCCAGGCGCCCTTGATGCGCTTGTACGCCGTCACCCTCGCCCTCAGGTCCTTGCTCGTTGGGTTGAAGATCCTCATGATCACGGTATCCCTGTCCTCGCATTTCTTCAGCGCGCTGATGGCGAGCCCGCGAGGCTCAATGGAGAAGAAGCTCATCTTCCAGGGCAGGCTGCCCTCATGCCTGCCCGCCTGCCCGACCTCCAATGTCAGGTTGAAGGCGTCGGCTTGACAGTGCACGTCCGCGTCCTCCCACGTCCCCTCGTGGGGGTAGATCGCGTATCTCCACTCGTTCTCGCCAAGGGACTGCGACAGGAGCATCTCGGGGTATATGTCCCACCTATCGATGATGGGTGAGTTCCTGAAGACGTATCCTCTCAGCAGGGTCAGGTAGAGGGTTCTATCCTCGTCGTCCTTGGCTTCATACTCCCTTATGCCGTCGTTGATCAGCGCGAGCCCGATCTTTCCGTCGCTCACGTCGACGAATCTGTGGTTTGGATACTGCGGGTTGTCTCGGTTGTAGTACGGGTTGCTCGGGGTCCTGATGATCTCGCGGCTCACCACATCGAACGCGCTCTCCGCGCAGGAATGCGTCGCGGGTATCCCGAGCGGGAAGGCGACCCTGAGCCTGTGGTTCTTGCACTGGTTGTCGAGCTTCGTATGGACTTCGAGGTACTTGCTCCCCTTGCGTAGGGTGAACCAGGAACGGACGAGGAGTTCCTTGCGGGTCTCCGATCTCCTCGTGGAGGGCCTCGTAGGGTCGGAGGCTGCCGGCGGGCGCCGCGGGGAGATGCCCTGCTCGTGCTGGACGATATCCTCGGGGATCATCATCCGGTACTCGACTCGATACCGTGCGACCAGGGGTCCTCTTTCCTCCAGCGCGATCTCCGCCGGGGTGCCGAGGCTTGTGATCACCTCGTCGAAGTCGGGGGACATGTGTATCCACGAGTGCCCGGTTTCCCCACCGTCCTCCAGGTAGTGCAGTCCATGGAAAGTGTGTCCGCTGGCCTTATGCGTTAGGTCGATCGTGCCGTTGTCGTTGATCTTCACCTTGAGGTACTCGTTCTCCATCTCGTTGGTTCTGGGAACCATGGTTTCCATGGTCCCTTCCTCCAGCTCCTCGTGTCTCACGTGGTATGTCTTGTAGCCCAGCGGCGGTACGTCCTCAGCGAAGAAGTGGAGCTTGACCCTCTCCGACCGGAGTTCCAGGCTGATGTCTTGGAGGTTCCTGACGAGGTTTCCGTAGGGAAAGCTTGCGACCTTCTGGAACCGGGCCTTGGTCCCGTCCGCGTCGACGATGGAGAATGCCCTGTAGAAGCACTCGTAGGGAAGGTCCAGGAATATGGTGACGACCTCGGATCTCGGGAAGGGAGAGGGGTTGAAGACGGTAAGGACCGAGTCCTTGATGTCGATATTGGACGTGTCGATCTGCTTCTGGATCGCTTGGAACCCCCTTCTCATCAGTCCCTGGGACAGGATCCGGATCTGGTCGTATCGGTACATCATGTCCTTCTCCATCTGGTCCACCCCGGCCCCGCAGATCGTGTCGTGGGGATGGTTCTTCAGGAGGTACTTCCACGCCATGTCCAAGGGCCCCTTGAGATATTCCTGGCCCAGGGTCATGGCAATTGTCTGGAAGGGCTCGGCCCATCTCTGCAGTTCGTTCTCGGCATAGTTATTGGCCCTCTTGATCCTTGGCCTGCTGGAGATCACATCTCCCATCAGGTGGGTCCACTTGACGGTCGCCCCGGGATCCCGGCTCTCGCCCTTGATGACCTCTACCTTCCTGTCCTTGATGGCTTCCTTCAGCTTGTTCATGTATTGCTCGAGGCTGCTCTGGATGATGACGTGTCTGTCCCCGAGTACCTTCTGGGACTCCTCGATTATCTTGCGCTCCAGCGGATCTGGCGATGAGGAGTCAAATCCCTGCATGCAGGCGATGTACTTGGTCGTGAAGTGTTTGGATTCATCTCGGATGAGGCGTTCCAGGCACGCTGGGAGCTTCTCCCACTGCAGGAGCTTCTTTGAAGGGTCCAGTATGTACCAGTGTGCCCTGGGGTGGGTCTCGTTGCAGAGCTTGAATGGCAGAGCGCCCCTGTCCCAGTCATACCACCACTCGTCCCTGCTCATGTTGTGCCTCAGCACCCTGTAGACGTAGAAGTAGTAGCTGAAGCGGGACAGGCAGCCGAACCGGGTGCCAACGACCCGCGACCCATCCGCGCCCTCCATGATGAACTCGGAATGCTTGGTGTTGATGCCCCGGTAGAAGATGATCGTGTCGATGTCAAAACCGCGGTAGATCTGGGGCATCTGAGAACACTGCCCGTAGGAGAAGGGCGTGTACCCGACCTTCATCACCTTCCCATAGGACTGTGCGGCCCGATGGCCGATGAGGAGGTTTCTGACCAGCGACTCTGCGTTGACTATGTACTCCTCTGGGAGGCTGTACCACGGCCCGATCTGAAGCCTTCCGGACTTGACATGCTTCTCGATCCTCGGCCTTTCATGCGGCTTCATCTCGACGTAATCGTCAACGCAGAGGACCTGCGAATCCATCAGGAATGAGTGGAAATCCGGTTGGCTGTCCAGAAGGTCCAGAAGGTCGTCCATGAACTCGACGAGGAGCAACCGCGTTTCGGCAGACGGATAGACCCATTCTCGATCCCAATGAGTGTTGCAGATCACGTGGATCTCTTTCTTGGGCAGATCGTCGGCAACCATCGATGCCACCGTTTTCGTCCTTAGCCCGCCGGTTATCTCAAAAATTTATTGCCGTTCTGTCCTTGGCGCGGGAAATCCAGGCTTGTCGCTTGCCTGCGGCGTCGAACTGGTTCGACTCGTGGCCGGTTCAGGAATCAAGAGACGTAAAGGCAATGGTAAGCTTCAAAAGGCCTGAAGTGAGGATCGCCTTCCGGCATGCAAGGCACCGCTTGCCCCACCTTCGCTCCGCATGGTGAAAGATCGTTTGCGTCTTCCCCTCTATTCCTCATCCCATGCCTGGTGACGGTGCTGGCCGTCTCAACCTGCCAGGTAAGGTGCGAGTTTTCAGCCAGGAGCCTCAGCAACATCGGCATCTACCAGGGTCTCTTTGAGTCAAACGTGAGCATCGTTCAACCCATACTGGGGATACCCGCCCGGTTGGAGCCCGGCGATGACCTCGAGATACGCGTCGTTCTGCACGCGGATGTCGAGGGCGACTGGTTCGCGACGATCTCAAGGTTCGGACGCGTCATGACTCTGACCCTCCTGGATACTTTTCCCTCGGACCGGTCGTGGCTCCTTCGAGCCTCAATTTCGCCTGATGCTGCGCCGGGTCTCTATGACCTGACCGTCGGGAAGGGTGTCATCATGGATCTTGAGAGGCACGCGGTATCGATCGGTTACGACCATGATCGGCTTACCCTAGTTCACGTCACCGACGTTCATGTGGATCGCCCCGAGCCGGACGGCCTGGGCACCATCATGCACACCGTGGAGGTGATCAACCTGGTGCGTCCTGACCTGGTCGTCGTCACGGGAGACTTCCAGGATCCCGGCCAAGCCCAACAGATGAAGGAGTTCGCAACCAGATTCCTATTGAATCTGGATGTCCCTGCGTACATCACTCCCGGGAACCACGAGTTCAAGGACGACCCGCAGTCATACTACACATACCTCAATCCTTACCCGGACTACGCCTTCGACTTCGGCCCTGCCCGGTTCATATCGCTCAACCAGTACCAGACGTACCCTTTCTTCATCGACCAGATTGCCTTCCTTGATGCCGAGGTCTCCCGCCCGCGCAGTGGCCCGACGATAATTCTCTTGCATGATCCATACTCGTTCCGGTCGTACGCCCGCGGGAACTTCACGCTCATGCTAGCCGGCCACACCCACCAGAACGACGCGGTCGATATCCGATTGAGCCTGGAACTGGGCTACTCGGTCATGCCCAACGCCATACCCGACGGGCCACTACTGCTGGTCACCGAGACCGCCAGAAGGGCCATCAGGATCATCACCTTCCGGCAACGCATCGTGGCCTGTTCCTACGATCCAAGCAAGCTCAAGACCCCCGTTCCCGTAGCTGGGGTGAGCATAGATGTCAGTCCCAGGGACGGGACCTCCAACTATCAGAGGCTGGATGTCAAGAACGAGCTCCAGATGACCATACGGAACACATCATGGACTTTCAACCTTTCGAATCCCGGCAACGGCTGGACGGCCGCGATGCTGGGGGCGGAGCTGGAGGAAGAGGGATCCTTCGGGCAACACTCGCTCTACCGAGCCCGCTTCGATCTTCCCAGCATGAGCCTGACGACCGTGGAGTGCGTCAATATCGTCCCGACCGACGAGGAATCCCGTGAAATCCTAAGCCAGATGATCGGGCAGGGCATGCAGAGTCTGGATGCTGTATGCTCCATCCTTCGCGACCACGGGGTCGATCCGGGGGCGATTGAGCAAAGCCTCCGGGAAGGCTTCGCGGCAGCGCGCCTTGCCTGTGAGGCCGCCAATTGGACTTGGGCCGCCGTGGAGTTTTCGAGGTCGGACTGGGCGCGTGGCCTTCTGGCAGATCTTGCCGCCGGGCTCAAGGAGGCCGCCGCCAAGCTGGTGCAGAAGGAGGTGGGCGGGCTTATGGTTGGGCCAGTGAGAGCCTGGCTGGGCGAGGCCATGGAGGCCATCGAGTCCGGGGACTGCAAGTCCGCTGATGTGTGCCTTCACAGGATACTGGCGCTGGGGGAGGAGGAGTGGCTCCTTGCTGACGCGATCGCGCGGGCGGGGGTCGCGCTCGCCCTGGCCCAGGCATCTGGGCAGGATGTTACGGGGCCGGAGGGCGAACTGCAAGGCGTGTTTGAGCTTTTCCATCGGGGAGAGTATGTGCTCTCAAGGGATGGATTGAGGAGGATCTACGCGGCCTGGCCGCAGTTGTTCGCCGCGCCGGAACCCACAGGCTCCAACTTTGTGGCCGTTCTCCTTTCCTTCGCGTGCTTCGTCGGGATGCGGGGGGCGTTTTGTGGCGGTCGGTGCAGGAGGTTGGTGTCCTCTTGGGCGGTCCCGGCAGGAAACGGACGATCGCGGTGACATTAGGCCTCCAGGAAGAGAGGGGACATGTGGGACCTGTCTTCTACCCTTTTTGCTGGCATCTGGTAGAATGGCCGCCCCGGTTTGAAGTTCGCAACGAGGTATGCATACCCACCCTTTGCGCGCTTCTTGCATGGGCATGCCAAACGCCGTCTGCGGCCTGCGGCCCCGGTTCCGGCGAATTTCGGGATGATCGGGGCAAGCAGTTTTTAGGTGGCATCTTGCGTGTCTTGGCGAGGTCGATGCGGTGTCACGCAAGTACGAGATGCATGTCATTCCCAATACCCACTGGGACCGAGAGTGGCTGTACGACTTCCAGGAAACTAGGATGCAGCTCATAGAACTGTTCGACGGCCTTCTGGAGATTCTCGACTCCGAGCCCGAGTACAAGTCGTTCCTCCTGGACTCGCAGGTGGCACCTGTGGAGGACTACCTTGAGGTGAGGCCTGAAAACAGGCAAAGGATCGCGAAGCACGTGTCTGCAGGCAGGCTGCTCATAGGGCCCTGGTACACATGCCCCGAGGAGTTCAACGTGAACGGCGAATCGCTGATTCGCAACCTGTTCTTCGGCCACAAGGTCGCCAAGTCCTTCGGACGCGTCATGAAGGTCGGGTACAGCCCCTTCTCGTACGGGCAAACGTCCCAGATAGCCCAGATATACGCTGGCTTCGGGATCGATTCCATACTTTTCTACCACGGCGTCACGCTGGATGAGGTCCCGTCGGAGTTCATCCTCGAAGGTGCCGATGGTACCCGGCTTCTCGGCACGAGGATGGGGTCCTTTGCGAGATACAACTTCTTCTTCGACGTCTACCGGCCTGCCGTATACGGCAAGACGACGTTGGAGAGGGAGTACATGTGGAAGGAAGGAGGACTGCCCTTCCATCTCTGTGGACCTCAGGACTACCCAAGCCACTACTTCTTCTTGGATCCGGTGAAGGGCTTGGACGAGAAAAAGCTCTCGGCCGGGCTTTCCAACCTAAGGAAGAAGGAGATCGCTGCCTGCTCAACGAGCGTTTTCGCCTACATGCTCGGTCACGACAGTTACGGCCCGGATCGCCTAGAACTGGAGTTGGTCAGGAGGGCCAAGTCCATGGTCTCGCCGGACGAGATCTTCATGTCGAGCCTTGAGCACTACATCGCAAGGCTGAGGGCGGAAGCCAAGGATCTGAAGGTGCTGAAGGGGGAAAGGCGCACCCCGCGCCTGATCGGGCGTGCCGCTTACCTTTACCACGAAGTGACCTCGAGCAGGACGAGGATCAAGTTGGCGAATGCTAGGGCTGAAAATCAACTTCAGCGTTGGGCGGAACCATTTGCGAGCTTCGCCTACCTTCTGGGCAGCCCATATCCGTCCGCGCTTCTGGACATTGCCTGGAGGTATCTTCTGAGATGCCATCCGCATGACAGCATCGCCGGCACCGGGGTCGATCAGATAGAGAAGGACATGTCCTACCGCCTCGACCAGGTGGTGAACATCTCACGGGGCGTGACGAGGAGGGCGATGCAACAGCTCCAGCTTCTAATAGACAACTCGGCACTTTCACCGGACGAAGTCGCGCTCACGGTGTTCAATCCGCTGCCATACGAAAGGACCGAGGTCGTCACGGCTTACGTCGATCTGCCGTTGGATTGCAACTACCAGTCGTTCTCGATCCGCGATGCCGAGACGGGCGAGAGGGTGCCGTACCAGTGCTTCTCCCGGGCGAAGGCCAACCCCGTGCTCAGACAGCTGAACGATGCCACCGTCCAGATGCCGTCAGAAAAGGTAGGGCTTCATTTTCTCGCGGCCGGGGTTCCGGGTATCGGCTACAAGACCTTCGTGTTGAGGCACGAGAAGGCCGAGCCAATTTCGGAGCCATCCATGGTCAAGGGCCAGCAAGCGATGGAGAACGAGAATCTGCGCGTGGAGGTCGAGGCCGATGGGACGCTCCGTGTGACCGACAAGTCGTCGGGACGGACCTACGGCGGCCTGAACATCTTCGTGGACGACGGCGAGGCAGGCATGGCGTGGAGGCACATTCCCCCGGCTTTCGATCGGGTGGTGACCAGCCGCGGCTCACTTCGGGGGGTGTCCGTCGTAGAGAGCGGGCCGTTGCTCTCAAGTCTCAGGATCGATTTGACGATGCGGATTCCGCTGCATCTTGACGAGGCCGGATCCGACGAGGTAAAGAGGCTTGACGGCGACGGCGACAAGGCCCGCAGAAGCGATGAGGAGAAGGAGATGGAGATCTCCTCGCTGGTAATCCTTCGACGAGGGGCAAGATGGGTGGAGATCGTCACGAAGTTCGACAACCAGTGCCGCGACCATAGGCTCAGGGTCGGATTCCCCTCCAGGATCCCTGCGGAGAAATGCCACGCCGAGAGCGCGTTGGACGTCGTGGAGAGGGAGATAGAGCGCGGTCCGGACAGCCCCTGGGTGGGGCCGTGGAATACGTGTTCCCCGCAGCAGCGGTTCGTGGACGTGTCGGATGGCGGGTTCGGGCTCGCGATCTTGAACGAGGGCTTGCGGGAGTACGAGGTCTCGGAGGACAGCTCGAGGACTATCTTCCTTACTCTGATGCGGGCCTACGAGGTGGCTCTGAGTACCGTCGCTTGGAAGTGGGAGAGACATCCCGAGATGGGCCTCTCGCAGTGCCCGGGGCTGCACGAGTTCAGGTACGCGATCATGCCGCACTCTGGGACCTGGAAGGATGCCAGAGTCGGCGTTGAGGCGGAGAAGCTGAACCTGCCGATGCTCGCGGCTCAGGTCGGAAAGCACGGTGGGCCGCTGCCGCGCCGGTTGGGCCTCTTGGAGATATCCCCCGAGACGGTGATGCTCAGCGCGGTCAAGAGGGCCGAGGACGGAGAGGGCCTGATCATTAGGATCTTCAATCCCAGCTCGGATTCCCTCGAGGCGGAGCTTAAGCTTCCCTACCGCCTGAAGTCGGCCTGGATGACGGACCTTGAGGAGAAGCCCCTAAAGGAGATATCCCGCTCGGCCAATGCCGTGAGGGTCGGGTTGGCACCCAAGAAGGTGGTGACCCTCAAGGTGGCGTGCGAAATGCCTGGATGAGAGGGCGAAAGAGGCTAGCAAGGCTCAGAGGGCGTCGGCCAGCTCTACCCCTAGCCGGAAGCATCTGTCGAGGGCTTCCTTGTCGGGATGCCAGTTGCACTGGAGTTCGGGCACGGCCACGTTGATGCCGGACTGCGTCAAGGCATCCCTGATCACCTTCGTTGCCCCGCCTCCCCAACCATAGCAGCCGAACGCGGCGCCGACGCGTGCTTTGAACTTCAGCCCTCTTAGCTCCGAGAGCAGCTCCGCGACCTGGGGCAAGACGCCATTGTTGAGGGTGGATGAGCCTATCGCCACGGCCTTGGCCTCAAGTATCTCCGATATCACCTCTGACCTGTCGTTCCGTGACAGCATGAACAGCTTGGTCGGGATCCCCTTGCTCTGCAGCCCTTCGGCTATGCGCCTTGCCATCGCGTCGGTTCCGCCCCACATGGACTCGTAGGCCACTACGGCCGACCGCGGGATGGCCTCGCCGCTAGCCCATCTCTTGTAGGCCTCAATGATCCTGCCGGGATCCTTGCGCCATACGACCCCGTGGCTGGGAGCGATGGTCTTAATCCGGATGCCTTGGCCCTGCACTTCCGCAATCTTCCTAGCCACCAGCGCGCCGAAGGGGGTCAGTATGTTCGCGTAGTATTTCCTGGCCTCCCTCATGAGCGAGCATTGGTCCACCTCGTCGTCGAAGCGGCCGCTGCTGGCCAGATGTTGGCCGAAGGCGTCGTTGGGGAGGAGGAGCTCCAGTTCGGGGATGTAAGTGAACATAGAATCCGGCCAGTGGAGCATTGGCGCCTCGATGAACTCCAGGGTCCGTTTGCCAAGGGATATCCGGTCTCCGGTCGCAACGGTTCGAAAGCGCCAGTCCGCATGGAACAGCCCGCGCAAGGATTTCTCCCCGTTCTTCGTGCACACGACCTCCGCCTTCTTGGCAGCCTCCAGAATCTTTGGGATGCTGCCCGAGTGATCGGGCTCCCCGTGGTTTGCCACCACGTACTGTATTTTGGATGGGCTAACGAGTTCCGATATCCTTTCGATGAGCTCGTCCCCGAATGCGGCATGGACGGTGTCGATCAGCGCGATCTTCTCGTCCATGACGAGATACGCGTTGTATGTCGTTCCCTCGAAGGTGGAGTGATGGGCTCCGTGGAATTTCCTAACGTTCCAGTCGACGGCACCCACCCAGAATACGCCCGGAGCGATCTCAGTTGCTGCCAAGCCATGTCCTCTCCGGCGGGAAACCGACCGATCTAGTTATAGATTTGAGCTTTCGCCCGAGGCCGGGCCACATCTCGTCAAATCAGATAGGCTGGAGCCTCGGTGGGGGTGGGGATTGGGTCGAGCCCCTCCTATGGTCGCAGGTACGGCAGGGAAATATTGGAAACGATTCATTTATATAGACTGACCAAAACTATATATCATAGTCGAGGCGCTCGAAACCTGACCCTGAGACAAAGGTTGACGTTCGTAATCGCCTAGTTCTCGTCTCAGCGCCTGGGCCCGGAGGAGTCTTCAATGGCATCGACCATTGCAGAGGAGATAGAGACCCGACCGCAGTGTCCTGAATGCGGGTCTACCAGGCGGTTTAGCGACCCTGGAAGGGGCGAGATCGTCTGCGGTGACTGTGGGCTTGTTCTGGAGGAGGGGATGCTCGAGACTGGTCCGGAGTGGAGGGCGTTCGACGCCGAGGCCATAAACCGCAGGCAGAGAACTGGCGCCCCCTCGACGCTGAGGTTCCACGACAAGGGACTGTCCACGATAATCGATCCGAGGGACTACGACGCAGGTGGATCTCCGCTGAAGCCGGAGATGGCAAGGAATATGGACAGGCTGAGGAAGTGGGACGCCAGGTCTCGGACCTCAGAATCCAAGGACCGCAACCTCGCGATAGCTCTCTTCGAGATGGACAGGATGGGGGGGCAACTCGGCATGCCGAAGAACGTAATAGAGTCGGCAGCCTTGCTCTACCGGAAGGCCCTTGACAAGGAGATCCCGAAGAGCCGGTCCATTGTCCTTACAGTGGCCGCGTGCCTATATCTCGCAGCCAGGCAGTTTGGATTGCCGAGGACACTGGAGGAGCTTGCCGAGGTCTCCGGCGCTGAGCGTAGGAAGGAGGTCGGAGGGGTAGTAAGAATCCTGCAGCGCGACCTGGGCCTGCGGCTGCCGCCATCTACCCCGCTTGACTACGTGAGGCAGCTGGCTTCCAGGCTCAACTTACCGGGCGAGGTTCAGGAGGATGCAGCGCGAATCCTGCGAGCCGCAATAGCCGCGGGCGTCACCTCTGGGAAGAACCCAATAGGGATTGCAGGGGCAGCGATCTATCTGGCTTCCGTGAGGGCTGGAATGAAGGTCAACCAGAGCGAGGTAGCAGCGGCATCCGGGACAACGCCGGTGACGATCAGGAACAACTGCAGGGACCTTGAGGAGATCATGCCCGTCGAGTAGCGGGCCTCGTACGTGCTTCCTTCGTTTCGACGATTCGTCGGCCTAGAACTTCCTGTAGGGCCGCACGGCCGCGTCTATGGCTTGTTCGAGCTTGTCCACCAGCGGGGCGTAGTCGAACTTCATCATTCGGGTGACTGGCTTTATCTTCACGCCCTTTCGAGCGAGGTAGCTCTTCCCCACGAGCGCGGAATCCATCCCGTCCCAGACCTCCAGCGTCTTGTTCACCAAGAACTGCGCCTTTGCCGCCCTTGCCAGGTCCCCGCTCATGAAGAAGTCAAAAATGGCGCGCAGCAGCTCCGGGTAGGTGTTGCAGCCCTCCCCTATCACGCCGCCAGCACCGAGGGCGAGGCTTGGCAAGAACGCGGTTTCCGCGCCGCAGACCATTG
>Ga0209102_1001144_pt1 | contig 14809 bp, 5 predicted proteins | sample ConPoolayeHmetaG_FD_185483 | JGI IMG/M metagenome (GOLD analysis project Ga0209102, IMG submission 185483) | Hot spring microbial mat communities from California, USA to study Microbial Dark Matter (Phase II) - Cone Pool mat layer H metaG... ...
CCGCTGCGCACCGCCTCGGGTATCGAGGCGGTGCGCAGCGGGTGGCCGCGCAGGATCAGGATGTCGGCGTCCTTGCCCGGGGCGAGGCTCCCGACCCGGGATTCCACGCCCGCGATCGCCGCAGCATCCACGGTGACCGCACGCAGAGCTGCCTCCTCCGGCATGCCGTTCTTGTAGGCGAGGGCCGCGATCTCCAGCAGGTCGCCCCCCGATTCCCCCGCGGCGGGCGTGACCCACATCCGCGTTTCCCGCGGCCTGAAGGCCACCCGGACGCCGGCGGCGGTCAGTAGTGCCGGGCCGGCCGGGTTGAAGCCGGCATCCTCGATGTTGCCGGCGCCGCGGTAGAGATCCTCGACGATCACCGGGATACCACGGCTGCGTATGGCCTCCGCCACCTTGTAGGCGTCCGTGGCTCCGTCGAGGATCGCTTTCAGCTTGAATTCGTCTGTGATGCGCAGCGCGGTCAGTATGTCGTCCTTGCGCTCGCAGTGAATCAAGAGCGGCATCTCGCCTCTGAGAACCGGCAGCAGGGCCTCGAGCGCGAGGTCCCGTTTGAAGTCCTTGCGCTGCTCCTCGGGCAGTGCCAGCTTGTCGCCGTATTCCTGCGCCCGGATCAGGGCTTCGCGCAGCACGGCAGCGATCCCCATTCTCGTGGAAGGCATCTTCTCCTTGCGCTTCGCGGATTGCCCCAGGCCGCACACCATGACCGCGGGCTCGCGGATGAGCATGCGGTCGACGACGCGGCCCGCCGTCTTGAGCACCGCACCGCGCCCGCCGAGCACGTTCTTGTCGCCCGGCGTCACCATGATGGTGGTGATGCCGAGCTGGCGCGCATACCAGAAGTGCGGGGCCGTCGGCTCGATCGCGTGCTTGACCTCCAATTCGGGCGTGACCGGTTTGGAGAGCTCATCCGTCGAGTCCTGCTGGCGCCAGTTCGGCCCGATCCCTACATAGGACCGGGGCGACACCAGGCCGGGCATGGCCACGAACTCCGAAGCATCGACCGGGCGGTAATCCGCCGGGATCGCCAGGTTGCGGCCGACCTGCTCGATCTTGCCGTCGCTCACGAGGATCACGCCGTCGCGCACGGGCGGCCCCGCCATCGTCAGGATGGTTCCCGCGCGGATCGCGATCTTCCGCGATTCCTCCAGCCCGGCCGGCAGGACCAGCGACCCGCGCGCCTGAGGGATGTCGGCGGCGACGGGAGGAGGCACGCTTCCTTCGGCACGGTATTCCATCTGCCCGTCGATCAGTACCGCCTCGACGGAAGTCGTGAATTCGAAGGGGTCGCCGTTGAGCAGCACCAGGTCGGCGTCCTTTCCCTCCTCGATGCTGCCGACGCGCGCGCCCAGATCGACGGCCTCGGCGGGTGCCAGCGTCACGGCCCGGAGCGCGTCTTCCTCCTTCATGCCGTAACGCACGCAGAGCGCGGCCAGGTGAAGCAGGTTCTGCTGGTTGCCGCCCAGAGCATCGGTCTGCAGCGAAACGCTCAGCCCCGCCCGGGCGAGCAGCGCCGGAGTGTTGCGGAAGATCAGCGCATCCTCGTAATAGTGGAAAAACATGGGCGGGCCGATGTTGAAGTGGACGTCCTTGCGTTCCGCAAGTTCTTTCAGCATCAGGTGGGCCCAGTAGGCGTGCCCCAGGCTGATGCGCAGGCCGAACTCGTCGGCGAGCCGGATGGAGCTGGCGATCTCCGAGGCGGTGGCGCAATGGATGTGCACGGGGATCTCGCGCCGCAGCGCCCGCACCAGGACCTCCTTGCCGAGATCGCGCTTGGGCGGAGACGCGCTCTTTCCGGCGGCGCGCTCCTTCTCGTAGCTCTCCCAGCTCTTCATGTATTCCTGGGCTTCGACGAATGCCTTGCGCGCCAGATGATAGACCGACATGAGCGTGGCGGGCGCCTGCTCCTTCTTGCCGTATACGCCCACGGGATTGCCCTCGATCGCCATCTTGAGATCGCACACCTCGCGCAGCACCATGCGCTCCGGGGCGCTCAGCTTCAGTTTCACCGCCGTGCTCGTGCCTCCGATCACGTTGGCGCTCCCGGGCCGCGACACGATGGTCGTGACGCCGCCCGCCAGGCCGACCTTGAGCGCCGGGTCGTCGAAGTTGAAAGAGTCCAGGGCGCGCACCTGCGGCGTGATCGGATCGGTCATCTCGTTGCCGTCCTGGTTCTCGTCCACGCGCGGCAGGCTGTAAACCCCGAGGTGCGTATGCATGTCGACCAGGCCCGGTATGACGACTTTGGCTTGCAGCACCCCGGAACCTGCCGGCGCCTGCAGGCCGGTGCCCACCTTTGCGATCTTGCCGTCCCGGACCAGGATTTCGCCCGGCGCCAGGATGCCGTGCGCAACCGTGTAGACGCGCTCGGCGCGGATCAGAAGCGCCCGCTCGGCGCCGGCGGGCACGAGCCAGGGGATCGGTAGCGAGAGGGCCGCAAGAGAGAGAAGTGTGCGAAAAAGTCCGATGCGCATAGGAACTCCCCTTTGTGCAAAGCTCGCCGCCGCCTGCTCCATTTCCGGAAATGGCCGGCCGGCGGCAACGCCCGATTGTACCCCGGATGGTCGTGAGATCGCCCCGCTTTTCCGTGCTTGCGGCCGTGCCCGGCCGCCGTCGTGCTCGATCGTGAGCATGTTCTCGCCGAGCTTGCTGAAGGCCGCCTCGTAGACGTGGTGACCGGGTCTGGGCTCCCCTACGCGCTTGATGGTCGTGCGCTCGGGAAATCCGGCAACGACGGCATCGATCCTCGCCGTCGCGCTGCACCGACCGGCTTTGCCGCCGCCCCGGGCCCGTCCCGAGAGCCGGTCCCCTGTAGTCGAAGGGCGGAGATGCGATCCTTTCCCTCACGGCCGTGCCGGCACCGGCGGCAGCTCGCCGGGTTCCATTCCCCCCCGCTCGTGCCGGCCGGCGGCGCAGCAGCCGGCAACGCGGAAACGAGCGGACAGGCGATCGGTTCCATGCGACATCGCCTTGTGACGGCGCCCCTGCCGGCAGGGATCCTCGGCCTAAAAGCGAAGGAGGCGCGTGAATTTGACGGCGAAGCTGCGCGTCTCGATCCGGGGAAATCCCCCGAGATCCGTCAGCCGGCCCTCGCTGTAGACGACATAAAGATCGGACCCGGGTTTGTATTCCCAGCGGAAGCGGACGTTGGTGCTCAGCGTCTCCCCTCCCATGTTGTACTGCAGCAGAGCCCCCAGAAAGATCCTGGGAGAAAAGGCGTAGTTGATGCGCGTGCTGACGAGGTGCGGTTGAGCTGCACCCCAGGGAGTGTCGACCCAGTTGAGCGAGATGCCCGGCTCGAGCGAGAACTTGTACGAGAGTTCCATGCGCCCGCGGAAGCCGGCCTCCGTGCGGCGCCCGCCGTAGAAGCCGCCGTAGGCGAGCGAGGCACGCCCCGATATCCTGCGCTGCGGACCGAAATTGAAACTCGTGCGCAGGTTCTGGAAATCGTAGGCTCCGGGGGGCACGATCACATCGTCGTGCAGCTCGAATTCCTCGTCCAGGACCTCATGGTTGCGTTCGTATTCCAGGTTCCAGCGGTCGCTGTTGTTGAATTCGATCCCCATCGAAAGCTGGGCCTGGCGGGTTTCGAGGCGTCCCTCGCCGTCGGTGATGTAGTCCAGCATCGCCTCGTACCGGTATCTGCGGACGAGCCGGCTCGACCGGGGCCGCGGGCTGAAGCGTGCCTGCGCCACGCTGCGCCGGAAGTCTTCCTTCCTGAGAAACCCGATCTCCGGATTGAAATTGGAGCCGACCATCAAGTGTTCGATCTGCAGGCCGTAGCGGTCGCCCGAATAGTCGAGGGCGGCACGATAGCTCAGATCGTCGCCGTGCAGGCCCGGTGTCCATGTCCTGGCCAGGTAGCCGTTGATGTGCAGGTTATCGTAGAAGACCAACCCGGCGTCGAATCCGATAAGCCGGTTCGATCCGGCCGCCTCGGTCGACCGCGAGCGGTGGGTCGCGATCATGCCGATGCTGCTGCGCCGGAACACGTCCCGCTTGACGCGCACCACGGAGAAGTTGGTGGCGGGCGTCTCGGCTTCGGGCGCATCCCTCGACTGGATATTCAGGAGCCCCAGGGTATAGGCCCCTGCGCGGCCCGTGAGGCGCGCGCCTCCCAGCAAAGGCACTTCCCTGCCTCCGCTCAAACCGATGCGCCGGCTGTAGAACATGATCGGCGCCAGGCTGGGCAGGGATCCCTCGAAGCCGCCCATGCCTCCACCGCCGCTGCCCCCTCCGCCGCGGCCGCCGGCGCCGCCGAATGCGAATATTCCGGCGCCTTCGAGGAAGAAGTCGCGCTTTTCCGGATAATACAGGCTGAAGCGCGTCAGGTTGACCTGCTGCTCGTCGTCCTCGACCTGGGCGAAATCGGTGTTGAAGGAGTAATCGAGCGTCAGGCTGCGCGTCAGGCCGTACTTGCCGTCGAAGCCGGCATCGGCTTCGACCTTGTTGGAAAATGGGATATCGGCCCCGAGGTCGGTCTTCACCGTTCCCAGGACATAGGGTTTGATTTCGACATTGGCGCTCCCCGACGGCACCTCGATCCCGACCAGCGTGGCCGCGGACGAGATCTTCTGGATGCCGCGCCCGCCGTAGGATCTGGGTATGCGGGTGAGGTAGTCGTACTCGTTTTTCGAACGGATCACCCTGCGGAAGTTGATCCCCCAGACCTGCGGGTTTCCAGGCTTATAGCGCAGAGACTTGAAAGGGATCTCCATCTCGACGGTCCAGCCTTCTTCGGAGCGCTGGGTGCGGACATCCCAGACCGTGTTCCAGTCCCGGTTGCTCTCCCGCTCGTCGGTGATGTACTGATCGGACAGTCCCCCCACGGGATTCGTGTAGAACATGAACGCGTTGCGCCGGTCGTAGAACGTGTCGAGCACGACGGCGAAGTTGTCATTCTGGAAAATGTTGAAGCTGTCGCGGCGCAGTTCGTTCGCGACCATGGCGCCGGGATTGCTGTCGTGGCAGCGGGCGGCAATATAAATGTTGCGCTCGTCGAAGAAGACCCAAGCCTCGGTTTCTTCCGAAGCCGGTTCGCCTTCATTAGGTTCCTGCTGGATGAAGCCGTCGATTGCGGGGATGGTCGTGTAGACGCTTTCGTCCAGGCGCCCGTCGATGCGGATCGGCTCGGCTATGCGCGTGGCGCGTACCGTCGCCCTTCCCAGCGCATCGCGCGTGATGACGGCCGGGGGTACGGGGGCAGGCGGGCCGTCGAGAACGGGACTCGGACCTGAATTGTTCTGCACTCCCTGCGCGTACAGGCAGGCCGCAAGCCATATGGGCCAGAAGCAGCTATTGAAACAACGGCTCGGAACAGGCAACTTCCCAGTCTCCCCTCGCGCCCCGCGAAACGCGCCGGCAGCCCGGGCGCGATCGCCGCATGCAAGCGGTGCGCTTCCGTGCGGAGGCATGCCCTCCCATATAACGGACGGCCCGTGGGCCCCTCCCGCGGACACTCGTTCCGCGAGCCTATCATGTTGCCAGCATTTCGCCGTCCTTGGCAAGCGCATCTCGGCGCCCGCCTGCGATTCACACAATGGCAGGGGCAGGATTTCCTGAACGGCCCTGCAGCCGCCATCTAGACCGAGATTCCGTGCAGGGCCAGCCACCGTTGCACCGATGCCTCGGTGAGCGACGACACGGATCGGTTCTTTTCCGCTTTCAGCTCGGCGATACGCCAGAAGCCGTCCGGTCCTCGCCTGATGGCCAGGGTGGCGCGTTCGGGCCTGAGGACGCTGTAGACGTAAATCCTTCCGGACCGAACGCGGCGGGCGTATGATCCCACGCAGTTCTGCTGGGCACAACCTTCTTCCCGCAACGCGGCGGGAGAGGTCAGGGGTACGATATCGCCGGTTCCCGGCAGAGGGGGCGGAGGAAAATCGCGGGGGGGTGCGGCCCTCCTGGTTCTCTTCGATCTCGTGCGCGCCGCCGGCGCCGCCGTGCGCCTTCGCCTCTGCAGCTCTTCCATGACACGCCGGTGCTCCTCCACAAGCCGATCATGACAGCGGCGCACCGATGCGATCGATTCGAAACGGGGCAGGCGCGACGGCCGGCCCAGATCCCACAGCATGGAAATGATATCCAGGAGCAGGTCGGCCGTTCGCGGCTCCACCGCCTCGTCCGCATCCGCCGCCACCTCGCCGAGCAGCGCGGGCGAAACGCCGGCGAGCAGCTTCAGGTTGGTCGTCAGCGCGAGCACGCCCGCGTTGACGACGGGCTGATGGGCGAGGAGCTTGAGAATCCCCCGCTCGGCGCGCAGGGCATGGCAGAGCACCCTGGCGGCGGAAGGCGTTATCGCATCGGGGGGAATCTTCCTGAATATCCGGGCTACCGCTTCGGTGGCAGGGAAGCCGAGCCAGCCGAGAATGTCGCGCTGCCTCTTGCCCGCCACAAAGCTCGCATGAGCGGCCGGACTGCTTCCGGTCCACCTGCGGAACTGGTCGCAATTGGCAAGGCAGAAAGCGAGCGCGGGATTTATCCGGAGCAGATCCATCGCTTCCGGCCTGCAATTCAGCAGCTCGAGCAGGTTCCACTGGTGGCTCTGGAAGCGCTCGACAACCTCAACGATCGGCTGTGGAATGGTAGCCCGGAATTCGGCGAACGCCTGCCGCCGGGCACGATCCGGATCGCCCCCGCCCGCCGCAAGCAGCGCCCCGGCGCCGTCGCCCGGCTTGAGCAGTCTGAATTCCGGCCGGAATACCTTCCAGTTTTCCGATCCTTCCCGGACAAGCGCCTGCGGTTGCGGCCAGGCCCGGATCCTCATTTCCAGATCAGGGGTTCGGACTGCGAGTTCGCCCCCGGTGAAGCTGTATTCCGCGGCGGCGAACGCAAAAAATCCCCTCGCAAACATGACACTCGAAACGACGACAGGATGGCTCCTATGTAACGCTGCGCGTCGGACCGGTCAAGACAATTCGGGACCATACTGCCGCCCGGCGGGCAACTGTCCGCGCCGCCCTCTCGCAGCTACGGCGGTGGTTAGTCATTGACACTCGCCAGGGTCGTACGGTAAAAGAACCAGCAGAAGGATCGGCAGGTCTGAATGGGGTTTCCGAAGCTGTCCAACCTCTTCTCTTTCCCTGGCAAGAGACAGACCGCATTTCGGCCGGAGCCGCACAATCCGCCGGCAGGTTCCGATGTCGGCCAGGCGCGCTCCACATCGTCCATTCATCTGCAAGGTAAGGAGGAAGAATGACCTTTGCCAAGAGAAGCCTGGTATTGGCAAGCATGATGGTCCTGGGCTTCATGCCGTGCCTGATGGCCCAGAAAGGAGCGGCGCGCCTGGAAGGCACCGTCAAAGATCCGACGGGCGCCTTGGTGCCGGGAGCCTCGGTGATCGCGAGGAATGTCGAAACCGGGGTGGCGCGCGAGACCTTCACCAGTGAGACCGGCACTTACGTCTTCCCGGCGCTGCCGCCGGGAGACTACGATATCAGCGTCGAACTGACAGGCTTCAAGCGTGCGGTCGCGGAGAAGGTCAAGCTCGACATCGCCGCCGTCCACGTGCAGAACTTCACGCTGGAAATCGGTCAGCTGACCGACACCGTCACGGTCACGGCGGCCGGTGTGGCGCCGATCGCCACCACGACATCCGACATCGCCGACACCGTGCAGGGGCAGACGATCGTCTCCCTTCCGCTCAACGGCCGCAACCCGCTGGAGCTGGTGCAGTTGAATGCCGGAATTGCCGGCAACCGCGCCATGAGCGAGAGGGGATCGGCGGCCTCGCAGAGCACCAACTACGGCGGTCTCGGGGCCCACGGAGCACGCGCCGTCAACAACGCCGTCTACCTCGACGGGGTCGATATCACGAACTCCGAAGGGGGGACCGGCGCTGGAATCACGACCGCGACCGATATCTCGCAGTCGGTGGACGCCATCGGCGAGTTCCGCGTCATTTCCGCGAACCCGACCGCGGAATTCGGCAAGAACTCCGGCATGCAGATCGAGATCGTCACCCGCTCGGGCACGAACGATCTGCACGGCAGCCTGTACGAGTTCCACCGCAACACGATCCTGAACGCCAACAATTTCTTCAGCAATGCCCTCGGCACGCCGCGCCCGAAGCTGATCCGCAACCAGTTCGGCGGGACGATCGGCGGCCCGGTCATGTTTCCGTGGCTCTACAACGGCAGGAACAAGACCTTTTTCTTCTTCAACTACGAGGGCTTCCGCGAACGGCAGGGAGCCATCGTGGAAAGGACCGTCCTGACCGACACGGCGCGCAAGGGGATCTTCCGCTACTACAATGCCGGCCCCAACGCGACCGCGCTGGTCGATCCGGTGACGGGGGCAGTCAAGTCGCAGTATGCTTCCAACATCGTTTCGCTCGACGTCGCCGAGCTCGACCGGACCCGCTGGGACGGCATCGGCAAGGACCAGAGCGGGCTGATCGACAAATATATCAGCCTGACACCCATGCCCAACTACTACGGGAACCCGGGCGATGGGCGGGACGGCTTGAACTTCGCCTCCTACCGCTTCAACGCCCCCGATCCCGACGACCGCGACAACTGGGTCTTGAAGATCGATCATGTCGTCAGCTCCCGGCACTCGCTGGCCGTCCGCTACTCCCACGGCTTCCTGACCCGGCTGGCCGATCTGGAACCCTTCCCGGGCCTGCCGACACGGACGCGCGACGAATACCAGCGCGGCATTTCCATCAGCGCGATATCCAACCTGACCTCCACGGTCACCAACGAGTTCCGCTTCGGCTTTTCCCGCAACCGCCGCGCATTCACCAGCCAGATGACCCCGGGCCTGATCACCATCGATTGTGCCAGCACCTTCGAGTGTATGGGGACCACCAATCCCTGGCTGCTCGGGGAACCGTCGTCGACGGCGCGCATGACCTACCAGGTGACGAACAACGTCTCCTGGGCGCGCAAGAACCATCTCTTCAAGGGCGGGGTGACGGTGCGAACCTTCCCGCTCAACACCCAAACGTTCGCCAACCGGCTCGACATCGACTTCAACTCCGAGCCGCGCAACCAGCAGAACGCCTCGGTCAACGTGGCCCAGCTCGTGGGAACGGCGGCCATCCCGATCCACACCAATGACCGCATCCCCTTCGCCAACTATTTCAATTTCTACCTGGGAAGGGTCGGCGGCGCCTTCGGCGTCTTCAACGCCGTCGACATGGAAACCTGGGGCGGCTTCGGATCCGGCCGCATCCGTGGATTCCGCTCGAGCGAATGGGGATTCTTCTTTCAGGACGACTGGCGCTTGAACCAGAAGCTGACGCTGAATCTCGGCGTGCGCTATGAACTCTTCGGTACGCCATACGAAGTCAACAGCTTCTTCACGACCACGATCAACCGCAAGCTGCTCGATCCCCAGATCGATCCGACACTGGTCGCTCCTCCGGTCGAGTTCGGAATCATCGGCCCGAAGACCGGACAGCGGATCTATCCGGTGGATTACAACAACTTCGCGCCCACGGTCGGACTCTCCTACGATCCGTTCGGCAAGGGGAAGACCGCCATCCGCGCGGCTTACCGCGTCTCCTACGACAGACTCTTCAGCGGCACGGTGAACACCATCGACAACCAGGCGCCGGGGTTGAACTATACCTCGGTGATGAACGGCGACACGCTGCGCAACACCGGGCTGTTTGTCAAACTGGCGCCCGGCGGACTCAACGCCGGAACGCCAATGACTCCGAGACTGGCCGATCTGAAAGGAACAGCCATCACGGGCATACGGCTGAACGGCAGCTTCGACTTCAACCAGTACCTCAGCACCATCCGATCCAAGGGCGGGAATCTGCCGGACAAGCCTCTGGGCAGACTCACCGAGACGCGCAATTCAGCCGGGCCGTACGAGTTCGCCAAGGATCTGCGCACCGCTTACGGCCAGAGCTGGTCCTTCAGCATCCAGCACGAGATCATGCGCGGCACCGTGATCGAAGCCCGGTACATCGGGCGCAAGGGCACCAAGGAATACATCGGGCTGCCCGCCAACGAGTTCCGCGCCCCGGAAGCCTACAAGAAGGAAATCCGGGAGCTGCAGTACCTGCTGACCGGCGGTACGCTCGGCCTCAAGCCGGCCTCGCTGCCTCCCGGCGTGGCCGACAAGCAGGCCGTCACGGTCGCCCAGCTTTTCGGCACCACCAACCCGAGCACGGCGACCAACTACAGCCAGTTCATACCGGGAGTGTACAACTCCTACGCTTTCCAGACGTTCCCGCTGCTCTACCCCTTCTTTTTGGCGGGCAACAACAGCTTCGACACGGCGGCGTCGAGCGCGATTGCCCGTAACGATTACGTGAGCACGCTGGCCACCATCGACAATTCGACGGCGCAGCACGCCGACTCCTTCTACATCTCGACCCCGCTCAACGCCGTGCCGAGCGGCAAGGGCCTCAATCCCAAACCGCCCGAGCGCCAGCCGTCGGCGGATCCGCGCGGCGCCTTCGGCGCTCTTCCCATCATCGTCGGGGTGCAGCCCAACATCTTCCGGCCGAATCCCCAGTTCCTCAACGGGCCGCGCGCGACGGCGAATGCCGCCAAGTCAGCCTACCATGCCCTGCAGCTCCAGGTGCAGCGGCGCTTCTACCAGGGCCTGCAGTTCCAGGCCAATTACACCTGGTCGAAGAACCTGGATATCACCAGCGTATCGGAGCCAACCGGCCAGGACGCCCTGTCGTTCTATTGCGTCTACTGCGACTGGTCGTACTCCGACAACGACATCACCCACAACTTCAAAGCCAACTTCATCTGGGACATCCCGGTCGGCAGGAACCGGAAGTGGCTAAATTCCATGCACCCGGTCCTGAGCCAGATTCTGGGCGGCTGGCAGATCGCGAGCTTCCTCGAGGCCGCGACCGACTTCCCGCTCAACGTCGCGGTCAACGGCAGCGACCGTACGGCACCGCCGACGACGGGCGGCATGAGGCCGGATTGGGCGCCGGGATACAAGCACGACCGCAAGACATCGCAGATCGGCGAGGTCAGCAAGGAAGGCAACGGCGTCTTCTACTTCAGGCCGTCGGACTTCTCTGGAGTGCTGGCGCGCACCCTGATCGGCAATATCGGCAACGTGCCGCGCAATTACTGGCGCGGGCCGGGGTTCTTCAACATCGACACGACCCTGTCGAAGTACTTCCCGATCCAGGAAGGCAAGGGCATCGAGTTCCGGGCGGAGTTCTTCAACCTGCTCAATTACGTCAACTTCGCCAACCCGTCGCTCAATGCGCCGCAGGGTCCCTACGTGGATCTGTCCAACCCGGATGCCGGCAAGATCATCGCCCAGCTCGGCAATCCGAGACTGATCCAGTTCGCCATGAAGTTCCGCTTCTAGGCGAACGCATCCTTGCCGGGAAGGCCTCCGGGCCTTACCCGGGAATCAGGCCGCAGCCGGGCCCGAGAGAGCATGACTCCTCGGGCCCTTGCGGTTATAATTCGACCTATGAGACGTTTCGCAGTTCTGGCCCTGTGGGCTTGCGCCCTGGGCAGCGTCGCGGCGCAGAGCCGCAAGGAATTCGATTCGGCCGCCTACTACAAGAAATGGCTCGAGCAGGACGTCATTTACATAATCACCGATGAGGAAATGGCGGTCTTCAAGAGCCTGACCACCGACGAGGAGCGCGACCAGTTCATCGAGCAGTTCTGGCTGCGGCGCGACAAGACACCGGAAACGGCCGAAAACGAATACAAGATCGAGCACTACCGCAGGATCCTTTACGCCAACGAGAAATTCACGGCGGGCATCCCTGGGTGGAAGACCGACCGCGGCCGCATCTACATCATGTTCGGTCCCCCGGATCGCTACATGAGCCAGCCCCAGGGCGGATCCTACGTGCGCGAGCGCAAGGAGGGCGGCGGTCTGACGTCCGTGGCGCCCTTCGAGCGCTGGGAGTACCGCCACATCGACGGCATCGGCGACGATGTCGAGCTGGAGTTCGTCGACGACAAGGGCGGGGGCCTGTACGAACTCACCTTCGACAACCAGCGCAAGGACGACCTGCTGCAGCTCGGCTTCATGGGCCCCACGCTGGACGAAATCGAGGCTTACGAAAAGCTCGGCGTCAAGCGCAAACAGGATCGGGTCGCAGGTCGCCGCTATGCAGGAGATCTCAGCGGCGACTACCGCAACACGGCCGGCTTCGAAACGCACAAGGATGCCCCCTTCCAGAAGCTCCAGCTTTCGGCCATGCTGAACAAGCCGCCCGAGATCCGCTTCAAGGACCTGGAGGCGGTGATCGGCGCGCGCGTCAGCTATTCGGCCATTCCTCTCCGATACGACGCCGGCTACGTGAGGATCTCCGATCGCCAGGTCATGGTCCCCGTCACATTGGAGATCCCCAACTCGGCGCTGACCTTCAAGAGCCGATACGGCATCCGCACCGCCAAAGTCCAGGTCTACGGCCAGGCCACCACCCTGGCGCGCCGTCGGGTCGCAGTCTTCGAAGACGAGATCGCGCGCGACTTTTCCGAAGACGACTACGAATCGGGCCTGCGCTCTTCTTCGCTCTTTCAGAAGCAGCTCGTGCTCGCGCCCGGTCTCTACAAACTGGAAGTGGTCGTCAAGGATCTGTCGAGCGGCCATATGACCCTGCTCGAACAGCGCCTGGAGGTACCCGACATCCCCGACGAGCAGTTGGCCCTGAGTTCGATCATCCTCGCGCGTTCGATCGAAAAGCCCGAAAACCCCAAGGAAACCCTTTTCACCTTCGGCAGCCTCAAGGTCGTCCCCAAGGTTGACGCCGCCTTTCGCCAGAACGAGGAGATGGGCTTCTACTTCCAGGTGTATGGATTGCAGGTCGATCCCTCGACCGCCAAGCCGAAGGCCAGGGTGGAGTTCGCCATCACTCCCAGGGGAAAGGAGCCGGCAGCCTGGCGCAATGCTTCCGACCTGCTGATGGCCTTCGGCACCCACGCCACGGTCGCGCGCATCGGCAGCCTGAGCGCTTTCCAGCCCGGCGACTACGATCTGAAGATCCGCGTGACCGACCTGATTTCAGGCCGGGAGGTGAGCGGCGGCCGCGCGTTTTCCATCCTGAATCCGCTTCCTTAGATGGTCGAAGGCCCGCATGTGCCCGCCCGCAGGCCGCCGCCCCGCCAGAAGCCGGAGGTCGGATCAGTGCGCAGGAGGGAGAGCACGCATTTCTCACCAATAGGCTCCGAGTGGGGGGAGAGGAGCTGCCCGGAGGACAGCCCCCTCCCCCTGCTCGGAAGCCTATCGAGCCGGCGGCGATGGCTTGCCGAGAAGCGGGATGAGCATCAAACTTTGCTTCTCCGCGAAATCACCGCCGCAACGGCTGACCGCGCGCATGAACGGCGCCCGGCACCGCCGGGCGCGGTCCGGTGCACGGCCTCGTCTGGTTTGATGGGGTTGGGTGATCTGCAAGCAAAGGCCGGCAGTGTCGGAGAATGGATCGAGTCGCGCAGGAGGTCCTCTTTGTTGCATCGGCGACTCTCCCAGCCCGTCAAAGCGGACATTGCGCACGCCGGCGGGAAGGCATAGATGGAATTCGTACGGATCGAGCCGGGGACATTCACGATGGGTAGCCACGAGCCCATCGGGATGGCGGGACGCAGACACGGCCTGCCGGAAGTGAAGCTGATGTCGGAGCTCCCCCCGCACCGCGTGCACATCTCCCGTCCCTTCTACCTGGGGCGGCATCCCGTCACCTTGGAAGAGTATCGCGAGTTCGCAGACTCGGAAGGCGAGGGGGAACGAAAGGGCGCCTGGGTGTGGGACGCCGGGGCCTGGGCGAGGAAGGATGACGCGGACTATCTGCACCCCAACTTCCCTCAAGGGGACGACCATCCGGTTGTGTGCGTGGACTGGGAGCAGGCGAGTCGCTTTTGCCGGTGGTTGTCGCGCCGGGATGGCCACACCTATCGCCTGCCTACGGAGGCCGAATGGGAGTACGCCTGCCGCGCGGGCAGCCTGGATGCATACTGCTTCGGCGGCAACGAAGAAGAACTCGGAGATTACGCCTGGTACTGGGCCAACAGCGGCGCGCGCACCCATCCGGTCGGTTTGAAGAAACCGAACGTATGGGGCCTGTACGACATGCACGGCAACGTGCTGGAATGGTGCCTGGACTGGTTCGGTCCCTATCCCGAAGGCGAACGCGTCGATCCCCGCGGCCCGGCTGAAGGGCTGCTCAAGGTGGCACGGGGAGGATCCTGGCTCGTGTACGCGCACAACCTGCGGTCATCGGACCGCTGCGCACTCCTGCCCTCCGTCCGCCACGCGGACCTCGGCTTCAGGGTCGTCCGGGAATGCTGAGCGGCGGGTCATTTCTCCACCCGCGGCGCGTCGGCAAGAGCAACGACCTCGAGTGTACCGTCGGGTGCGGCGACGACCTCTTCGCGCATCCCGCGGGCATTCAGCCACAGCACGCGGTGTTCGCAGTAAGGATTGTTGCCGGGGCGGCCGAACAGCGCCTGTGAAGTTTGAATACAGCCTGCGCGGCAAAGGGTTGCGTGTTCGCAACTCGCGCAGAAGCCCCACAACCGCTCCGGCGACCAGCGGCGCGTCCAGGCGAAGGAGGCTTCGTCGTTCCAAATGGCTGCAAGCGAGCGGGCGCGCACACTGTGGTGCACGGTATCGATCCCGGCGGCACAACTGGCGCATCCCTTGACGGTTCCGTCCGGCTGGAGCGCCACATAGCGGACCCCCTGGCGGCAATTCCGGTACTCTTCTCCGAACGCCGCCCCGGAGCGCAGCGCCCGCGAGCGCGGACCGTGGTATCCGAGGTTGTTGCCCGGGCGCAGCCACATACCGAGGCGCCGGACCGAGCGCCGGATGCGCAGGAGCATGTCGAGAGCACCGGGAAGATCGGAGGGCTGCA
>Ga0209102_1001145_pt1 | contig 14799 bp, 12 predicted proteins | sample ConPoolayeHmetaG_FD_185483 | JGI IMG/M metagenome (GOLD analysis project Ga0209102, IMG submission 185483) | Hot spring microbial mat communities from California, USA to study Microbial Dark Matter (Phase II) - Cone Pool mat layer H metaG... ...
CCTCCATGGGGCATTGAGTATGTGATGGATGCCCTAAATTCTTATGTGTTAATCATCCTCCTATTTCTTGCCTTAATCTGCCTCCTCTATTCGAAAAAGAATATGGAGCATGAACTCCCAGAAAAGGTCGTCTCTTTTTATACGATCTACCAGCTCCTGATCACCGGACTCTGTGGGATTGTCGTCACTGGAGATATCTTTAATATGTATGTCTTTATTGAGATTACCTCTCTCTCTGCCTATGCCCTTATCGCCTCGAGGGGAAAGATTGCCTTGAGGGCAAGTTTCACCTATCTCGTTTTGGGTTCCATTGGGGCTTGTTTCTTTCTCCTCGGGATAGGATTTCTTTATGCCATCACAGGGTCCCTCAACATGCATGATCTCTCTCTTCTGCTCCCTCCTTTTTATAAGAATCGAGTCGTCATTGCGGCCTTTGCCTTTATCCTGGTGGGTCTAAGTATCAAGATGGCCCTCTTCCCTCTTCATACCTGGCTTCCTGACGCCCATGCCTTCGCTCCCTCAGAGATCAGTGCGATGCTTTCGGGGATCATCATCGAAGTCTCTACCTATGCCTTTATACGAGTCGCTTTTTCTGTATTTACCCCTCACTTCCTCAGGCTCTTCCCTATCCTGGAGATCCTGAGCTGGCTGGCTGCGATAGCCATCCTCTTTGGTTCCGTTCTCGCCATCACGCAAAGGAATTTAAAAAGGATGCTTGCCTATTCGAGTGTCGCCAATATGGGCTATATCGTCTTGGCCTTAGGCCTCTCCATGTCTGCAACCACATCACCCTGGGGAGGGCTCAATCCGGCGTTGATGCATATTTTGAATCACGCCTTGATGAAAGGGTGCCTCTTTCTTGTGGCAGGAGGATTCATCTATAAGGCTGAACTGTGGAATATAGACCAGTTCTATCAATTGGGAAAAAAGATGCCCTATACTTGCGCTGCCTTTGTCATTGCAGCCCTCTCCATGATAGGGGTTCCTCCGAGTGTAGGCTTTGTCTCTAAACTCTATATCATTCTTGCCTCCATTGAAGCCAAACAATTCCTTTTTGTCGTTGTGTTGCTCCTGAGTTCTCTTCTCAACCTGATCTATTTTTGGCGGGTGATCGAAACGATGTACATGAAGACCCAAGGAGAAGAAGGTCATGGACCATCTTCCTGCTCAAAACATGAAATTCCCATGGGGATGCTCATCCCGATCTGGATTCTATCCTCCCTGTGCATCCTGATGGGCATCTTCTGGCTTGCAAAGATTCCTATGCCGATCCTTGACCGAGTGAATCTTTTATTTGGACTATTTCATAAACCATGACAGATCCTGTGATTGAATCCCTAAAACCTGCATGGGCTCTTCTCTGCCCTGCTCTTTCGTCGATTCTGATCCTCCTCTCAGGCAGGAGGCCCAACCTGAGAGAAACGTGGACAATCCTTGCAAGCCTTCTCCAGTTCATCCTCGTCCTTTCCATGGCGCCCTGGGTCACCCAAGGCTATATCATTGAATCCTATCTCTTCAGAGATATCCTCCCCCAAGTCCATTTTGGATTCCGAGTGGATGCCTTTGGTCTTCTCTTTGCCCTCACCGCTTCTTTTCTCTGGATTCTTGTTTCCCTCTATTCGATTGGATATATGAGAGCGCTCAAGGAACACGCTCAGACCCGATACTACTTCTGTTTTGCCCTGGCCATTCTTGGAGCCATGGGAGTGGCCCTCTCTGGGAATTTGGTCACCCTCTTCGTCTTTTATGAAATCCTCACCATCTCAACCTATCCTCTGGTTGCTCACGAGCAATCCCAGGAGGCCCTCTTTGCAGGAAGGAAATATCTGGCTTATCTTCTTACCTCTGGGGTCTTTCTCCTTGCCGCCATTGCCTGGACCTACTCTTTGGTTGGAACCACCGATTTTAGCCCTAAAGGAATATTGAACTCTATCCCCCTTCTGCACTCCACCCTCTCTATCCTTTTTGTCCTCTTTATCCTGGGCTTTATGAAAGCCGCCTATATCCCTTTTCATTCCTGGCTACCAACGGCTATGGTGGCTCCCACCCCTGTCAGTGCCTTGCTCCATGCCGTAGCCGTCGTAAAGGCAGGAGTCTTTGGAATCGTGAGGGTGGTCTGTTATGTCTACGGAATAGACCTTTTGAAACAACTCGGTTTGGGAACCCTTCTCTCCTCTTTTGCTGCCATCACGATGATTGGAGCCTCTCTCTTTGCTATAGCTCAAGACAATCTAAAAAGAAGGCTGGCTTACTCCACGATCAGCCAGCTCTCCTTTATCATTTTTGGAGTAGGGCTTTTGACTCCCATGGGAATTACAGGAGCTATGATCCACATCCCTTTCCATGGATTGATGAAGATTACCTTGTTTCTCTGCGCAGGAGCCATCCTCGTGGCCTCGGGTAAGACAGAAATCAGCGAGATGGCTGGAATTGGGAGGGTCATGCCTTTAACCATGATCGCTTTTACCATTGGAGCCTTAGGGATGTGTGGAGCCCCTCCCATCGCTGGATTTATCAGCAAGTGGTATCTCAGCCTTGGAGCGATTCAATCCGGTTATTGGGTCTTTTTGGCCCTGATCCTTATTGCCTCTCTCCTCGATGTGGTCTATTTTTATCCCATTATTCGGACGGCCTTTTTCGAGAAAATCCCTAAAAATGAAGTCTTGGAAGAAAAGGAGCCAAAGGTTCAACTCTTCTCTGAACCGCCTCCTAGCCTCGAACGAGAGCAACCCCTTTTTGTTTTCTTAATCATTCCTATTGGAATGACAGCCATCCTTTCTATCCTGGTTTGTCTCTTTCCTAACCTTTTTTATATTTATCCATTGATTCAGAGGGCAATTCAAAATCTTTCAGGAGGATGACCCATATATGAACCGGTTGAGATCTTACCCTAAACGATTCTTTTGGGCACTCTATGGATTGGGACTTGGAATCAGTCTCATCTTAGATCTTTGGTTCCTCTACTCAAAGAAATTGCATTATCATTTTCAATTTCAGTATCTTCCTGAATTCTTCGCTCTGTTTGGGTTTCTCGGTTGTATGCTTCTGATTCTCATCGCTAAGGGGATGGGTTTCTTTATTGTGAAGGATGAAGATTATTATGAGAAAAAATTAAGGCGGTAAGATCCTATGGAGTGGATTCATCCTGGTATCCTTATCCTTTTAGGGGGTCTTCTGATTCCTCATCTTCGCTGGAAAAGGGTGAGGCTCACCTATTTTCTTTTACTTCCTATCGCCGGCCTCACGATTCTTTGGCTGACCTCTTCTGGAACATTCGGTCCCATCCCTCCTTGGCCCCAAGCCCTCTTAAAATGGCGTATTCGATTGATGGGATATGAGCTCCTGATAGTAAAGATTGATAAGCTGAGCATGGTCTTTGCTTTCATTTACGTCATCGCTGCCTTCTGCATGAATCTCTATGCTTTGAGAGTCAAAAATAATTGGGAACATGTGGCGGCTATGGTTTATGTAGGGAGTTCCATAGGAGCCATCTTTGCCGGGGATTTCTTTACCCTTTTCTTCTTCTTAGAAATGATGTCTTGGTGTCCGGTGTTCCTAATCTGGTTCAGAGGAACCAGAAAATCCATGGGAGCAGCCATTCGATATGCCCTGTGGCATCATTTTAGTGGAGCCTGCATCTTAGCCGGAATTGTCATGCATGTTAACCGAACTGGATCCCTCGAGATGGTCCACCTTCCCTGGGGATGGGGAGGAGATTATTTAGGGTATAACCTCATGCTTCTTGGGTTTATCATTAACTCAGCAACCACCCCTTTTCACTCTTGGCTTTCAGATAGTTATTCCGAGGCGACTCCGAGTGGATCCATTTACATGACCGCCTATACGACCAAAACGGCTATCTACTGTCTCATTCGAACCTTCTCCGGGGTTTCGCTCCTCATGTGGATGGGGGCTATCCAAGCGGTCTTTGCCCTCTTTTTGGCCGTTTTGGAAAATGATGGGAGAAGGCTCTGTTCCTACCATATCATCTCTCAAATAGGGTATATGGTTGCAGGAGTGGGGATAGGAACAGAAATGGCCATCAATGGTGCGATCTCTCATGCCCTTTGTCATATCATTTATAATGCCCTTCTCTATATGGGAGCGGGATGCGTGCTCGTGGTGGTAGGAACGGCGAAGTTCAATGAACTCGGGGGTCTCTACAAATATATGCCTATCTCCTTTTGGCTCTACATGATTGGGGGCTTCTCGATCTCAGGGTTTCCCCTGTTCAATGGGTTTATCAGCAAGGTCATGACCATTGAGGCGGCCGAGCGGATTCATCATATCCCTGTGTATTTCTTGTTAGAGGGGGCAACGGTAGGGACCTTTCTTCACACGGGACTCAAACTTCCCTGGAATATGTGGCTAAAGGGAATGGATGAACCCACCCCTTCGATCAGAGCAAAATTGAAGGATTCTCCACTGAATACTCCTATTTCTATGCTTTTGGGAATGAGCATCCTTGCCTTCTTATGTATATTCATGGGAGTCTATCCCACCATCCTCTATGAGAGACTCCCCTATCCGGTAGAATTCGTTCCTTTTACCCTCACCCGGGTTTTTTCCCATATGCAACTGTTTATTTTTACCTTTCTTGGATTTTGGGTCTTGAGAAAGCTGGTATTAGGACATCCCACCTACACTTTAGATACAGATTGGTTTGCTCGAGTAGCAGGTCATTGGATCCTCTGGTTCTGTGAAAAACCTTTGATGGCCTTTGCTTCTTATATGGATCAAAAAGTCATGGAGCTCGTCCATTTCTTTGTCTGGATGAGCCGGAACCCTGCCCTGGCCTTAAGAATCAAGAGGGAAGAGATGACCTTAAAGATGAAAAGCCTCTTTGCCAATCCTTCCCATTTAAAAGAAAGGGAACTTCGTTTGGTGGAGAAAAAGAGGAACTATCCGGGAGAACTTCCCAAACTTGGCTTAGGGGGTTCGCTCTTCCTGATCCTTCTGGCCCTCTCTCTCTATCTCATTCTCTATCTCATCTCGCTTGAATGAGAGCTCCCCCCAACGATCCTCTGTGAGCTAAAAGATATCGGCTGAAAAGATATAGATCTCTGTATCTTTATCCTTCCAGGCATTTGAGGGAAGGCCTGCCTTCTGGCAGGTATGCTCCAAGAAAGTCTGCCGGTCCCATCCATATTCCGTGGCCACTTGAGGAAGGAGAAGCCCTGAAAACCATCCCTTCTTGATATAGATTCCATGCTTCCCCACTTGGATCTCACTGATGTCTGTAATCTTTTTGAGAGGGGTCAATACGGAGATTTCTATATCCAGTTCGGGCAATTCCTTCTCGTGACCGGGCTAAACCTTGGATCTCGGAATGCAGCCGCCTCTGCCATCTCTTCCACCGTTTTGTAAAGAGGCCCATGCCCTTCAATGTAGCCAATACACCCTCTCAGTTGTCCTCTTTTATGGATAGAGACAAAAGCCCCTCGATTCTCTTTTAGGGTGGGAGAGTCGACTTTAAATTCTGGGACAGGCTTCCCTTTGACTTTGTTCTCGATTACGGTCCTTGCAATCTGATGAAGGATCTTTTTGTCCTCCTCACTTAGTCCCAAATCTACCCCTATTTTTTTCTCTCCTTTCATCTTGGCTTCTCCTCCTTTGGTCCGGTAAAGGACAGCCGAGGCGTATCCTACTACCCGACTCCGATCTCCGGTCACATCTCCAGAGTTAAGGTATTGAAGGACTTTTGCACGATTGGCCCCTAAGGTTTTAGCGGCTAAAAGGATGGTAAGGACAGGACCTCCTCCACAGGCCTCACAGCGCCCTCCTTTGAGATCTCGATACAATCCTTCAGGGTCAAATCGTTCAAGGTGGTTCAGGACGATCTGATCTAACCGCCTCGCTTCCTCGTAACCATGAAAATGTGAAAGGTCAGTGCTGGCCACCAGGAGAACCCTCTTCCCCTTGATCCCTCCTGAAATCGCAGAGGCAAGGGACTTGCAGCTTTCCCAACTCCAGTAAGGCTCCATCACGATAGGAACCAATTTAAAAGAGGTTAATACGACCTGAAGAAAGGGAATCTGAACCTCCAGGGAATGCTCCTCCCGATGAGCCTCGGGCAAGAATTTAATCCCCTTCCATCTCTCCATGATCGCTTTAGAAAGTTCCGTATCCACGGGCACAGTGCCAAGGGGAGTCCTAAACCCTCCTCGATCATAAATGGAAGCTCCCTGGAAATCGACCCGATGGCTTGGAGCCACAACGACTACAGAATCAAAGGATTGGCCTTCAATCAATTTATACCCATAAGCCGCAACTCGGCCTGAATACATATAACCCGCATGGGGGGAGATGAGGGCGACGATTTCTCCCTCCAGAGGTTCCTTCTTTACCTCACCCAGATACTTTTTAATCTCGCTCAAAAGAGTGGCCGGATGGTCGGGGTAAAACATTCCAGAAACGGCGGGCTCTCTGATCTCACCCATCCCAACCTCCTTTCCCCTTCTGGGGCCTTGGGCCTCGCACCCTATCTCCAAGAAAATCAATAGGCTAAGAACAATAGGAACGGGAAGAAGTCTCTGGATTCGTCCCATTCATCCATCACCTTCGACTATCCAGAAGCAGGGTGACCGGACCATCGTTTATAAGATGAACCTCCATCTTTGCCTGGAATTCTCCTGTCTGGACAGGTATCTCTTGGTCTTTCAGTTTTGAAATCAATCGTTCATAGAGGCTCTTTGCAAGGGTGGGTTCTTCTGCCTCTGTAAAGGAAGGTCTTCTCCCTTTTCGACAATCTCCATAAAGGGTAAACTGGGACACCACTAAGAGTTCTCCTCTCACTTCTCTCAACGAGAGGTTGAACTTCCCAGCTTCATCTTCAAAAATTCGAAGCTCAGGAAGTTTCGAGGCAAAAAAGGAAAGATCCTCTTCCCCATCTCCCTTAGCTACCCCGACGAAAACCAACAGCCCTCTTCCAATCTTGCCTGTTGATCGACCCTCTACAAATACTTCAGCCGATTTGACTCGTTGAATAACCGCCCTCATATCTCGTGACTCGTGATTCGTAGTTCGTGATTCGTTATTTGTCCACAAAATACCATTTCCTCTTACCTTTCACCTTTCACCTCTCACCTATTTACTTCTCACTCTCCTTCTCTTTCTTGGCCTGGGTAATAATCTTCTCGGCGATTTGGGCTGGGACTTCTTCGTAATGAGAGAACTCCATGGTGAAGGTTCCCCTGCCTCCGGTCTTTGAGTTCAGATCCGGGGCATATTTAAGCATCTCGGCCATGGGGACATTGGCTTGAATGACCTGATAATTCCCCTTCGCATCGACCTTTAAGACCCTTCCGCGTCGGCTATTGAGGTCTCCAATGACATCTCCAATTGTTTCCTCCGGCGCAATGACCTCCACCTTCATGATGGGCTCAAGAAGGACGGGATTGGCTTCCGCAATCCCTTTCTTAAAGCACATGATCGCTGCAATCTTGAAGGCCATTTCAGAGGAGTCCACTTCATGGGACTTCCCATCATAGAATCGGACCTTTACATCCACCACAGGATATCCTGCCAATACTCCGCTCTGCATGGCTTCATGGATCCCCTTCTCCACAGCGGGCACAAAATTCCTCGGGACATTCATCCCGACCAGGGCATTCTCAAACTCAAATCCTGCCCCTCGAGGAAGGGGCGAGATATCGAAATGGACCTCTGCAAACTGACCTCGGCCTCCGGTCTGTTTCTTATGCCGATAGATGACCCCTGTTTTTGTTCCCCGGATTGTCTCTTTGTAAGGAACCTTGGGGGTACTCAGATTCACCTCTACTCCAAACTTCCTCTTCAATTTTTCAACAATCACCTCTACATGAGACTGCCCGACTCCAGAAAGAAGAATCTCGCCGGTCTGTTCATCTCGGGAAACCATCATCGTGGGATCTTCCTCATGAAGACGGGCTAAGGAGGCGGTAATCTTTTCTTCATCCCCTTTCGCTTTTGGAGCAATCGCATAGGTGATCACAGGAAGAGGAATCTTTGTCTCTTCAAAAACCACAGGCTTCTTTTCGTCACAGAGGGTATCCCCTGTGGAGGTATCTTTTAATTTAGCGACCGCCACGATATCCCCGACACTTGCAAAACCCACGGGTTTCTGTTTTTTCCCTTCCATCAGAAAGATCTGTCCTATTCTTTCCTTGACATCTTTCTTAGAATTATAAACCGTAGAATCGGCATTGATGCTTCCTGAATACACCCTAAAGAGATTCAACTTTCCAGCAAAAGGATCGGCGATCGTTTTGAACACAAAGGCAGAGAACGGGGCGTCCTCCTTCGGCTCCCGGCTCTCGACTTCTCCGGTCTTGGGATGTCTGCCTTGAACAGGCTTCTTTTCCATCGGTGAGGGGAAACAGTGAATGAGGAGGTCCAGGAGGGGTTGGATCCCTATATTCTGAAGGGAAGATCCGCACACGGCGGGAACCAATCTTCGCTCAATGGTCCCTTTTCGAAGACAGGCCATGGCTTCTTCCGTAGTGATCTCCCCCGATTCTAAATACTTCTCCATGAGCTGATCATCCATCTCGACGAGCGTCTCGATCAACTTCTCACGAAATCGATTCACCTCCTCTTCCATCTCCGGTGGAACTTCCTTGACTTCAAACTGCCCACTTCCATCTCTCTGGTAGAAATAGGCCTTTTTCTGGATCAGGTCGATCACCCCTTTGAACTCCCCACTGCTTCCAATGGGAAGTTGAAGAGGAACCGAGGGTTGAGACGGAAAGGCCTTCTTGACCTCTTCAACGACTTTAAGGAAATCGGCTCTCTCCATATCCATCTTACTCACGAAGAGGATTCGAGGAACTTCGAACTCGTTGGCATAATCCCAGACCGTCTCGGTTTGAACCTTTACCTCAGAATTCGCTCCCACGACGATAATGGCCCCATCCACCACCCTCATCGAGGCCTTCGCTTCAAAGATAAAATTGGCATATCCCGGGGTATCGATGACATAAAAAAAATGTTTATTCCAATCGAAATGGGCCAGGGAGGCACTAATGCTAATCTTTCGATTGATCTCTTCCGGTTCAAAATCCATGATGGAGGAACCATCGTCCACCCGGCCCAACCTGGTATTGATTCCTGTATCGAATAGGATCGCCTCTACTAAAGAGGTCTTCCCTTCTCCTCCGTGGCCAAAGGTCCCGATGTTTCGAATAAAATTAGGTTCAACCCGCCTCATCTTTACTCCTTTCTATCCTTTTTTTAACTCTATATAAAACAATAAATTCTTACTTATTTTTTCCATAAAAGTCAACCCTTCCTACGATGGGAGAGTTGACACCAAATTCGAATTCTCTTAGAATCGCCAGAACGGAGGTTCCAAATGAAAAAACCTGTCTTTTTTTCCGATCTACGGGTGGAATCCAAAAGGACCCTTTTTGATAAATTAGACCTTCTTTTAGAACGGGCCCACCTGAAAGAAAAGATCAAACAGAAGGATCTGGTAGCCATTAAACTTCACTTCGGTGAGAAAGGGAATACGGCCTATATCCGACCTATCTTTATTCGAAGGATCGTCGATCGGGTCAAGGATTACGAAGGAAAACCTTTCCTGACCGACACGAATACCCTTTACATTGGATCTCGTAGCGATGCCGTTTCCCATTTGACCACAGCCTATCAACATGGTTTCACGGACTCCGTTATCGGGGCCCCCGTGTTGATTGCCGATGGTCTGAGGGGAAATAGCATCGTGAAAGTAAAAATTGACAAACCCTACTTTAAAACGGTCTCTATTGCTCAGGCCATCTATATGGCTGATGTCCTCATTGTGGTCACCCATTTTAAAGGACATGAGCTTTCAGGCTTTGGAGGGGCGCTCAAAAATTTAGGGATGGGATGTTCAGGCCGAGAGGGAAAATTAAGCCAGCATTCCAATATCTCCCCTAAAGTGAAAGAAAAACTCTGTAAGGGATGTGGGAGCTGTCTGGGATGGTGTCCTTCGGGTGCCCTCTCTCTCCTCTCCCTCGAAAAGGAAGATCGGTCGAATCGTTCGGTGGCCCGGATTCATCCTCAAAAATGCATTGGATGCGGAGAATGCATTTTGAGCTGTCCCTCGGGGGCTATCCAAATCCAATGGAACGAATCGATACCCATCTTTCAAAAAAAGATGGTGGAGTATGCTTACGGAGCCGTTCTGAACAAAAAGGGAAAGACCCTCTTCGTCAATTTTCTCATTCAGATTTCCCCTGCCTGCGATTGTTATGGATATTCCGATATCCCGATCGTCAGAGATATTGGAATTTTGTCTTCGGAAGATCCGGTGGCGATTGATCAGGCCTCTGTGGATCTGGTGAATGGAGAAGAAGGAAATCGATCTTCTAAACTTCCAAAGAACTGGAATGAAGGGGAGGATAAATTTCGTGCCCTTTATCCGGAGGTCGATTGGAGTATTCAACTTTCCTACGCTGAGGAGATTGGATTAGGAACTCGAAAATATGAGCTCATCCCTGTATGATGGGGACCGGAATCCCTTACCGAAGGGTTGGGAATATTTTTGGCATGAAAAGGAGATTCCCAAACCCCTTAGGAAGCGGAATGATTTAGTATTTGACCTCCTTGAGAAACAGGCCGTGGGGAGGGGCAGTGGGACCGGCTCTCTTTCGATCCTTAGAGTGAAGAATCTCTTTGAACTCTTCAGGACTAATTTTCCCCTTCCCTACCTCCACCAAGGTTCCCACAATGGTTCGAACCATCTGTTTTAGAAAGCCATTGGCTTCAATCTCAAACCGAAGGATTCCTCCTCGGTCTTTCTTCCATTCCGCTCGGAACACTTTTCGGACAGGGGTCTTGGTTGGGGTTCCAGAAGATCGAAAGGAGGAGAAGTCGTGCTCCCCGATGAGAAAAAGGGCCGCCTTTGACATCGCCTCCTCATCCAACTTTTGAGGAATATGCCAGCTGTATTGGCGATGAAAAACAGAACGCAGGGGCTGATTGAGGATTCGATACTCATAGACCTTACTTTTGGCCTTTTTCTGAGCGTGGAAATCTTTGTCCATCTCCTCCACTCTTTTGATAAGAATATCTTTGGGGAGGAGACTATTCAGGGCTCGCTGGAGGGAGGTGAGATCGATAGGACTTTCGGTCCTGAAATGAGCCACCTGAGCTAAGGCATGAACCCCAGCATCGGTTCTCCCTGAGCCGATCACGTGGACCTTCTCTCCTGTAATCTGCTTCAGGGTTTCTTCAAGGACTCCCTGAATCGTTTTCCCATCGGGTTGACTCTGCCAGCCCAGGTACTCTGTTCCATCATATTCGATAGTCAGTTTGATGGTTCGCATTGAAGCGACTCAAACGGGAGTCTCCTCTTTTCAGAGGAAGACGGATCGGGTTGGATTGAATTTCGTGCCTCGGATTTGATGGTACCCTCTCAGAATCCATCCAGGTTCAATATGGATGGCCCCTTCTGGGCAAACCTCTTGACAGCAGAAGCATCGAATACACTGCCCGTAATCGAAGGATGGCCCCTTCTCCGTCAAAGAGAGAGATCTGGGTGGGCAACTCTCAACACATTGACCGCATTTTTTGCAACGCCCTTTTTCCAAAACGGGTTTAGAAGTCAAAGTATTCTTAAGAAGCCTTCCCAAAAAATCAGGAAGACCCCAATTCAGGGAGGAAAGTTTAGGAAGTTCAAATTTGGAAATGCTTACCTCTTCGATCCTCTCTCCAACTATCTCAATCTCATCGCTCCCCAACCCTGCTTCTAAAGCCACTCGATTCGTCATCAATGAGAGCCTCGGAAGACCAAGGAGGTCACAGACGACTTGATCCAGACTGAGGGCATCGGTGCTCGATAAAATCAATCCCAGAGAGATGGGTCGACCGCTATTGGGCCCGTTTCCATCCATTCCAATCACACCATCCAGTACAGTGAGAGAGGGTGAAATGATTTGATAAAGGTCTACTAAGACCTGGGCGAATCTCCTCCGATCTTCCCCTGCTTTTAAATGCCAGAGAGCCTTCCTGGCTCCAGGAATGCATCCAAAAAGATTCTTCACCCCCAGGGTTAGAAGCATCTGGGCATGGGTTTTCCATTTTGGGAGATTAATGACCACATCTGCATCCAGCACGCTCTGGTCGATTTCAATAGACTTAAAGAAATTTCCTCTTCGGTCGCTGAGAGAAACGGGGTTGTTAAATTCCACCAGAGGACAGCCCATCTCCTCGGCGATCTCCTTTATCCCTGCCCGTTCTGCCGTTTTCATCAATCCTCCAATAGAAGGACTATCCCCGATAAAAGGTTTTCCTCCTGCCTCTTGAACCATTCGGATTATTCCTTTCACGATCGCAGGATGGGTGGTGACTGCTTTCTCCGGAGCTTTCCCGTAAAGAAGATTGGGTTTGAGAAGAACCCGATCCCCTTCCTTGACAAATCTTCGAATTCCTCCGATGAGATCGATGGATTTTTGGAGGGCTTTAAAGACTTCCTCTTCCTCGTAGCTCTCGCATCGAACGATGGAGACCACTTCTCTCATCTATTCTAACCTTTCTTTTCCGGTCATCTCTTGGATAGAAATCTCGATGATAGCGGTCCGATCGAGACTCTCTTCGGAGACCTTCCCATATCCTTCTTCGGGTTGATACTTTTCCATCATAAGCCTGAGAATCCTCCTCTTTCTCTCTTTCTCCCGTACAAGAATCCCTTTTCCTTTAATGATGACACTCCTATAATAAGAATGGGCTTTACATGGAGAGCTTTGGGTTGCCCCATAGGCAATGAAATCGTCCACCTCAAAACAGACTGGGCTCCCCCTCCGGAGATCTTCTATCTTTTCCCCTTTTTTTGAAGAATGGATATAGACCTTTCCATCCTCGTAAAGAAAATGAACCGGTTTGATGACCGGGATTCCTTCCGAATTCACCGTAGCCATTCTTCCGACCTCTGTCCGTTTAAGAAGTCCTTCCATCGTCTCTTTTTCTTTTAACGCCCTCTCCGGACGCCTCATTTTCGTCCTCCAATTTTTTATTCTCTATGGAGTCTAATGGCTCCTTGCCTGAAAATTGGAATGACCTCAGAGATGTCTGATCGAGCACAAAAGAGAAGGTCTTCCTCAAACCCCTTTTTGACCAAATCTCTCCCATGGTGGGAAGCGTAAAAAGCTTCGAGGGGATTTCTTTTAAACCTCTCGTAGAGAATTCTGGAAGCGAAGGCGGCATCGGTGAGTCGAACGGAGCCCCCCTCTTCTGCGATCTTCTCGATCAACATCCCTCCACAGACCACGTCCTCGAGAGAAAACCTTCCTTCGTCTCCAGAGGCAAAGATGAGAAGGTCTTCATCCCGAGAGAGACAATACCTGGCAATCGCTCTGAGATTGAAGAAGCTTCCGACCAGGACCTCCTTCCCAGAAGAGACCAGATAAAATGCCCTGGTCCCATTGGTCGTAGTCAGAATGATTCTTTTTCCCCTGATCCTTTCGGAGCAATACTCTTTGGGAGAGTTGCCGAGGTCGAATCCTTGGATCTTTCGACTATTCCTCTCTCCTCCTAAGAGGGTTGTTCCTTCGGGAAAGGCCTTTGCTTTTTCAAAAGCTTCTTCAACGGTTTTTACTGGAATGATCTCCGTAGCCCCTTCTGAGAAGGCCTGGACGATGACCGAGGTCGCACGAAGGACATCCATCACGATAACCATTCGCTCAGAAAGGGTTACGGGATTTAGAGGGACAGGGATGAGTTGGATGTCAATCTCCATGATAAAAAGGGCCTCCGAAGATTGGGATAAATAAGATTTACTGGGTTGACCAGAGTCTAAAGATCCGATTCAAAACCTCTTTCTTTTTTTTGAGCATCTCTTGTTTCGACCGGCATCGAACCTGCCCAGAGGCCGCCCCCGGGTGGCCATCCCCGATGTTGAGGGTCCTCATGATCTCACCAATATTCTTCTTTATCCCCTGTCTGTTTCCATTAATTGAAAGGGACATGGAAAAACCCAAATGATTACTCTTCACCCCCTGTGGATCCATTAAATTATAGACCTCTAACACACTGAGGGCCTGGGGATAGAGAAGAAAAGCAAGATTTTTAATGAGATGGGGCCTCCGATGATAAGGGGTCAGATCAATCACCACCATCTCCTTCTTCTCATCCTCCTCGAGGAAAGAGGAGGCATCCTGAAGGATTTTTAGCATGCGACCCTCTTCCTCTCGATATCGCTGGAAGCGGGCCTGGATAAAATCAAGCTGAGCGACCTCTCCAATGGGTCGGTCTTTGAGTTCTCTGACTAAGTTTCTCATATAATGGGTCTGCTCCTCCGGGCTCTGGAAACGGACTTTCAAGGTTAGGTCGATGATCCTTCCAGGGGTCTCCTTTTGCCACTCTTCAACGCTTTCATAGGAAAAACTATCGATTCGGTCTGCCTCTTCAACGGCCTCTAAAAATCGTGAAGGGAGCTCCATTCTTTCTGAAAAATATTCGTAAACCACCCGACTGCAGCTTGGTTTAAGGGCAAATCGTCCAGGAATGGAGGAAGGATCGATTCTCCGATACTCTAATTCCTGGAGATTCCCTTCATGGTGGTCAAACCAAAGGCCACACTGGAGAGGGTAAGGAAGGTCACAAACCACATCTCTTTCTGTAATCGTGATCTGATTTCGGGTGATGACCAATGGTCCGGCGAAAAGGATCTTTCTGATTTTCAAGACCCATCCACAGATGGAGGCACTGATCATCCCGTCAAAATCATGATGGGTGACGATCTTCTCATAAAACCCTTCCGGTTCCATAAGAGGGGGAGAGGAGTTCATGAATAAAAATTAACACTCAAGAGGAGTGGAATCAATAGAAGGATGCTCAGAG
>Ga0209102_1001146_pt1 | contig 14795 bp, 14 predicted proteins | sample ConPoolayeHmetaG_FD_185483 | JGI IMG/M metagenome (GOLD analysis project Ga0209102, IMG submission 185483) | Hot spring microbial mat communities from California, USA to study Microbial Dark Matter (Phase II) - Cone Pool mat layer H metaG... ...
TGGACCAGTTCTGAGGGATGGCGCAGTTGATCGAGCCAAAGAACCATCTGATCCTTGCGTTGGACGTCATTGGCATCGAGCGGGCCGCCAAGGTCGCTCAGCTGACAGCGGAGTATATCGATGCAATAAAGATCCACTGGCCGGTGATCCTAGAGCGCGGGTTGCACGGCGTGCGCGGGCTGGCCGAGCTTGCGCCGGTGATAGTCGATGCCAAACTCTCCGACATCCCGAGCACGAATAGGGTGGCCTGCGAGATCATGCGCTGCTCCGGCGCATCGGGAGTCATTTGCCAAGGTTTTGCTGGCGAGGATAGCGTGAGGGCGTGTGTAGAGGCAGGCGGCGACGTCTACGTGTTGGTCGAGATGTCGCACCCCGGCTCGCTCCAATTCATCTCAAAACATTCGGAGGAAATAGCCCGGATGGCCCGGAACGTCGGAGCGTCAGGCATCGTTGCCCCAGCGAACAGGCCGGAGAAGCTGGCGTCCTATAGGGAGATCGTCGGACCGTCGATGCAGATACTGTGCCCCGGGATAGGTATTCAGGGCGGCAATCCGGGCGACGCCGTAGCCATGGGCGCAGACTTCGAGATCGTGGGGAGGGCGATATGCAGCGCCAAAGACCCTGGACTTGCAGCCAAGGAGATCGCCCAGGCGATAGCCAGCAAGGTGCGGAGATAGCCGGAGGAGCGCGTTGAAGTTAGAGATCTCACTAGCCGGCTACTGCGGCCGGTACTGTGGAAGGTGCAGCTGCTACAGGGACGAAACCTGCACTGGGTGCAGATCCAACCTCGGGTCGAGGTGGGGCAGGTGCAAGGTCTATGAGTGCTGCGTCGAACGCGCGTTTGAGCATTGCGGGCTGTGCCCTGACCTTGTCTGCGCCAAACTCTCGATGGTCAACTCGGTGTTCGGCAAGAGCAAAGGGGTCCTGACTAGGTCGCTGAAGGAAAGGGCAGCCAAGGGCACGGCGTGCTGGATTCGATCCCAGAGGAGGAGGACCCGGATCTTCCGTTGGACCGAGCGAATGCGGGTGGTATGGACCTAACGGGTTCCGATCGGCACGCTATATCCTGCTGGGGCCGATGAAGCCGCCCCTGATCATCAGATCGGCAAGGACCATTGCAACCATGGCCTCCGCGACCGGTATGATGCGCGGGACGATGCAGGGGTCATGCCTGCCCGCCACTCGTATCTCCACATCCTCCATGGTAACCATGTCAAGAGTTTGCTGCACGACCGAGATGGAGGGCGTCGGTTTGACGGCGAATCTGACAACGATGTCGTTGCCCGTGGAGATTCCGCCGAGGATGCCTCCCGCCCGATTCGTCAGCAGGCGCGGCGAGCCGTCCACGTTCGCTATCGGGTCGTTGGATTGGGATCCCCTTAAGTCCGCCACGCCAAAGCCGGCCCCGAACTCCACCCCCTTCACGGAGCCGATCGAGAATAGTGCCCTCCCTATCTCCGCGTCGAGCTTATCGAACACGGGTTCCCCAACGCCCGGCGGAACCCCCCTGGCGATGACCTCGGCGATCCCACCGACCGAGTCGCCACACTCGGCGGCGGCCCTTATTTCTTGAACCATCTCCATGGCCTTGGCTTCATTCGCACACCGGACCGCGTTCCGTTGGGCCTTCACGACGGCGTCGAAGTCGGGAGGTGCAGGCGCTTTGACGCGTCCTATCTGCAGCGTATGGCCGGCTATCTGAATGCCGTGCGTGTGAAAAAGCAGCTTCTTGGCCACCGCTCCGCCCATAACCCGGCCGACGGTTTCCCTGCCCGAAGACCTGCCACCACCTCTATGGTCGCGCCTCCCGTATTTCAGTGCATAGGTTAGGTCGGCGTGTCCGGGGCGAGGCCTGTTGATCAAAGCCTCGTAACTGGAAGAATCAACGTCGAGGTTGTAGACTATCATCGATATGGGGGTCCCCGTCGTCTTGCCCTCGAACACGCCCGATAGAATCCTGACCTTGTCCTCCTCTTTTCGCCCAGATACCAGATCCGACGTCCCCGGCTTCCTTCTGTCCAGCTCGAGCTGTACTTCCTCCTCGGTCAGGGGCAAACCGGCTGGGCACCCATCCACCGTTGCGCCGACGGCGAGCCCGTGGCTTTCCCCGTAGGTCGTTACCCTGAAGGCTTGTCCGAAACTGTTTCCACTCATCGAACTCCTTCCCGCTTTGACACAGTACCCGGTAATATTTAACTAAATTCCGCCAGACCGTGGCCGGATTCGTGTGCGTGAGCTCGCGAAGGGACGTGCCGAGGCCCCTGGGGCAGGAACGATAGTAAATGCCATGGCAACGGGCCGCGGGGCGGCCTTCGCCGTCAACCTGAAGACGGTCGCCACCGTCGTCCTGGATGACTCACAGGAAGTCCGTGGCAGAATACTGGAGGAACCCGGCGAGGACACGCGTCTGATGGAGGCCTGCGTCAAAAAGATGCTTCGCAAGGCTGACGCACGCCTAGGAGCGACCGTCGAGACGCGGTCCGACATCCCGATCGCAAGGGGGCTGAAGAGCAGCAGTGCTTGCTGCAACGCGACCCTCCTAGCAACCGCGTCCGCCCTGCACAAGCTCGGCCACAGGATTCCGCCCGATCACGATATCCTCGACATGGGCGTAGATGCGAGCATAGAATGCGGCGTCACCATAACGGGCGCCTTCGACGATGCGTGCGCTTCCTACTTCGGGGGCGCTGTCGTCACGGACAACTCGAACAGGAGGATTCTGCGGAAAACGCCCATGAGCGATCTCGAAGCCGTCATCCTCGTTCCCCAGGCCAAGTCCTACTCGGGAAAGGTCGACGTGGCGACGCTCAAGCTACTAGCCCCCCAGGTGGAGATGGCGCACAGGGAAGCGCTCGAGGGCGACCTGCTCAGGGCGATGACCCTCAACGGCCTCATCTATTGCGCATCGCTGCGCTATGATCCTTGGCCGGCTCTGGTGGCCCTCAAGGCCGGCGCGCTTGCTGCAGGGCTTTCTGGAAAGGGACCGGCATTCATTGCCCTGTGCCGGGACGGTGGGGCGGTAAGGGAGGCCTGGCAGGGCATGGGGGAGAGGGTCATCGTGACTAGGACGAACAATACTGGGTCCAGGGTGTTGGAATGAGTTCGGATCAGGAGCTGGAAGCCCTCCGGATGAAGATCGCGGATCTTGACCTGCGGATAGTGCGCGCCGTCGCCCAAAGGATGCGGCTGGCATCCAAGATCGGACGCATCAAGTCGATGAAAGGGCTGGACATAGAGTCCAGGGAAGTCGAGGAGATCGTCCTCAAACGCGCCCGGGACAAGGCGGCCGAGCTTGGGCTAGAGCAGGAACTCGTGGATAGGATCTTCGCCCTGCTCATCGACTACAGCAAGAGGCAACAGAGAAAGGAGGTGGACAATGCCCCGCATCGCGACCTTGGGGCCTGAGGGATCCTTCTCTGAGGAGGCGGCCCTAGAGTACGGCAAGCGCTTCGAGGAGCTAGAGATCCTGCTCATGGACGATCCTCAAGAGATCATCGGCCTGGAAAGGGGAGCCGACCTCGGGGTCGTCGCCATCGAGAACTCCTTGGAGGGCTCCATCGGACTCACCCTCGACATCATGAGGGAGATGACAAGCGTCATCTGTGATGAGGTCGTCCTGAGAATAAGCCACAGCCTGGTCGGAAGGTGCGACCTGGGATCGGTCGAGAAGGTGTTCTCGCACCCGGCCGCAATTGCCCAATGTAGGCGGTTTCTCAAGGAAAGGCTGCCCCACGCCGAACTCGTCGTTGCGTCGAGTACGGCACAGGGAGCAAAGCTCGCATCGCTTGAGCCCCGGTCGGCCGCGATCGCTAGTCCGAGGGCCGCTGGAATATACGGCCTGAAGGTCCTTGCGCAGGACATACAGGACCAAGAGACCTACACGAGATTCATCGTGGTGGGGCGCTCCATGCCGGGCCCCAGCGGCAGGGATAAGACCTCGCTCATCATAGTTCTCAAGGATTCGCCCGGTGCCCTGTACAGGGCGCTGGAGCCATTCGCCCGGAGGGGCATAAACCTCACGAAGATAGAGTCCAGACCGTCGAAGAGGGCATTGGGCGAGTACGTCTTCTTCGTGGATTTCGACGGCCACTTGGCCGACCAGGCCAGCCAGATGGCCCTCGCCGAGCTCTCGCGCGTGTGCGTCTCGGTCAAGGTACTCGGATCCTACCCGGCCGCTACCTTTCCCAAGCGCCCAACGCCCTGAGCAGGCCCCTCGCCTTCCTCTCGGCATCATCCACGTCCAGATCCGCGAAGAAGACGAAACGAAAGGTGACGCTCTTCTTGCCCTCGGGGATCCCGGGGCCGACGTAGACGTCGATGACCGAGACAGAGACAAGCTCATGATCGTGGGCTTGGATCAAGGCGGCGATCGTCCCTGGGTCGGCCGTCTTGTCGAAGATGAAGGACGCGTCCCTCTGGCAGGTGCCAAACTTCCTGATCCTCTGTTTCCTGGCTTCCTCCTCCGGGAGCAGGGACACGTTCGCCGCTTTGAGCCGCGTCGTCCGCCTGCCATCCCCTATGACCACGCTCTCGGGCGTCATCTCCTTCAGCACGCCGATGTGGATTGCGCCGCTGAGCTCGTTACGGATCGCGACCCGCCTTCCCACGGATGCCTTCATCTTGAGGAACTCTTCGTAGAGCGCGGAGACGGCCCTATTGGACTTGGAGAAGGCTGAGTCGAGATCGTCGTAATGTCTGGCCGCCTCGATCATGATCCTGGAAAAGGCCGTCGCGTCCCGTGCATCGACGGCGGCCTTCAGCCTTTGGGCGTTTGCGACGAAAAGTTCCTCGACCCTAGCCGAGTAAGGGTTGCACATCTGTATCTCGGTGTACATTCCCGGATCGCCTGAGAGTATGCGGCCTATCATGTCGAGCATCAGTTCGTAGACCGGGGAGGAGTAGGATCTTGAATCACGGATGTCGAAATCGAGATCCTTCAGGGTCGCGCCGACGGCGATGTACGCGAAATGTGTTAGAGACTGGACAACAGCAAGCGAGTAGTCGTGCATCTCGGGGCTCGTTAGGATCGTCCTGGCCTTTGCCCGCTCGAGAAAGGCCTGCAGCCTCCGGGCGAAGCCGTTCCCCTTCACCGGCACGATTATGACGACCTGCCCGTCGAGGTTCGCGACGGATGGCCCGAACATGGGGTGCACGGAGACGTACTCGACGCCTGCTGGGACGGATCTCTCTGCCACTGAACAGATTTCGCTCTTGACCGAACAGATGTCCATGAGGATGCTGCCCTGCCGCATGTGGGGCCCTATCTGGGCAACGACTGAGGGGGCCGTCCTGATCGGCGTACAGATGACCGCCAAATCCGATGCCGCCGCGGTGAGGTTGTCCGGGGAATATGAGCAGCCGAAACGTCTGGCCACTTTCTCCCCTGGGTCTCTCCTTGGCCCTGTTATCACGACGGACATCTTGGACAACAAGCCCTGCCCTTCGAGGAACTTCAGTATCCAAACGCCCATCTTGCCGTATCCGCCGACCAAGGCAAGGCTGTTCTGGCAGCACATCTGCGCCATCTCACCCGTCAACCCTCAGGCATCTATTTATCGGTTTCCGCCGGCCATCGACCCCCGGGAAACGCAACTGGCAAGCCGACCTGGATTCCGGTATTGGTGCCCCACGAAAAGATTGTTATTGCCCCTTCCCAGCTCGTAACCATCTTGACCAAGAAGTCGGAAGGCCCGGACGCCGGCCATGGGCTCAGCTGGCTGGTGGAGAGGATCCGCAAGAGGCAGCCGATCGAACGGAAGGCCGAGAAACCGCTTTTCGACAGCATCGACGACAAGCTTCCGCTCTTCATCCAAGCAGCGCTTCTTGACGCGCTCCACGACATCTGGAGGCTCAATTCGGAGAAAATGATCTACAGGCTCGGCGTGATCATGGGGCACAAGCTGAGGGTGGAACTTGGGGAGAAGATGCAACTCGAGGAGCCGAAGGGCTGGGAGGACTGCGTCGGACAGGTATGCAAGATGCTTGAGCTGTTTTCCCACAAGGTTTCGCTCGGCAAGGTCACGAGGCTCTACGCTCTCTTCGAAACGGAAGGATGCCCGTGCAAGAGGATGAGTTTCGCCATCGGGTACTGTCCGCAGGACGCACTCATATCCGGGATGATGGCGGGATTCGCCCAACAGGCCATGAACGATGATAGGATCTACTGTACGAGAGGCGTATGCGGGAGGGCCGCGGAGAAAGGCCTCTGTGTGCATGAGCTGAGGGTGAAGGAGGAACAGGCCTAGACCCTTCCGCAAGGTCCGCCCTGCTTCCGAGGCCTGTCCGCACTCGCGCAGGGACTCTTCATCAAGCGTTACAGCAACCTGAACCCAAACCTTCTGAATTCTTTCGACGACAGAATGTATGTGGACCTTTTTCTGAGGATCTTGCCGCTTGCGCTCTGCGGGGCAGGCCTCGGCGTGCTGGCTGGTTGCGTTCCAGGCATCCACGTCAACATGGTATCCGTGATGATCCTTGCCATCTCGGCGGGGTCGAGGATGGACCCGGTCCTCTTCTCGGTCGTTATCCTCTCGATGGCCGTTGTGCAGACGTTCCTAAACATACTCCCCGCCATATTTCTCGGTGCGCCGGACCCTGATGCCGTGCTCAGCGTGTTGCCAGGGCACAGAATGCTTCTGGAGGGGCGAGGATTCGAAGCCGTCTGGCTTTCGGTGATCGGAAGCCTAGGAGCGGTGGTACTGGCGTGCGCGCTGGCGCTTCCCATGATTGCCCTGCTACCTGCACTCTACCCGATCGTCGCGTGCGTTCTCTTCCCCCTCCTTCTATGCATCGAGGCAAGCGTCGTAGCCGCGGAGCCAACCGGGTGGAAGATGGTCTATGCCGTGCTGGTCATCCTGTTGAGTGGAACACTAGGCATCCTCATCACTAGCTCAGGCTTCATGGCTACGGACAAGGCCCTTTTCCCAGCGCTCTCCGGACTCTTCGGCGTGTCCACGCTGATCCTCAGCTCCGAGAGCGGAGTCCAGATCCCGAGGCAAGACATGGACACAAGCACCGCGCTGGGCAGGCTCGCGTTGGCCAAGTCCACGTTTGCCGGGTTCTTCGCGGGGATGATCGTGGGCATCCTTCCGGCCGTCGGATGCGCCCAGGCCACCGTCCTCGCCCAGAGGATCACGGGGGAAAACGACCATAGGTCCTTCATCGTCGCCGCAAGCGGCGTCAACACCGCGAACATGATCTTCGGACTAGTGTGCCTGTACAGCATAGGGAAGGCGCGGAACGGGGCGGTCAAAGCGATACAGCAGTTGCTCGGCGGCAGGCTCGACTTCAATCTCCTGATTCTGCTGATCGGCGTGACCCTCATGTGCGGTGGAATCGGCGCGCTCCTCACCCGTTCATTGGGCGGACTGTTCGCAAACAACATAAGCCGACTGCCCTACGTGCTGTTAGCTAGAGGGGTCGTTGCGATGGTGGCTGCCATGGTCCTCATCATCTGCGGGCCCAGGGGACTGCTCGTCCTTTTCACGGCAACCTTCCTCGGATTCCTTCCGCCCATACTCGGCATTAGAAGGGTCCACAACATGGGGGTCCTGATGGTTCCAACCCTGATCTACTTCAGCGGCTACAGGTCTTTCATACTGGGACTGCTGTGAACTCTCACATCCCAAGGCGAACACCTGTCTTCTGCGTTCCGGCAGAAAGTGAGTCGCGGGGCGCGGTTGACGGAGGGGAATCGGTTAAAGATTTAAGGAAGGATCGGCGGGTCGGGCAAATGCTTGCCGAGGTCGGACCCCAGGCTCGTCGCGATAGTCATCACATCGCTCGTGGTGTCGACGCTGGCCGTGCTGACCATCTTCCGCCTGCCACAGCCGGATGACCTTGCCCTCCTGACGAACGACTACCCGGACGTCTTCGTCAAGGAATCCGCCCAAAAAGGGATCGAAACCTCTTTCGCCCTCTCGGCAATTTCCGGCCGCGACCTCAGCGAGCTGGAGCTTCGCTTCTCAGTCCTGTATGAAAGGCTGCCGCCATTCGATCCTGTGGACTGGCAGCCTGAGGAATCCTCCTCGCTTGAGGATGTCGCGCTTCACCTGCCCGCAATAACGTTGATGAAGTCTGAGGTGACATCGCTCGGCGGGGAGTACGAGGTCCTCCGAAAGCAGGTCGCCATCAACGGCACCGTTTACGATGGGCTATTCTTCGATTTCAGCCGATTCATGGGCGTCTTTGACGACGATGCGACGCTGTCAAGGTACATCTCCATGTACGGCGTCCTGAAGAAGGGCACGGAGGTGAGGTTCTTCGAGGGAAGAACGGGCTTCTTCCTTGCCCAAGATGAAGTGGTCGAGTATCTCTCCATTGCGGTGGCCGGGAACAAGACGGAGTACGTGGGAGAACAGGTCAGGATGGCGCCGTTCGGAATCGTAAGGCAAGGCCCGCTGCGGAAAAACTCCAAGGTCTCGGTCATCTACGAGGTACTCTCGAGGCTTGAGTCGCTGCCGGAGATCGTGCCGGGCGCCAGGAACCTCGTGCTCCTTCAGGTTGCGAAGGGCTATGCGGATGGGGATCTAGCGCTCTTCGTGGTGAACCCCATCCCCTTAGGATAGAGGTGTCGGCCGTGAATTACAAGCGCATTTTCTCCATCGTTCTGGTAACCGCGACACTCGAAGTGGCATGCGCGGTCACGCCTAAACCAAAGATCCTGGTATACTCCTATGACATGCCCGGCCTCGGACGGGGAGTCGCCGAGATTTTGTCGCGGCGCATCGGAGGGTGGGCTGATCTCGTGCTCCTCAACGATCCGTCGGACCTTTCCGCACTCATCTCGATGCCAGAGGTCGGATGCGTCGTCCTTGCGGTCATGTCCGGCAATGAAGTGAAGACGCTCGTGGATCCACTTCTGGCATACTTCAGCCAGGGCGGTGCGGTTGTGGGCTTCCAGGGATGTTGCGTTGAACAGCAGGTTGGCGCCCTAGCGAGAGATGTGTTTCCGGCCTTCGGGAACGCGACGGGTTCAGGCTCGCTGAAGGCAGGCATCCCCGTCAACGAGTACGTGAGGGACCAATATCTCGAAGCCTTTGGGGACCTGCCCGGCCAGTTCGACCTGCTCGGACAGTTCTTCCCGTACTGTGCGAACGCCTCAAGAAGTGCCATCGATCCAGAGGTTGCAGAGGGATCCAGGATCGTTCTCTACAGGGAGAGCAGGACCAATGCCCCGCTGATCATCGCCTATGAGGGCCCCAAAGGATCCAGGTCCGTTTCCCTGACTGGTTGTTTCGTTCGGTCCAAGGTGACGGAGAAGAACTACTATGGCAATCTCCTTGAGGATCCCGTCTTCCAAACATTGCTTGCCGATGCGGTGAACTGGACCATGCAGGGGGCCACCAGGCATCGCAGATATGGCTCGAGCATTGGCGAGATGGTCCGTCAGGATGCCGAAAGGCGCGAGGCGTTACGCAGCCATGCCCTGAAGGTGAAGAAGGACCGCCAGATGAGAAAGCAAGCCACGCTTCTGGCCGGGTGGGCGGTGGGGCTCCTCTTCGTCGCAGGATTGCTGCACTGGGCCTTCAGGGGGAAACCGTTGCGGCCCCTGAGCTAGGGTTGGTCTTTGGTCGGCCCAAGCCTCGTCAGGGCTACCTCTCTGTACAGCCGCCTCTTGATCATCAGAAGCCAAAGCACGGATGCAGCAAGCATCGACGTCCCCGCGACGGCACACCACTCGGTGGCGAATATCCAGAAGGCCGCGGCGTCCCTTGCCTTAAGCGCCGCCCGCATGGCGTCGTCACACATCTTCAAGGCGGTGCCGAAGGTCTCCAGAGCTTCGTCAAGCTCGCCCCCGACGTAGTGACCGATGCCGCTGCCCTTGACGTTCTGGATCTCCGCGATCATCTTTGTGACCTGGGTGGCGCTTCCGCCGAACTTCTCTACAATGTCGACCATGCTGTGGAGAGAACTGAGCGCATCGTTCGTCTCCCTCATCCTTCGCCTGACGAGGTAGACAAGGTCCAGGTCGTCGGGGAGCTTGTGCCCAGCCAAGAACAACACCATGTTGATCGCATAATCCCCGTAATACCTCCATCGCATGAAGACGTTCCCTCCCGCAGGGGTCCAATCTGCCGATTGGGCCATGGTCCTTCCCTTGCCAATGTCCCACCACATCAGAAAGGGCGCGCTTCCAAGCGTGGTGTGGACGAGATCGGCGATGCACCTAGCGTTTGTCCTAGGAAGTATGTTGTTGCTCCCAGAGAAAACCCCGTAGCTTCCCAGGGTCTTGAAAGGTAGGCTCTTGATGAACTCGTCGTCCCAGTCGGTGACCCTTATCCAGCCGCCTGAGAATCTGGGTGGCGTCGGGATCATATCGCATGGAAGCACGTCCGCGACCTCCGTGGGCTGCCAAGACGGGTAGCCACCCTCCTGGGCGAAGCTTTCCGCACCGCCTATCATCACAAGGCCCAAGCCCTCCTCGATGACCCCGTCCTTCATCCACCTGAAGTGGTCGGCGCGGAAGCCGTCCCTATTCGCATCGCTTAGGATCACGACGTCGTTGTTGACGAATCTCGCGTAGGTCCTCGGCATATAGCTCCGGATGCTCTTCTTGATCACGTCTACGGGCTGGTGGGCGGTGCAGGCGTAGACGGCGTTGCAAGAAAGCAGGGGCTCGTTGTTGAGTATCGGGAAAGGATTCGGAACGCCGATCGCATCGCCGATGTAGAGGAGGCGGACCCTTCCGGTTGCGGGGTCAAACCTAGCGTCGCGGGGCTCCGCCGGGCACGCGGTGGTGGCGATCATCAAGATGAGACCGAGAGCACAAGCGTGCGAGCAATCTGCCATGGCAGGCTCATCGATGGCGCAGGTTAAACCTTTTTTGGGTTCTGGATCCGTGGACGACGATCCTCCCGGAAAACGGTGACGGTCAAGGCCCGACCTGGCGCAGCTCTTAACGCTCATACCGCTGCGACGCATCAGGGGTTGAGGACTAGGAAACAGATTTCACCCCATCCCCAATGCCCCGCACGGTGACCTTGCGCCTCAGTCCGAACTTCGAAAGGCTGGAAACGGTATTGCGCATGGAAGGCGAGCCTGACAGAGTGCCCTTCTACGAGCACCTCGTGGACGTCGAGGTCATGAGCGCGATCGTCGGCGCCACGGCTTCAGCCGACACGCTCGACGCAATGATCGACCTTCGGATCAGATTCTATGGAAAGCTCGGCTATGACTACGTCCCGATGGAGATAAGGTGGCCCTTTCCCAGGACCAACTTCGTCACTGGATCGGACACCGCCTGGATTCCCAGGCCCCAGAGGCGGTGGGTGGATCAACAGCACGGGACGATCGAATGTTGGGAGGACTTTGAATCGTATCCGTTTCCCTCGCAGGGAACTGACTACGCCTCTCCCATCGAGAAACTGTCCCGGGTCTTGCCCGAGGGGACCAAGATCGTGGCGCATGCCTGCGGCGGGGTCCTAGAGAACGCCATGTGGCTGATGGGGGCGAAGCACTTCATCAGGGCATTCTACACCGACCGGAAACTGGTTCGCTCCATCATCGATAGGGTCGGGCGGGCGTTGGTAGAAGCCTTCACGCAAGCGTCCCAGGTAGAAGGAGTTGGCGCGATGTGTCTTGGAGATGACATGGGATTGAGGACCGGAACGATGATCCCGCCTGCAGACCTGAGAAAGTACATCTTTCCGTGGCACAGGAAGATCTGCAGGGCGGCACATTCGCAGGACCTCCCCTTCATACTGCACTCCTGCGGCAACCTGACCGACGTCATGGAATCCCTCATAGACTACGTTGGGATAGACGCGAAGCACTCATTCGAGGATGCGATCATGCCGATCGCCGAGGCAAGGAGAAGGTGGGGCGAACGGATCGCGCTGCTCGGGGGCGTCGATGTGGATGTCCTCGCGAGAAAGGACATCGGAACGACCGTCCGGTACGTCAGATCGGTGGCCAACTCCTGCCTCCCGGGAGGGGGGTGGGCCCTCGGCTCGGGAAACAGCATACCCAACTACGTCAAGGTCGATAACTACCTCGCCATGCTCAGGGAGGGGGAAAGATCGGGCAGATATGCCCGCTAGTTGGCCTTCGAGCGAAACCGACCGATATCCTTGTGGGGAAGGTAGGTCGCATCCATGTAGTTGGACGTGAAATTTGGAGAACACGTCAGCTCGACATACCTGATCTTCTCGGCGATGTGCTCGGAGACCTCCCTCAAAGACTGGGAAAGCAGGGCAAGCTTCGCCCCGGCCGCGGCCCCGTTGCCGATGAACCTGAGACGGTCCAACGGCACATCCGGAATTAGGCCGATCCTCTTGGCGCTTTCGAAGTCTATGAAATTCCCGAACGCGCCGGCGATGTAGAGCGTGGAAATGTCCTCGGGTTTCGTCCCGGATAGATCCATGAGCGTGGTTGCCCCGGTGTAGATGGCTGCCTTTGCAAGTTGGACCTCCCTGATGTCCCGCTGCGTCATCACTATGTCGCTGCCGATACCAGTTTCGGAAGCCTTGACGAGAACGAACTCTTTCATGCCACCCCTCTTCCGCACCCTTGGGTGTGTTTTGAACCGCCCGTCCCAGCCGATCGCCCCTGCGGCAAGCATTGCCGCTACGGAGTCTATGATGCCGGCGCCGGCGATCCCGACGGGGGGCTTATCCCCTATCGTCTTGACCCTGACCTCGCCCCCCTCGATCTTCACCCTCTGGATCGCTCCCTGCGCAGCCCTCATCCCGAACCTGATGTGGGCCCCTTCCAGGGCCGGACCCGCGGCACACGAGCACACGGTGAGCCCCCGGGAGTCACCAAGCACGATCTCGCCGTTCGTCCCGATATCTATGGCCATCGATGTCTCCTCCGCCTCGTATATCCTTGAGGCGAGGATCACCCCGCACGTATCGGCCCCCACGTACCCGGCAAGACACGGCAAGGCATGGACGGGGGTGTCAGGGTTAAGCCTTAGCCCGATCTGTCCAGCGACCAGATCCAACCCCTTTCGCACGACCGGCGAGAAAGGGGACACGCCCAGGTACGTTGTCGGAAGATCAAGAGCCAAGTGGTGCATCACCGTGTTGCCCACAATGCAGACGTCCAATACGTCCTCCACGCTCCGGCCGGACTCCTTGCAGCAGTTGGAGATCAGGCCCGAGATGCAGCCGACGACCGCGGAGTGGAGCTTGGCGCGGTTTTCCTTGCTCAATCTGGCGAAGGCCAGCCGGCTGACCACGTCCTCGCCGTAGGGAATCTGCGGGTTGAGAGCGGAGTCGGATGCCAAGGTTTTCCCGGTGGCCAAGTCGACTAGGTAGCAGACGATCGTGGTCGTTCCAACGTCCACCGCTGCGCCGAGAGCCTGGCGGGTGGTGTCGCCTCGCTGAATCCGGAACAGCCTCCTGGACCGCCACACGGATGCAGTGACCTTCCAGCCTGCCTTCCTCAGCTCATCCGGCCCTTGCTGAAGGCACGACCATGCCTCCTCCTGTACGTCCAAGCCCTTCTCGGATAGGCCGTGCCGAACCCTCTCAAGGTCGGCCATCGGGTCGTCCAAGGTTGGGGGTCGAAGTACCAGGTAGTGCTTCGTAACGATCGGGTCCACGGCGATCTCGTAGCCAACCCCCTCCACGAGTATGTCCGGGGCTGCCTCCCTGCTCTCCTCGGGTATCTCCACGATGAGGTCCTTGCGCGGAATCGTCATGCAGGCAAGCCGCGTGCCTTGGTCAGCCGCTTGCCTGCCGAGGAGGTCCGCCTCAGCCTGGGTGGGAGGCTCGACGGCGTTGCCATCGAGCACCCTCACCCTACACTTCCCACATCTTCCCCGGCCCCCGCAGATCGACGGTATGAATACCCCGCAAAGCCGAGCGGCATCTAGAAGCGTCTTGCCTCTCTGTATAATTGCCCTCTTTCCAAAAGGCTGAAAGGTCACCGTAACTTCCATGTCTGGCATCTTCACCGACACGCAGGGCTTCCGCCGTGTATCTTCAGCCTGTTCTTAACTGTTGATCCGCCTCCTCGACACCGCTGTAGGGAAGAGACGGCGACCGCGATCCCAGCGTGGTCGCCCCACGCAGAATGAGTCCCGCCGTGTCCGGTATCAAGCAACCGCTGCACGATGGCCAGTCGCAGATCCGGCCCGCCTCGCCTGCCACAATCTTTTTTAGGGCAGCCTGCATCCTTGCGCGGAGAGGGCGGTTACGTGGTCGCGCCATTTGAAGTCGTCTTCAAGGACTCAACGTTGCAGGAGAACTGGTTCAGGAGGGTCGTGGCAGCCATCATCGATGGAATCCTCCTGATGATCGTGTTTGCCATTCTGTGGACGATAGCCTTTGCCGGCTTGTTCCTAACCGAAGGAATCGCGGGTCGTTGGGGCTACTTCGCCAATGTGGGGAGGCTTGCCGGCTTCGGGGCGCTCGGGTTCCTGTTCTGGGTGATATGGATACTCTACTTCGCAGTGACCGAGAGCATGTGGGGGGCAAGCATTGGCAAGAGCCTCTTGGGCATGAGGGTGGCGGGAGCGGATGGCAACAAGCCGCTCTTCGTCAACGCGCTCATCCGGAACGTATCGCGCATTCATGGGTTGATCTTCCTCTTGGATCTCATACTGGGCCTCGTGATGGAAGGCGACCCCAGACAGAGGTTCCTCGACAGAATGGCCAAGACGGTCGTCTACCAAGCAAAGGGCGGCCGCGGAGGGCCCTTTGCACAGCCTAAGATCCTCAGCCCCGCGGAAGTGAGCGCTGCCGCCCCAGTGGCACCTACAGCACCCGCGGCACCTACAGCACCCGCGGCACCTACAGCACCCGCGGCACCTACAGCACCCGCGGCACCTACAGCACCCGCGGCAC
>Ga0209102_1001147_pt1 | contig 14783 bp, 21 predicted proteins | sample ConPoolayeHmetaG_FD_185483 | JGI IMG/M metagenome (GOLD analysis project Ga0209102, IMG submission 185483) | Hot spring microbial mat communities from California, USA to study Microbial Dark Matter (Phase II) - Cone Pool mat layer H metaG... ...
CTATAATCGCGTTAGTAATCTGTTTTCCTGCTGTATCCACTCTTTTAGCGTCTCCTCCGCTGGTTATCCACATAATTCCCCCATAAATAAAATAAAAAATCATTGCCAGAAAACCGACAGTTAAAAGAACCCGGACAAAAGCTGAAATTGCATTCGGTAGCCACTCTCCTCCGGTTTTGGTTTCTGAGCCTGGAACTAAAGGATTATAAATTCCCTTTGTTGGCATTTTTATTTCCAGATATCAACAATAAAGGTAAAAGGATTGAGAATATCAATTCCCAAAACTTTTCCCAAAAGGTCAATTATAAAAATAGCCGAAACAACAATAACAATTCCAATAATTCCATTAGTGATTTTATTACCGGCGCCTTCAATTTTCTTTTGATCCCCACCAGCGGTAACCCAACTTAAGCCGGCGGTAAAGAAAAGGAAAACAAAATAAATAAAGGCAATAAGAGTGACAAAACCAATGCCAATAGAAATTACTTTATTTAAAAGATCAATAGGATTTCTGACGGGATTAGTTAATATTTTATAAGTATCCCCGAGTGGGCCTAAACCTTCAAATCTTCCTAAGGGTGTTCCTGGAACAGGGGTGATAATTCCAACGTCAGATAGTAATTTATTGAGTCGGTCCATAAATTCTTGGGTTTAAAATGGCAGTGGCATCGCCAAAAACTATCCAACCAACTAGGGCGGCGGCTACAAAAGAGCCGGCCAAAATTATTAAACCTAAAACCGATTGCCAGATTTTATTAACTGATTGTTCAATCTTTTTTGGATCGCCACCAGCTGAGATAAAGCCAAAACCGGCAAGTAAAAAATTTATAAAAGTAAAAATTCCTCCACCAACAATAACTAATTTTAAAATATTGTTGGCAAAAAGAATAAGACCTTCTCCGTGTTCCCCACCATACTCTCTGACCCCCGGCGGTGGAGATATTTCCCCAAAAAACTCATTAACCTGGGCAATTAAGGTAGAAAACATTTTAAAATCCCGGTTTTAAAATATTAAGTCCGGTGACTACTTGGATAATTTGAATTATCCAATAACTAGCAAAAATAACCAAAAAACCAATTAGGGCGGAGGTGACAGCCTGCTGGCCTTGGGCGGTTTTTTTTGGGTCACCTCCTCCTGCTCCCATAATAATGCCAAATCCACCAAAGAGCAAGAGGAAAAAAAGCAAAACTCCGGCAATTATATAAGCATTTTTTAAAAGAATGGAAACAATTCCCCCAAGTGTTTGATAAGTAGGAACTCCGCCAATACCAAGGCTTGGCTTTAACCAAAACTCTTTGCCAATATCCACTCCCTCGGTTGGTCCTTGAGCCAGAAGATTTTTCATTATCTTAATTATTTATGAATAAATAAAAAATTGCAACCTGGTGGTAAAATTAGGTTAATAATGAAGACCGATTTTAAGGAGGTTTTAGCTAAAAAAAAAGAAATTGTTTGGCAAGAGATCCAAAAATACCTTAATTCTTTAAATAAATTTCCGGCTTATTGCCGTTTTCCTCAAAAATATACTTCCCTGGCCGAGTTTCATAAAAAAATTGTTTCCGAATATCCTGAGAGGAAAGGAAAATACATAAGACCGACTTTAATTCTTTTAACCGCTTCGGCGATGGGTTTTCCTGAGGAAAAGGCAATCAAAACCGCCGCAGCAATGCAGGTTTCAGAAGATTGGATTTTGAACCATGACGATATTGAAGACGATTCTTTGGAGCGTCGAGGTAGGCCTGCTCTACACCGGATTTATGGGAAAGAATTAGCAACTAACGCCGGAGACGCCTTGCATATTTTAATGTGGAAAATTTTGTGGGACAATCTAAAAATTTTAGGAGAAAAGACAGGGGAGAAAATTGCCGAGGAATTTTATTTAATGCTTACCAGGACCGCCTTTGGTCAAACAGTAGAAATCAAGTGGACCCAAGATAAAAAAGCCGACCTTTCTACCCATGACGTCCTTTTTATTTTAGAAAGCAAAACTGCCTATTATACCATTGCCGGACCAATGAGATTGGGAGCGATTTTGGCGGGAGCGACCCCCACACAACTTGAAGTGATTTATGAATTTGGTAAACCCCTTGGTTACTGTTTTCAAATACGCGATGATATTTTGGATTTGACTTCTGATTTTTCTGGTTTGAAAAAACAAAAAGGAAACGATATTTACGAAGGTAAAAGAACGATTATGTTGATGAACCTTTTTCGGAGGGTAAAAGGCCAAGATAAAAAACGATTGTTAACAATTATGGCCAAAAAAAGAGAAGAAAAAACTGCCGAAGAGGTGAATTGGGTAATCGATTTAATGAAAAAATACGGCAGTTTGGAGTATAGCCAAAAGTTAGCGGAAAAGTTTGCCAGCCAAGCTTTGGAAATTTTTGAGAAAAAGCTTGGTTTTTTAAAATATCAACCAGCAAGAGATCAGTTAAGAGCGGGAATTAATTTTATTTTAAAAAGAGAATATTGATGAAAAAATTGGTTTTGATAAAACTTGGAGGGAGTTTAATTACCGATAAAAATAAACCCTATACTCCCAGGCTAAAAATTATTTCTCGCCTAGCTAAAGAAATTAAAGGGGCTTATTTGAAAGGTTTTAAGATGGTGATTTCTCATGGAAGCGGATCTTTTGGTCATACTTCAGCGGCGAAATATGGAACAGCTGATGGGATTTTCAAAAAAGAAGATGTTTATGGTTTGGCGGTTGTTCAACAGGACGCAATTGCTATAAATAGAATTGTTAATAAAATTTTTTTGGAAGAAGGCTTGCCGGTTTTAAGTTTTGTTCCTTCATCGTTTACTATAGCTTCCAACAAAAAACTTGCTGAAATTTTTGCCCAACCAATTATTGAAGCCTTGAAAATCGACGTCCTACCACTTGTTTTTGGGGATATAATTTTAGATGTCAAAAGAGGTTGTTGTATTTTTTCCGGAGAAAAAACTTTAGACAATTTAATAGGACCCTTAAAAAAAACTGGATTTAAAATTCAAAAGGTAATTCAATGTGGAGACACAGAAGGTGTTTACGATAAGAACGGAAAAACTATTCCTAAAATTACTCCAAGATCTTTTCAAAGATTTAAAAAAACAATCGGCCAATCTGGTTCAACCGATGTTACCGGGGGAATGATTCACAAAATTGAGGAGTCTTTGAAAATGGCTAAAAAGGGAGTTTTTACTCAGATTATTGATGGTACAAAAAAAGGAAACTTAACAAGAGCGATTTTGGAAGATTGGACAAGAGGAACTAAAATAGTTGTTGATGAGGAAAGTTGAGTTTGAGAAAGAACTTAAGAAGTCTTTAGGTAGACTGAAAAACTATATCAGTCATAAAGTTGAAGACCCAAGGGATGCCGAAGAGATTTTTCAAGAGACTTTAATGGCTGCTTCTGATTCGTTGTCTCTTTTTAAGGGTAAGTCTTCTTTTTTTACCTGGCTTTGTGGGATTGCTAATCATGAGATTGCCGATTTCTACCGCAAGAAAAAGATAAAAACTCTTCTTTTCTCCCACTTCCCTTTTTTGGAGACTTTAGCCAGCGAAGCCCTAGCTCCTGATGAGAAATTAGAAAAAGAAGAATTGAGAAAGGAGGTGAGAAAAGTTTTAGCAGCCTTAACCAAAGGATATCAGGAAATTTTACGACTCAAGTATATAGACGGGGCTTCTGTTAACCAAATTGCTAAAAATTTAAAGATAACTTTTAAGGCAGCTGAATCTCGCTTGACTAGAGCAAGGGAGGCTTTCAGAAAAATTTGGTTAACAGATAAATTAAAAAATTAAAAATTAAAAATGAAAAATTACAATTCAAAATTTAAAATTAAAGAGTCGCTTAAGAAAATCTCTAAAATTACAATTTTATTGGCGATTCGCGAAGTATATTTATTTTTCCGGAATCTTTATGGCTTGGTTTGCCATCCCTTTTTAACAATTAAAAGAATTGAGAAAGAAAAAGATTTATCTCAAGGCTTGTTAATTTTTGGTTTACCTGGATATTTTTGGTTTGGGACAATCGTTTTTTTGGCAATTTTAAGATTTTTAATGGGTATTAGGGGCAACTTGGGTTGGATTGCCCAAACTTCTTTGGCTTCAATAACTTTTTTTTCGGGTTTGATGTTTTTTTGGCTTTTTTGGTGGTTTTTAAAAACCCTTCAAAATTTGAATGGAGGTCAAAAATGACTCCGGAGCAAGGAGAAAATCTTCCCAGATGGTGGCGAGGCCAAAAAGAAAGATACCGTCTTTCTGGTGGATTTTTTCAATTGGAAAATCCCGGAAAGGTGGTTGTTTTCCTGGGAAACCCATTTCATTTGAAACCAGATGGTTCACTTGTCGCTTTCACAGATGATGAAAGAAGAAAATTTATCTTGAATAAACCTAAGTGAAAGAGTAAAATTGCCTTCATGAAACTTGACCTCAATAATATTCCCAAACATGTGGCGATAATTATGGACGGCAACCGGCGGTGGGCTGCTTTACACGGAAAAACCGTTAATGAAGGCCATGAAGCCGGTGCAAAAAATTTGGAAAGAATTGTCAAGCACGCTCAAAATTTAGGAATAAAATATTTAACCGTCTATACTCTTTCTACTGAAAATTGGCGCAAAAGAAGCAAGGAAGAGGTCAAAGGCATTTTTGATCTTTTAGTAAAAATTGTTAGACAGAAAAAAGAAGAATACAAAAAACAGGGGATAAAAATGTTTGTTTTAGGAAATTTTCAAGCCTTTCCCTTAAAAGTTAAAAAAGCAATCGAGGAGATATTAAAAATTGTTCTAAGACACGAACGAATGAGAGTTAATTTGGCCTTAAATTATGGAGGAAGAGATGAAATCGTTCGGGCGGTTCAAGAAATTATTAAAGAAGGTATTCCTCCGGAGAAAGTTAATGAAGAATTAATTTCTCAACATCTTTATACTAACGGGCAACCGGATCCTGATTTGATTATCAGAACGGGAGGAGAAATAAGGCTTTCCAATTTTTTGCTTTGGCAAATGAGCTATTCGGAATTATATTTTACCGATACTTTATGGCCGGATTTCGGACCCGAGGAATTTGATAAAGCGATTTGGGAATATCAGCGGCGTCAGCGCCGCTTTGGGAAGTAAGAGGTGAGAAGCGTGAAGCGAGTCGAGAAGTGTGACATTAGAAATGAGAAACGATTAGTAAATTTGCCAGTTTTTTCCCAGAGTAAAGAGTTGTTTTCCTGAGACGTCATAAGTTTCAATTAATTTTGTGCATAAATTTGGGTCAATTATTTTATTGTAAAAATCTCTAACATAAGACAAATGAACAATCATTTCGTTACATTCCCCGATAGCATCATCCAAATATTTTTTCCAAGCTTTCTTCTGATTTTTTCTAGAATAGCCTTCAGCGATAATTGCACAAGGTGCCATACAAGCCCTTCTCAATTGATCTTTTAGGTTAAATTTTTCTTCTTCTGGAAGTTTCGGAATTATCTCTTTTAAGACGGCTAATGAAGCTTTATAAAGGTTATTATAGACATCTAGATCTTTGAAACTTCTTATCGCCATTTTTTCTCACTTCTCACTTCTTTTTTCCCGACTCATTTCCCACTTCTTCTTCTCATTTCAAAATGGAAATCCCAAACACCACCTCTATAATCTGCACCAGCCAATAAGAAACAAAAAGAATTATGAAGCCTAAGATTGCATTAGTAATGGTTTTACTTGCTCCTTCTTTGGCCTTAGGATCAGCCGCCCCAACCATTAACTGGAACCCCCCAATTATTAAAAAAAGCAAAAGAATAAAACCAGCAATGACAAAAAGATAGGGCAAGGCCTTAGAAATTATCAAGCCAATTGTCAAATTGGGTATTGCCGGAAGCGACCCAGCAGGAAAGGCGGTTGCTTTAAGTTTTTCAAAATTAATAGTGCCAACAGTCGGATTTTGAGGAGGAATTGTTAGTCCCGGCGAGGGAAGACCAGCTAATAATTTCATAATCCCGGTATTCCTAAAATTTTAACTCCAATTAATTCTAACAAAAAGACAGAAAAAATAATAAATAAAAGACCTATTAAGGCAGAAGAAATCATTTCCCCACCAGATTGAATTCCTTTGGGGTTTCCCGCTGAAGTTAAAATTTTAAGCCCACCAAAAACCACCAGCAAAAACGCAATTCCCCCAGCAATTCCAATTAATCTTTTTAAAAGCCATCCCACAAAATCACTAAATTTTCCAACCGGAACGCAGCCTAGGGCGGTGGTTATATCCTCGCCACACTTTCCATGAATATCAATGGTGGGATAGGGAATTGCTGTGGTAGGACTCGGGCCGGCAGTTGGAAAACCTGGTGGCGGGTTGGGAGGAAGAGCATTGGGGTCACATTCCTTTGTCTGTAAATTACAATTAATGTTTGGGGGACAAGTAATCGGTTTATAATCTATCAATGCACCCTGTTGCCATTTACACCTAATATTGGGGTCAAACATCGGCTCGTAAACTGGTTCATAATTTCCATAAGGGTAATTGCAGCATTTATCTCCTGCAAATACAACCTTCGGTTTTATAAGTAAAAAAACAGTAAAAAGGCTGACAACAAAGGAAAAATAACAACATAACTTTCTCATTCTCTCCAGTCTAACATAAATATTTTTAATTGTTAATTGTCATCAAGAAAAAATAAATAATTTAAAAAAGCAAGGTATAATAAAAGATAATGTTAAAACTCAAATCTAAAATTTTTCCATTTTTAATTGTCATTTTTATTTTTTCATTTTTCATTTTTCATTTTTCCGTGTATGCGGAATGTCCTTCAACTGATTATGATTGCCAAATTAAAGAACTCCAGCAGGAAATTGATGCTCGGAAGGAGGCTCATGAGAAAAATAAAACCGATCTGGCGACTTATAAAAAAGAATTAGAAAGAATCAGCAAAAACCTGGTTTTACTTGAAACTAAACTAAAAGCCACGGAAAAAGAAATTTTTGAAAGAGAAATTGACCTGGGTGTTCAAAAAGAACTTTTGGCGGCGCGAATCAGAGATCTTTACAAAAAAAGTCGGGGTTTTGATTCGCCTTTTATTTTTTTACTTTCTTCCCGTTCAGCCGACGAATTTGGCCGCAAATTAGGGTTAAGACAAGCAGCCGCCAAAGAAGATTTAAGAATTATTATGACCGTCTCTAAAGACATTTTAAATCTTGAGGCTGACAAAAATACTTTAAAGAAAAACCAAATTTCTTTAACTAACCTTAAAAATCAAGTTAACAAGCAAGTAGAATTTTTGGCCGGAGAAGTAGAAAAAACCGAAAGTTTTTTTGCTCAAATCAAAGCCAAGCAGCAGGAACTTTTGGCCTTGAAAGCGGGGGGATTTCAAACCTCAGTTGGAGAGGTTCCTCCAGCTGATGATCCGGCTTCCAGGCCGGATTTTGACCCAGGTTTTAGGCCGGCTTTTGCCGTTTTTTCTTTTGGCGCCCCTCACCGTAAAGGAATGAGCCAATACGGAGCTTATGGCCGGGCTAAAGCCGGTCAAAGCGCCGAGGAAATTTTGCGAGCTTATTACGGGAGTGGAATTGAAATTAAGAAGGATTACCCTACAAATATAAATATAAAAGTCCAAGGTTATGGCGCAGTTGATTTGGAAACATATGTTAAAAGAATTTATGAAATGCCTTCTTCTTGGGGAGACAATGGCGGTTTTGAGGCCTTAAAAGCTCAAGCGGTGGCTGCTCGTTCTTATGCCTTGGCTTATACCAATAACGGTGCTGGTTCAATTTGTGCCACAGAAAATTGTCAGGTTTATAAACCTTATAACAAAGGAGGAAAATGGGAAGAAGCGGTTAATGCTACCCGCGGTTGGGTTTTAATGGCTGGGGGTAAGCCTTTTTCTGCTTGGTATGCTTCGACAGCTGGCGGTTATATTTTTTCTTATACTTATAACGGTTATACCACTCCTGGTTTTTGGGATACTCCCAAAGGGAGGGAGGGTTGGACTGATGAAGCTTGGGAGAAGAAAGCCGGTTCTCCTTGGTTTTACAAAGCCTGGTACAGATTAAGAAGCGGAGCTTCTTACGGTCGCTTCCATCCGTGGTTAACCGAAGAAGAATTTGCCGATGTTTTAAATGCTCTTCTGGTTTATAAAGGAAATCCGGCAGAAGTTTCTCATCTTTCCTCTTTAGATGCAGGGATTCCAGAGACTTGGAGCAAAGACAAATTAAAAGAAGAGGCAGGAAGATATGGTGGACCAATTACAAAAATAAATTCCCTAGATCAGATTTATTCTAACGATGGCTACACAAAAACAGTTTATTTTGAGACCGATAAGGGCAGAAAAGAATTTTCTGGGGAAGATTTTAAATATATTTTCAACTTACGGGCCCCGGGAGCAATTGGCATTAAATCAAGTTTGTTTAACATCAGGGAAAAGTGATAAAATAAACTTGTGCCTGATCTTTATGTTGCCAAGCAAAAATTAAGTCCGAAACCTTCTGCCCAAACGACATTGCCTAAAACGCTTTTGGCTCAACCAGTAAATATTCGTTTTGCTACCCAAAAAAATGACGAAATAATTTATTTTGTTTTAAGGAAACATTGGATTACTAATTTAGGTTGGATAATTTCGGGGATTTTATTATTTTTTATTCCTTTATTTTTTATTTATTTTCCGGTAATTGCGATTTTGCCCAACCGTTATAAGATTATAGTTTTTATAGGCTGGTATCTTTTGCTTATTGCCTTTATTTTTGAAAAATTTTTATCTTGGTTTTTCAATGTTGGCATTGTAACCAATCAAAGGGTTGTTGACATTGATTTTTATGGACTTTTATATAAAGAAATTACCGATGCGGAATTAGACAAAATAGAAGATGTAACCGATACCCAAATTGGGGCGATAAGGACAATTTTTGATTTTGGTAATATCACTGTTCAGACAGCAGGAAAAAAAGAAATGATTGAGTTTATAGATATCCCTAACCCAAGAAAGGTGGCTAAACTCTTACAAGAGCTAAGGTAAAAATATGGACTGGCAAAATATTTTAAATTTTTTTACTTCTTTGTCTTTTTGGTCGGCGGTGAAAATTTTTGTTCTTTTGGCTCTTTTTGTTTATATTTGTTTTGCCTTTATTGTTGTTCGGCAGGTTTCAATAATGACCGAAGTTGTTTCAAGTCAAGCAGATTTTTTTCTTAAAACAATCTCAGTTTTACTTCTTGGATTGGCCATTGCTGTTTTAGTGGCCGCCTTATTGTTTTTGTAAAAAATGGAAAAGATTAAACTGGAGCTAGCAAAAATTGTTGGGACACCAAGTCCGAGTTCCTGGTCCCAAATTCATACTTTTTTTCCAGATGATCCTAAAAAATTGGCTTTAAGGGGAAAATTGATGGCGGTAGTTAGTCTCCAGTCTGTTGAAGCCGGAATAGAAACAGTTTCTTTAGGCAGGGAGATTCTCGGCCGTTTGCACGAGGAATATTTCGGCAATCTTGAGGGTGGAGTCTTGGAAAGGCTAAAAGACAGTCTTGAAAAACTGAAAGAAGAGTGGCCGCAAACAGAAGTTGTGGCCGGGGTAGTTTTGTCAACCGAACAAGCAAATGCACTTTATCTGGGAATTTTAGGAAAAGGAAAAGCGGTTATTAAAAGGGGAGGGTCTTTAATCGAACTTTTGGCCGGGGCGGAGGTAGGACAAGTAGAGGTTGGAAGTGGTTTGGTGAAAGCCGGCGATGTTCTTTTACTTGGAAGTAGCAGCTTTTTTGAAATTGTTGGTGAGGGGGTTTTGAATGCCTCCCTTAGTTTAGGTAATCCTCAGGAAATGGTTGAGTCTTTGGCTCCAATAGTTTTGAGTCGGACAGATTTGTCTCAAGCCGCGGCCATTATCTGCTCGTTGGTGGAGGACAAGTTTGCTGAAGAAATTACCTCATTTATTTCCCGGGAGTCCCAAGAGGTTACTCAAGCGGTTTTTGTCAGAAAAAGTTTATGGAGGAAAATTAGAGATAGCTTACCAAAAATTAAAAGATCTTTTTATATCCGTCAGGAAAGACGCCAAACAAGAGGAAACAAGGTAGCGATTTCAGTCGCGGCAGTTTTGATTTTCCTTTTTTTAGGAAGTGTGGTTTTGGGGATAAATAAAAAAAGAAATACTGAAAAAGAAGCCCGCTTAAAGATGCTTTTTTCCCAGGCTGAAAGTAAATACAACGAGGCAAAAGAAGCGATTGACTTGGATGCCGATTTAACCAGATCTTATTTGGAGGAGGCAGACAAACTTCTTGAAGAAGCAAAAAAGATTAGATCAAAAAGAAGTGATGAAATTGTTTTTTTAAAGACAGAAATTGAAAAATTAATAGCAAAGACTAAAAAAGACTTTAATCTTGGGGAAATTTCCTTATTTTTTGACTTAAACCTCATTAAGCCTCAAGTCAGGGTTTCTGATATTTCTCGGTTTGGCAACCAACTGGCTGTCCTGGATGTTGTAAATAGTTCTTTGTATTTATTAGATTTAAAAGAAAAATCATCCAATATTTTTACCGATGAAAGGCTTAGAGAAGGCCAAAAAATCTGCTTTTACAATCAGTGGATATATGTTTTGACAAAAGAGGGAATATTACAGGTTAATATTAAAGACAAAAAAGCCTCTTTAGTTATTCCTGTTGATCAATCTTGGGGAAAAATTTTGAGCTTGAATGTTTTTACTGGTCATCTTTATTTTTTAGATTCCCAAAAAAAGACAATTTGGCAATATCCTTGGACAGAAAGTGGTTTTGGTTCCATTAGGTCTTGGCTGGCTGCCGGAGCCAAGATTGAAGCCGAGCCTTTGGCAATGGCGATTGATGGCTCTATCTGGATATTAGGCAACGAGGGAAAATTTTTGAAGTTTGTAAGGGGTTTCCAAGAAAAATTTGAGATTAAAGGATATTCCCAAAAAGATTTATTAGAGGTTAAGGCTTTTTATCTAGATGAAGAAAGTCAAAATCTTTATCTTTTAGATCCGGAGGCTAAAAAAGTGATTGTCTTGGCTAAAACTGGCCAATTTAAGGCTTCTTATTCTTGGTCTGGAAGACCAGATAAACCAGATTTTATCAATGTTTGGGAAGCCGGCAAGAAGGCATTTTTAGTGAAAGATAATCTGATTTTTTCTTTTGGCATCAATGAAAGTCTTCAATAAGAAAGCTTTCTTTAATTACCAACTTTTTGAGCGGATAGAAGCGGGAATTTCTCTGGAGGGCCATGAGGCAAAGTCGGTTTTTTTAGGAAGAATTTCTTTGGAAGGGGCCTATGTGCAGATTAAGAATGGTCAGATATATTTAATTAATGCGGTTATTCCCCAATATGAGTATGCCAGAGTTTTTGTTTATGACCCGAAAAGATCCAGAAGACTGCTTTTACACAAAAAAGAGATTCTTTCCCTGGAAACAAAAATGAGGCAAAAAAACTTGATTTTGGTCCCTGTTTCCTGTTATAATAAAGGCCGTCGGATTAAGATTGAGCTGGCTTTAGCAAAAAGCAAAAGAAAGTTTGAGAAAAAAGTAGCAATCAAGAAAAGGGAACTTGATAGAGAAGCGGAAAGGGAGTTAAATTTAAAATTCAAAGTTAAAAATTAAAAGTTATAGTTTATAGTTCAAAATTTGTAAAATTTTGCACTTTGCACTTTGAACTTTGCACTAATTTCCGGGGATGACAGGCCTCGACGGAAGGTGTACTTTTAAAACAGCAAGCTCCCGTTGGTCCATCGGGATAAAACAGGATCAAAAAACAAAAGTCAACAATAAAGTTGATTTTGCGGTTAACTACGCTGTAGCTTAATCGCCGTCTGTAAGGTTTTTCTCGGGTTGAATCTTGCAGGTGTGAACAAAGCCGAGATGTAGATGGCCGGTTAGATTTTTCCGACCATCAAAATTTCAAAAAATCTGGTCTGGACTTTCCCGCCGATTGGATAAGGTTTAGATAAGATTTAAAATTCGGCTAAGCTTGTAGAAGTTTTAAAAGTTACTTTTCGGATCCCGGTTCAATCCCGGGCATCTCCACACTCCGCCCCCCTCCGCTTCGCTCCGCGGGGCTTCGCGTGGCAGGCCACACTTTTAGAGGTGGTGCTTTGGAAACCTCAAAAGCGGAGTGTGTCCCGCGTAGCCTTGGCGAAGTGGGACATCTATTTTCTTTTGAGTAATTAATCTACAATTGATTTATGTATTACGTTTATATTTTAAAATTGAAAAATGGCACATTTTATACAGGTTTTTCAGAAAATTTAGTAAATCGATTTAAGGAGCACCAAGGCGGTAGGGTAAATCAAACAAAAAAATTTTAGACCACTTAAATTAATTTATTATTCTGCTTTTACGAGTAGGAATAAAGCTATCAGATTTGAAAAATATTTAAAGTCAAGTTCAGGTTCAGCTTTCAGAAATAAGCACCTAATATGAACCTTTTTTTCGATCTTCTTTTTCCCAAAACCTGTCTTGGTTGTGGCAAGATTGGCCAGTATTTTTGCCCTTCCTGTCTTGATAAAATAAAATTTGTTAATTATCAAATTTGTCCGGCTTGCGAAAAACCTTCATTTTTTGGTCAAACCCACCGCTTTTGCCAAATGAAGTGGTCATTAGACGGCTTAATTTCACTTTTTACTTATGAGGGAATTATTAGAAAGGCGATTCATAAATTAAAGTTTAAATATATTACTGATCTATCGGAGGAACTTTTTAATATTATCGTTACTTCATTAGACAAAAGTAGCCACTTTGATTTAATAAAGCAGTATATTCTGATTGAAAAACCGGTAGTAATTTCTGTCCCTCTTTACTGGTATAAAGAGAATTATCGCGGTTTTAATCAGGCAGAGATTTTTGGGAGAAAAATTGCTCAAATTTGGGGTCTAGAATTTAGAAAAGATATTTTAATTCGTTCAAAATTCACCCAACCCCAGTTTGGATTAGACAAAAAAGAAAGGCGTGAAAACATTAAAAATGCTTTTTCTATCTCTCCCAATATTCATAGTTCTTTATTCAATATTCTTTTAATTGACGATATCTGGACCACTGGTGCAACTTTAAAAGCCTGTGGAAGTTTATTAAAAAGAGCTGGAGTAAAGAAAGTTTGGGGTTTTACTTTAGCCAGATGAAGTTAAGAATAAAATTTGCTAAAATAAATTGTTGTTTTGGAAGGATGCCGGAGAGGCCAAACGGAGCGGTTTGCTAAACCGCGGGTCCGAAAGGGCCGCGTGGGTTCGAATCCCACTCCTTCCGCCACATAAAGTCCGACGACGTCGGGTCATGTGGCAAGCCAGGGAAGGGTGCCGGAGTGGTTTAACGGCCCGGTCTTGAAAACCGTGGAGGGCGAAAGTCCTGCGCGAGTTCGAATCTCGCCCCTTCCGCAGACTGTGAAGCGACAAAGGTGCGCTCGCCGCGGGGGCGGGCGCGGCGAGCGCATTAAAGCCTCGCAACGGGGAAAATTCGAGGCGGCGGCCACTTAAGAAGTAGTTCGAACCGACTTTTTTGGCGAAGAATGATAATTCTTCGCCATTATTTTTTGCACGCGCGATTTTTACTTTTCGCTACCGCGAAAAATTTCCAATTAAATTATAAACTACACCTACCCAAGAAACAAGAAATTGTTTTTTAAAAATTCGTCCGAAGATTATTGAGAAGAGGCTACAGCTTGACCAGCAGTTTCTTTAACGTCATCAAGTAAGTCCTTATCTGTGGATTTTAAATCTTCCTCGGTTTTATCAACTGCCTTATCAACTTCACCAGCGAAACTTTCTAAAGCCATTGCAACTTCTTCCATTGCATCTGCTTCTAGGTTTGCAGTTTCAATCTCTATATCAATTATTCCCAACAATTTATCCTTAGCTTCTTTGGTAAGATAGCCATTTTTGATAGCCTCATCAAGAACTTCGTTTATCACTTTCAAAGATTCCTCTGAAAATCCTGCCTTGTTTAGTATTTCTTTTACTTGTTGTAAATTCATATATTTTTACTTTAAATTATTTTAACGAGTTTGTAAACTTTGAACTGCTGCCCTTGCTTTACCAAAATTATTTCTTGCTTGTTCTCTCCTAGCAGCTGCTTTCTTATTTAATTCGTCACTTCTTGCCAATGCTGCGTCTCTAAGGCCATTCAAAGAATCAACTTGTCTTCTTGTGGCTTCCTGTATTCTTGCGATTTCTTCTTGGAGAGCTTTAACCCTTGCCTCTCCTGCTTCTCTTGCTAATCTTGCTTTTGTCTCTTGCTTCTGTGCCCTTGCATCCTCTCTTTTCGCTTGCCACTCCCTTATATTTGCAGGAACTTCATAGATTTGCTGAAGCCTGTCTTCTATTGGTTCAGCGACATTTGTTAAGCCCCAAATTGCAGCCCTCTTTGATAAATCAACTGCTCTGGCCTTAGTTGCATCTCTTGTTTGTTTATATCTCGCAACTAACCTATCCTTTGCATCTCTTCCTCTTTGAACCAATCTATCTCTGGTGTCTACAATCCTTTCCCACGCTCTTGTTCCTGCCTCAACCACTGAATCTCTAACCTCTGTAGCTTTTTCTTTCCCAAATTTAGCGGCCTTTCTCCCTAAATAAGCAGCAGCATCTGGAGAACCCCAAGCGAAGTCAACTCCTCTGGTTATCTTTTCTTTTATGCCACTAAAAAACCCGCTTATTCGCTTTGCGGCCTCTTGTCTCCTTTCAGAACCCTTTTCTAGAGCAATATCTCGGGCTGTCTCAAGGATTGTTGGCTGTGGTGTTTCGCCTACTTCCATAACCTTGTTTTTACTTTAACTTTACTTAACTATGGGAAGATTATCACACACACACACACAACTTGTCAAGGGGCAATTTTTACTCCCACCGGGCAGTG
>Ga0209102_1001149_pt1 | contig 14758 bp, 16 predicted proteins | sample ConPoolayeHmetaG_FD_185483 | JGI IMG/M metagenome (GOLD analysis project Ga0209102, IMG submission 185483) | Hot spring microbial mat communities from California, USA to study Microbial Dark Matter (Phase II) - Cone Pool mat layer H metaG... ...
CAATGATAGAGACTAATGGAAGTAATCCGGAAAGATTAAAAGAAATTTTAAATTTTAAATTTAAAATTTTAAATTTTGTTGCTTTGGATTTTAAAGGTCCTCTGGATAATCGCTATGCCCAAATAGTTGGCCTTAAAAATTTCGACCCGAAAGTTTGGATAAAAAGCTTAAAAATTATTTTAAGTTCTGGTATTCCTTTTGAATTGCGAACAACGGTAGTTCCAGGAATTCATAATGGAAAAATTTTAACTGAAATGGCTGGGCAGCTTAAAAAAATAATTGAGAACTATAAATTAAAAATTGAAAATTACTCTTGGTACTTGCAGAATTTTCAACCCCACAACTGCCTTGACCTTGGACTTGACAAAATAAAGCCGTTTGCTAAAATAGAGTTGGAAGGATTTTTGAGAGTGATGGGAAAAATTATTACCGGAGTTAAATTAAGAGACGAATAAATAGAAAAAATAAAGTTAATTGTCTTTAAAAGTCCAGATGATGGCATGAAAATTACCTCGCAAGAGTTTGAAACAAAAGTTTTAGATATTGATGTTGCAGAAATTACAAGGAAACTTTTAGAATTGGGAGCAAAAAAGTATTCCGAAGTTTTAATGAAGCGGTGGGTTTTTGATATTGACCCTTCAAAAGATGAATGGCTCCGATTGCGCGACGACGGCCAGAAGATAACTTTAACTTATAAATGCAAAAGCGGCTTTGGAATTGACCAAACAGAGGAAATTGAAGTAGAAATCGGCGATTTTCAAAAGACCGCCGAAATCCTCTCAAGGTTGAATTTCAAAGGAAAATATTATCAAGAAAATAAAAGAATCGCCTTTCGCTTAGGAGATATCGAATTTACCATCGACTCCTGGCCTAAAATTCCACCCTACTTGGAAGTCGAGTCTTCAGATGAGGAAAAAGTAAAAGAAGGATTAGCTTTACTTGGGCTAGAAAATAAAGATGCCGGCAATTTAACCGTTAAAGAAGTCTATCTAAGATATGGTTTGGATTTACATTCATTTGAGGAACTGAAGTTTTAAATTTTGAGAACCAAATAAAATTAGGCAGATATTTACCTTTTAGAAAGGAGGTTAAATGAAAGATAAGAATAATTTGACCTGTGAAACAGGCTTAAGAAAAAATGTTATTAATAAGGAGGTTTTTGAAAGAGAAGTTGCGCTCTGTCAAAAACTTAACCGGAAAAATAAGGGAAGATGCGGTTGGGGAAAATGTAAAGATTGTGGGGTTATTCCTCTTTTAATTAAACTACATAAGGGGCAGCTACTGGAAAAGCCCGAGGAAATTAGAAAAGCTAAAGAAGGGGTTTTTAAAAGCGATTAGAAAAATTATTCCCAAGGTAAAAATCTGTGATTAAGACAGGAAAATACCTCCATTATAAAGGAAAGATGTATCGAGTAATCGGAGTTGCTTACCACAGTGAGAGTTTAGAGGAGTTGGTGGTTTACTGTCAGCTTTATAAAAGTGAATTTCCAAAAGGAACTTTGTGGGTTCGGCCGAAAAAAATGTTTTTGGAAAAAATAAAAGTGAATGGCAAAAAAGTTCCCAGGTTTAAGTATTTAGGAAAATAGGCCTTGACACCTCTTGACAAGGCTGTTAAAATAGCAATCATTATCACTGAGTGATAATTTTTTTGGAAAAAATGGCAAGAAGAAAAACATCTACTCCAAAAATTAAACCAATGCCCGGCTATGCCCTAGTTGAGCCGGTGGAGATGGAAAAAAAAACCGCTGGTGGGATTGTTTTACCGGATACCCACGATGAAAAATCGCAAAAGGGAAAAGTAATTGCTGTTGGTGGGCCATTAGAGGTAAGTTCTGGAAAAAAAATTATCCCCGAGTTTAAAGTTGGTGATGTAGTAATTTATAAAAAATGGGGTGGCGATGAGGTTAAATTTGATTATACCGGTAAAGAATATGTTTTTGTTAGATTTGATGATGTTTTGGCGGTGGTAAAATAAGGAGAAAAATGGCAAAACAACTACTTTATGCAGAAAAGGCGAGGGAAAAACTTAAAAAAGGCGTTGATACCGTTGCTAAGGCAGTAGGAACAACCCTTGGTCCTAAGGGTAGAAATGTTGCTTTGGATAAAAAGTGGGGTGCTCCTTCGGTTGTTCATGATGGTGTTTCTGTCGCTAAAGAAATTGAGCTTAAAGATCCTTTTGAAAATATGGGAGCTCAATTAGTAAAAGAAGCAGCGGATAAAACTAATGATGTTACTGGAGATGGAACAACAACGGCCACGGTTTTGGCCCAGGCAGTTGTTGAGGGGGGAATTAAAAATATTACCGCGGGTGCAAACCCAATGATTTTAATTGGGGGAATTCAAAAGGCGGCTAACCAGGTAGTTGCCTCAATTAAAAAACAAGCCCAACCAGTTAAAGATGATGGAGAAAAAATTACTCAAGTAGCGACTATTTCTGCTCAAAACGAAGAAATCGGTCAAAAAATTGCCGAGGCTTTGAAAAAGGTTGGTTCCAATGGAGTAGTTACTGTTGAGGAAGGAAAAGGTTTGGAAATTACTATTGATTATAAAGAGGGAATGGAGTTTGATAAGGGCTATATTTCTCCCTACTTTATAACTAATCCCGATACAATGGAAGCAACGGTTGAAGATCCTTATATTTTACTGACCGACAAAAAAATCTCTTCAATTCAAGAACTTTTACCTTTCTTGGAAAAATTTGTTAAAGTTTCCAAAAACTTGGTTATTATTGCCGATGAGGTAGAAGGCGAAGCGTTGGCAACGTTGGTGGTTAACAAACTTCGGGGAACCTTTAATGTTTTGGCAGTTGAAGCTCCTGGGTTTGGTGATAGAAGAAAAGAAATGCTGGGAGATATTGCTGTTTTGACTGGGGGAACAGTGATTTCTGAGGATGTTGGTCGGAAACTAGAGGATGTGACTATAGAAGACTTAGGTCGAGCTGATAGAGTGACTGCTGATAAGGATAATACGATTGTTGTTGGCGGAAGAGGAAAAAAGGCAGAAATTGATGGCCGAATTAAACAGATTAGAGCGGAGTTGGAGAGGACGACTTCTGATTTTGATAAAGAAAAATTGGAAGAAAGATTAGCAAAGTTATCTGGTGGGGTAGCAGTAATTGAGGTTGGAGCAGCAACAGAAACAGAAATGAAAGAAAAACAAGAAAGGGTAAAAGATGCAGTTGCCGCAACTAAGGCTGCAATTGAAGAGGGAATTGTTCCTGGTGGAGGGGTTATTTTACTACAAGCAGCAAAAGAAATTAAAACCGAAGGTTTAACAGGCGATGAATTAACGGGTGCGGAAATTCTTCGCAAAGCTTTGGAAGCACCAACTAAGCTTTTGGCAGAAAATGCTGGAGTTGATGGTGATGTGGCAGTTTCGGAAATTTATAAACGACCCAAGGGAGTAGGTTTTAATGTTTTAACAGATGAATATGTTGATATGATTAAAGCAGGGATTATTGACCCAGCAAAAGTAACCAGAACAGCCCTACAAAATGCGGTTTCCGTTGCTTGTATGATTTTGACAACCGAGTGTTTAATAACAGATATCCCTGAAAAAGAGAAAAATTCACCAATTGGCGGACCTGGCGGCGAAATGCCGGAAATGTAAAAGGATAAATTCAAAATTCAAAATCCAAAATGAAGATTGGCCCGCGAAAGCGGGTTTAATTTTTTCTCGAATATTTTTCAAAAGCAATTAAATAACCTCGGCTGCGTTCCATCAAAGGATAGCGGTTGGCAATTTCCCAGAATTTTTTTGAATGGTTGGGAACAAGTAAATGAGTAAGCTCATGAATAATTACTCCTTTTAAAACCCACAAAGGAACTTCTTTTAGCCTTTCAGAAATTCTTATAGCTTTATTTTTTAGAGCGCAACTTCCCTGAATTGAATTTTGTCTTTTTGACCAGCAAATAGAGTATTTTAATTCTCCTTGAAAATACTGGCGATTAAGTTCGTCGGCTAGTTTTTTTAAATCTTTATCGCTGGCAATTTTTGGCAAAGACTTTTTCTTAAAAGAAGAAATAAATTTTTGGACTATCTTTTGCTCTTCGGAAAAAGAAATCCAAGCTGGAAGGCGAATTTCCAAAAAACCGTTCCTTAATTGGGCGCTGGCGGTTCGTTTTCGCTTGGGGCTTTTGATGACTTTAAACCTCATAACTTATTTTACCATCAACTTTATTTTGTTAAACTTAAATTATGGGAGAAAAATTGGGGAGGGAATTTTTTAGCCAGCCGACTTTAAAGGTGGCCCGACAACTTTTGGGAAAAACCCTGGTTAGAATTTGGCGGGGAAAAAGGTTGAGCGGAAAAATTGTCGAGACCGAAGCCTATATTGGTCCAAAAGATAAAGCCTCTCATGCTTATTTGGGGAAGAAGACTCCCAGAAACCGAGCCGAATTTATGATTGGCGGTCATATTTATATTTATTTAGTCTACGGAATGTATTGGCAATTAAATATTTCTACCGAAACCAAAGGAAAACCAACTTGTGTACTGATTCGCGCTTTGGAACCACTGGAGGGAATAAATGAACCTACCAATGGTCCGGGAAAACTTTGCCGGGCTTTAAAATTAAATAAAAGTTTTTATAGTGAGGATTTATGCCGTTCCTTACGTATTTGGCTTGAAGATGGCCTGGAAATCCCCCAAGCCCAAATCGTTCGAGGTCCGCGCATTGGCATTGATTATGCCGGTCCCTATTGGTCAAAAATTTCCTGGAGGTTTTATATTAAAGACAATAAGTTTGTTTCCAAAAGATAATTATTTCAAGATTGTTAAGGGATTAAATGGCTGGCCGTTGTCGTAAACTTCTAAATGTAAATGAGGTCCGGTTGACCAACCGGTACTACCAACCAAACCAATTACAGTATTTTTATCAACTTCTTGGCCTTCTTTTACGACAATTTTTGAAAGGTGGGCATATAGAGACTTAAAGCCAGAACCATGGTCAATAATTATATGGTTTCCATAGCCAAATCTTTGCCGGGAAATACTTTCTATTTTTCCTTCAGTAAGGGGATATACCGGCGAACCTAAGGGTTCGGCTAAGTCTATCGCCTGATGGAATCGGTGGTATTCTTGGGTAATTTTTACCGACTCTACCGGCCAGCGGACAGAGTTTTGGGTAGTTAGTTGGATAACTTGGGGGCTAATATTTATAATTTCTGCTTCGTTGGTGGAAAAAGCAGAAATAGAAGGAGAAGTTGTCCCGGCAGTGACGGCAATTGCCAAAAGATTAATTCCAAAGATTTGGCGAATTTTTTTTGCTTCAAAAATTCTTCGAAAAACTTTACTTAAAGAATTTCCACTAAAACGCCTATCTTTGGCAATTTTTCTAAGATAGGAAAAATATTCCCTTACTTGGGAGAAAATAGTTTTTTTAGGTCTACCAGTTGCTCTTTTTAAAGTAAACTGATACCGACCAATTTTGATTTTGCATATCATACGGTGGGCTATTAGCCCACAAAAAATCCTCCTTATTTTGGAGGACTGCTGATAATATAACAAATTTTTTCTTAAAAGTCAAATTTTTAAAAACTCTGCGGACATTTTGCGGAAATTTTGCGGGAAATTTTTAAGTTTATGATAAAATATAAATAAATGATTGATCAGATAGAGGAGATTAAAAGAAGGGTAGACATTGTTCAGTTTATTAATCAATATGTTCCTTTAAAAAAGGCGGGGAGAAATTTTAAGGCTTTATGTCCTTTTCATTCAGAAAAAACCCCTTCTTTTATTGTTTCTCCTGAGCGGCAGATTTGGCATTGTTTTGGCGCTTGTAATGAAGGGGGAGATATTTTTAAATTTTTAATGAAAATAGAAAATATTGATTTTGGTGAGGCGTTAAAGCAATTAGCAAAAATAGCCGGAATAAAAATTACAAGTTATCAACCCTCAGATGCCGAAAGGAACCGTCAGCTTCTATATGAAATTAATCATTTAGCAGCCGAGTTTTATCATTTTTTGCTTTTAAATCATCTGGCGGGGAAAATTGCTTTGAATTATATTTTAGGGCGGGGAATAAGTAGAGAATCTTTAGAGAAATTCCAGCTTGGTTACTCTCCTAATATGTGGGACGGACTTCAAAGGTTTTTGGTGGGGAGAAAGGGTTACAAAGTCGAGGATTTAGAAAAAGCCGGTCTAGTAATTCCAGGTTCCAAGTTTTACGACCGCTTTCGTCATCGCTTGATGTTTCCCTTGCGAGATCATCGGGGAAATATTTGTGGTTTTGCCGGTAGGGTTTTAAGCAATAGTGTAAAAGAGGCAAAATATGTTAACACTCCCGAAACAATAATTTATCACAAGTCTGATTTATTATATGGTTTGTTTGAAAATAAGGAAGAGATTAAAAAAGCAGATAAGGTAATTTTGGTCGAGGGAGAATTAGACGCAATTTCTTCTTGGCAAGTAGGAGTAAAAAATGTGGTGGCGATTAAAGGTTCGGCCTTAACTTCTCGCCAGGTTCAAATAATTTCTAGACTTACTAGAAATCTTGTTTTTGCTTTAGATTCGGATGCTGCCGGTAATCAGGCTGCATGGCGGGGAGCGGAAGTTGCCGACCAGTGGGGAATGGAGATGAGGGTTATTGAAATTAAGGAAGGTAAGGATCCTGATGAGGTTGCCCAAAAAGATCCAGAATTATGGAAAAAACTGGTAAATGAAGCTACTCCTCTTTATGATTATTTTATAGATTCTGCTTTTTCCCGTTTTGGAGGAAGAACAGCTGAGGAAAAAAGAAAAATTAGTCAGGTTTTAATTCCTGTTTTGGCAAAAATTAATGACAAAATTGTACAGTCTCACTATATTAAACTTTTGACAGAAAGATTAGGAGTAGAAGAAGAGGCGGTTATTCTAGAGATAGAAAAATTTGCTTCTCGCGAAACTCCTTCTTTTCAACCCTTGGGAAATTTAGGAAAAACAAATAGTATTTCTAAAGACCGCCGGGAGATTTTAGAAGAGTATCTTTTGGCTTTAAGTTTTCAGTCGGCTAATTGGAATTGGCTGGTAAAAAAGAAAGTCTTTACCCTGATAAAGACTTTGAAATTTTTAAGGATTTTGGAAATTTTAAAAGAATATTTTAAAAAATATCAAAAAATTAGTAGTCAGAGATTGGCAAAACTGATCCCTCCAGAGTTAGAAGAGACTTTTAATCGCCTTTATCTGTTAGATTTAGAATTAATTTTGAAAGATGAGGATAAACTTAAAAAGGAGTTTCAAAGAACACTTTTGGAACTAGAAAAAATTTATATTAAAGAACAATTAAAGCAACTCGCTAAAGAAATAGAAAGATTAGAAACCCAAGCGGGAGAAGAAAAAACTTTAGAAAAACTAAGCAATAAATTTCGCGATTTAGGATTAAGGCTAGCTGAACTCAGTAAAAAGGAGTAAAATATAAATATGAGCAAAAAGAAACTTGATGTTTCTAAATTAATTGAAAAAGGGAGAAAACAGGGATTTATTACCCAAGAAGAAATATTACAGCTTTTTCCTGACGCTGAGGAAAGAATAGAAGAATTGGATAATCTTTATGATAAACTCTTACGAGAAAAAATTGATGTTTTTGAGTCGATAACGGAGAAAGAAATTGCCGAAGATGAAAAGGCGGCAACAGAATTAAGCCGGGAGTTGGAGATTTTGGCTACTTTAGAAGATAAAACTTTAACCGATCCCGTAAGAATGTATCTTAAAGAAATTGGTAAAGTTCCTCTTTTAACTGCAGAAGAAGAAATTGATTTAGCTCAAAAAATTGAAAAAGGAAAAATAAAAGCTAAACAAAAATTAACTAAATCTAACTTAAGACTGGTTGTTTCTATTGCCAAAAGATATGTTGGTCGAGGGCTAACCTTTTTGGATTTAATTCAAGAGGGTAATCAAGGATTAATGAGGGCAGTAGAGAAATATGATTGGCGGAGGGGATATAAATTTTCCACTTATGCTACTTGGTGGATAAGGCAGGCAATCACTCGGGCAATTGCCGATCAAGCAAGGACAATTAGAATTCCTGTCCATATGGTAGAGACAATTAATCGTCTTTATCGGGCTTCTCGAAAGCTAATGCAAGAGATGGATAGAGAACCAGCGGTAGAAGAAATAGCCGATGAGCTAGGAATGACTCCTCAAAGAGTGAGAGAAATTTTAAAGATTTCCCAAACAACGACTTCTTTAGAAAAACCAGTGGGGGATGATGGCGATTCTTTACTTGGGGATTTTATTCAAGATACCTCTCATCCTTCTCCGGACGAAAGTGCTTCAAAACAGCTTTTGAAGGAGAATATTAAAGAAGTCCTTGGTACTTTAAGCGAGCGAGAGGCAAAAGTTTTAAAAATGAGATTTGGTTTGGATGGTTACAAGCCAATGACTTTGGAAGAAGTAGGAAAAGCATTTGGGGTTACTCGTGAACGGGTAAGACAAATTGAATGTAAGGCTTTGCGGAAATTGAAGCACCCTTCAAGAAGGAAGAAGCTTCAAGATTATTTAGATTAATTATCGGCCTTGGAAAAATTTTTATAATAAGCAGAAAATAAAATGTGTATAAATATTCCGGCGAAAGTAGTGAAAGTTGAAAACCAAAAAGCTAAAGTAAAACAGAACGATCATTATCATTGGGTGGATATTTCTTTGGTTGGTGAAAAGATAAAAGTCGGTGATTACCTTTTGCTTTATCAGCAAGTAGCTTTTGGGAAAATTTCTCCCGCCCAGGCAAAAGAGGTTTTGAGGTTAACTAAGAAAAAATGACTTCAGGGGAGTTGGTAAATCATTTATCAGGTGAATTATCAAAACTTAAAGAAGACCTTCAATTGTGTTTTCTTGATCCTGGGGCCCAGCAGCTAATAAATCGACTTTTAGATTCAAGCCCGGAATGTACTTTACGCAATCGCTTGTCAGCTGAAAAAAGTGTTTCTTTATGTGAGCTGGCTAAATTTGCGCCAATGGCAGCGATTCAGACTTTTTTGCCCTTTGCCAGAGAAAAAAATCTAAAAGAAATTACGGCTAGAGAAGTTATTTTAGCTTTTGCCGCTAAGCATCCTCAGGCTATTTGGGAGATAATTAAAAATAAAGAAGGTCTACAAAAACTTTTGATTCAGCCGTCTGCTGAGGAAGACGAAGTTTTACTTCTTTTTTTGCATAGTCTCAATTTGGCTCAAATAGAGTCATTTACAGAGGAGATGGTTTCTGCGGTAGTTAATTTCGGCCAACAAGAGATTAGATTAATCGGACTTTCTGCTCATTCCCAACTGGTCGGAGATATTGAAGAGGGAGACTTTGTTATAATTCATTGTGGTTGGGTGATTGAAAAAATTGATAAAGAATTAGCCGAAGAAATTAGAAAAATCCAAGAAGAGATTCGACTAGGCGACGGAGAATTATTACTCCAGCTTTATTCTCGTTTACCCTCTTGTGTTAATATTCAAACCGTTTTCAATGGTTTTTTTAGTGAACGGCACAGGTTATACAAGGATCAAAAGCACGAATGAGGGCTTCTATAGTTTCTATTTTAGTTGGTGTTTCGGTCTTTTTAATTAATTCTTTTGCCTCTTGAGGAAGAGAAGTAAGGTTTAAAAGCGTAGGAGTAACAATATTATAGTTTTTAATTTTTCCCTCAGGAGTGATAGTGATTTGATGAAAAAGAACCCCTCGGGGAGCTTCTAAAACAGCTTCTCCCGAAACTTCTTTTTGAGGAACGGGCATAATTTCTTCCCCTTTTGCTTTATTAAGGTCTTTTTGAGAGAGAGCATCTATTAGATTAATAATTTCTTCTAAAAAATGAAGAATTTCAATAGCTTGAGCAAGATTGTTGTGGAAAGGATTAAAAGAGGGGAATTTAAGATTAAGATGAGAAATTATTGCCTGGGTTTTAAGATTGAGGCGGTTTGAGAAAAGATTGATTCGGGAAAGAGCCCCAACTTTAGCTTGAGCAAGATTGTTGTGGAAAGGATTAAAAGAGGGGAATTTAAGATTAAGATGAGAAATTATTGCCTGGGTTTTAAGATTGAGGCGGTTTGAGAAAAGATTGATTCGGGAAAGAGCCCCAACTTTAACTGGTTTATTTTGCCAAAAAGCAAGTTTTACCGGGGAATGGGGGTTAACTTTTTCTTTCAAGAAATTTTCTTTATTGACTTTTCCTTGATAAAGAGGATATTCGGCATTTGGATGAATGGTCAACCAGCGATGTTTGACTTCAATTTCTGGCGGTTGGAAACCGGCAAAAAGTTTGATTAAGTCTTGGGCTTCATCAATAACTTGCCAGATATTGTTTTTTATTGAAAAAAGTTCTTCTTGAGAGGGGATTTTTAGAAAGCCGCCGAGGGTAATATTGGCTGAAAAAAGCATTTCTCCGCCAACCGCTAAAGCAATTTGGTCTGTTATTCTTTTAATATTCAACATTAAATGAAATTCAGCCGGATATCTTTGGGATAGTTTAAGTGAACTGGTTAATCCGGCATAATGGGGCAAAACCAAGAAGAAAAGATGTAAAAGATGGCTTTTTATAATCTGAGAAGCCAAAAGGATTTTTCTTAAAAGGATAGTTTCTGGAGAAACAATAATTCCTAAGGCGTCTTCAATTGCTTTCCAGGAGCAGAGGCTATGGGCCACTGGGCAAATTCCGCAAATTCGAGCGTTAATAAATGGAGCTTGATAATATGATTTTCCTAAAACCAATCCCTCAACTAATCTTTCGGATTCCTCGACTTCAAAATCTACTTTTTTCAGTCGGAAATTAACTTTTAAAGTTCCATGTCCTTCGATTTTGGCTAAATATTCTGGTGGAGAAACAGTTTTTATTTTAGAAGTTATTTTTTGTTTTTTAATTTTTTTAAGGAATTCTTTTATTTTTTCAATTTCAGCCGGACAGCCCGGAATATTTTCATCTACTTTAACAAATTTACTTACTGGTTCTAAGAATTTTGCTTTTAGTTTATAATTAGAAGCGTAGATTTTTTGGGCAAGTTTTTTTCTTTTTTCTGGCGTTAGTCCAGAAAAAACATTGCCAGTAATTGCGCAAGCTCCAAGGGCGACTAAAATTTTAGCTGTTTCCCTAATCTTTTTAAGGAGCTTTATTTGCTCTTCGGTTGTTATTGCTCCCTCAATAAAAGCAATATCAAAATCTTGGGATTTTTCTTTTTGTAAAAGTCGCCAGTTGGTAATTTCAAAATCTTGAGAAAAATCCAAAAGAGTTTCATTTAAAGATAAAAGGTTAAACTCACATCCTTGACATCCAGTAAAATCAAAAATGGCAATTTTAGTTTTAATCATTAATTCATTTTATCATAAGGAGTAGTTTATGTTATAATTAACCTACATTCCGGCGTAGCTCAACGGTAGAGCGAATCCCTGTTAAGGATGAGGTTGCTGGTTCGAATCCAGCCGCCGGAGCCAAAGTTGACGAGAGGCGTAAAAAGCTATCTTGTCAAATGGATTTAGCCAGTTAAATCGGACTTTTTTGCCATCTAAGATTGGGTTCTGAAGTAAAAGTTTTAAAAGTTGTCTTTTTTCTTCATATTTGAGAACTTAAAAACAAATCATAAGCCTGGTTAGCAAGATTTAGCAGGTAATTTGCGGTTAAATAGTAGTTATCTTCGGCTTGCTGAAGATTTGCCAATTTGCTATCAATTTCATTAATTTTTTCCCGAAACACTTTATATAATTTGTCATACTCATCAGCAGTAATTTACCCCTGCATCATCAATTGCGTCAAGCAGAAAATAGAGTTTTTCTTTGCCTTTCATCATAGTCATTATTTTTTCAAGAAATTACGCTATATCCCTATTTTATTATTGCTTAGCATTAAGTTATAATTTTTATTATGGACAACGATACCCGCTTAAGGGGAAACATAAAGAAATACTACCTGTTTGAAGCATTTAATAGCTTTGCTTTCTTTTCTCCTGTTATTGTTCTTTTTTGGCAATCTAAGGGTTTGGATATGACACAAATCCTTACTTTGCAATCAATCTATGCTATTGGGGCTTTATTGCTTGAGCTGCCAACAGGAGGTTTTGCCGACTATTTTAGTAAGAAATTGAGCTTGATATTTGGTTCACTGTTTTTTAGTCTTGGGCTTTTTTGGTATGGTTTAAGCTCTCATTTTTGGCAGTTTGTCATCGGGGAATTAACTTGTGCGACAGGAATGGCTTTTATTTCTGGGGCAGACAGGGCGTTTATTCACCAAACTTTGAAGTCCTTAGGTAGAGAAAAAGATTACAACAAGATAGAAGGTAGAGTAAGGGGATTAAATCAAGTTTTTCAAGCATTAGGTAATATCGGAGGTGGTTTTATCGGCTCAATATCATTGGGTTTAACACTTATAGCAACAGGCTTTTCAACCCTTGTCGCATTTCTGACTAGTCTCTTGTTTTCAAAAACTAAGATAGAATTACCAAGAGAAGAAAAAACAAATTACCTTCAGATACTCAAGGAAAGTATTAAGATTGTGAAATCCGATAGCGAAGTTTTGTGGCTAACTTTGTTTTTTGCAATTATCAATTCTTTGGTATTTGCAACCAACTGGTTCTCACAGCCTTATTTACAAATGCTTAAAGTGCCGGTTGTCTATTTTGGTTTTATTTTTGCAGTTTTTAGTTTGGTTTCTGCTTTCTTCTCAACGCAAACAAGTAGGTTGAGTTTGTGGCTAAAAGATGGAGTTTTTATTGTTATTAGTCTACTATCCGTGCTTTCCATGCTCATTTTGGGTATTTTCCCAAGCGTTTTTATTATTCCTTTATTTTCTTTGTTTAGCATCATAACGGTTGTAAACCAGACCTTAATAGGTGAAAAAACATTAGCTTTAATTCCCCCTGAAAGGTCAGCGACTATTTTATCGTTTCAAAGTTTAGTTAGGAGAATAATATACGCCTCATTTATTCCTTTTATGGGTATGGTAAGCGACCGTTTTGGAATTAAAACGGCCATACAATTTAACGCCTTATTCCTTGCGATATTGTTAATAGGCTTATTTGCTTTCAAGAAAATTACCAAACAGAGGTTAAATCAAATCCAAGCTGGTTGAAATCGCTTTAACTCTAACCCCTCAAATATAATCTTGAGGTCGTCTAAGGTAAAATCAAACTCTAACTTGTGGTTGCAGAACAAGTTCTTTAGGGGGATCAGTTTTTTGGGAAAACTTTCTGCTTCTTCTTTAGAGATTGTTGGTATATAATCACCTTATGAATTTCTTAGAAGCATTCGTTTTAGGAATAGTGGAAGGAGTAACAGAGTTTCTGCCAATTTCCTCAACTGCTCATCTAATAATTTTTTCAAAAATATTAAATATCCCCTCAAATGATTTTACAAAGTTTTTTGAGGTTTTTATTCAAACAGGAGCAGTTCTTTCAGTAGTTATTCTTTATGCAAAACATATCTTAAAAAATAAAAAGCTTTTATCAAAAATTTTAATTTCTTTTATCGTTACTTCGCTGGTGGCTGTTCCTTTTTATAAAATAATTAAAAATGTCTTTTTTGAAAGTAATCTTTTGATTGTGTTTAACTTTATTGTTGTAGGAGCTTTTTTCTTATTAGCAGAAAATTTAATTTCCAAAAATATTTTAAAACTAAACAAGGATTTAAAAAATTTAGATATTCGTCAGGCAATTATAATTGGTCTAGCCCAGGGTTTTTCTATTATGCCTGGAGTTTCCCGGGCAGGGGCGGTAATTTTAGCAATGCTTTTTTTAAAATACAAAAGAAAAGAGGCAGTTATTTATTCTTTTCTTTTGGCTGTCCCGACGATTGTTGCTGCTGGATTTTTTGATTTATATAAGGTTGGATTTGAGAGTCTTTTAATTTCAAATATAAATTTACTTAATTTGGTAATTGGATTTCTTTTCTCTTTTGTTTCGGCTATTGTAGTTATTCAATTTTTTATTCGCTATCTTCAAAAAAATGACTTGAAAATTTTTGGTTATTACAGATTAATTTTTGGTTTGCTTTTGTTTTTCTTTTTTCGTTAAAGTAAAATCAAAATCGTTTGATTTTTAAAGAAGGGGGGTGAAAAATGAATAAAAAATTTTTAATTATCCTTGCCGTTTTAATTTTGGGCGGTGGGTTAGTTATTTTGGGCAGGCAGTCTTCTTCTAAAAAACAGGTAACTAACCTGAATAAGATTGAAGAAAAGGTAGGCAAAGATTTAAATCTAAAAGAGGAAAAAGCAAATATTCCCCCTTATTCCAAAGCGGTTGTTGATGAGGACAAATGCGGTAAAGATGCATTTTATGTTGCCGAAAAAAGCGCTGATTTTGTGAAAAATTATTGTCAGTTTTTAAAAACTAATGGTTGGAAATTAGTTCATCAGGATTATGCGGATTGTGAAGATATAAAGTCGTTTGGGGGTGGGTATAATTATGAAAAAGGTCAAGAAAAAATCTCGATATCCGTTGTAAAATATGGAGAAGATGCCACTTGTTTTTGGGTTTATAAAAAATAAGCGAATAAAATTCTAAGAAAGAATATAATGAAAATATGAAAAAGATCGTCATTATTCCGACTTTGGTTATTATTGTTTTGGGACTATTCTTAATTTATTTCAAAGGCGTTTTTAAAAATACTTCGGTTGAGAATAAAATCAAAAAAGAAACAAAAATATTTTTTGATGGAAAGTTTGGTTTCTTTCGAGACGCGGAAAATATAAATAATGAAAAAATTGACGAGACAGGAGCAACTTGGTTGCGACCGAATTTTGGCTATTTTGTTTGGGGAGTAATGCAAAAAGAAGAAAAAGCGCCAATCGATTTTTCAGAGACTGATAAAGTTGTAATACAAG
>Ga0209102_1001150_pt1 | contig 14758 bp, 11 predicted proteins | sample ConPoolayeHmetaG_FD_185483 | JGI IMG/M metagenome (GOLD analysis project Ga0209102, IMG submission 185483) | Hot spring microbial mat communities from California, USA to study Microbial Dark Matter (Phase II) - Cone Pool mat layer H metaG... ...
TTTGGCCGTGGCCCAGTCCGACCCCAACATCGTATGGGCCGGAACCGGCGAAGGGAAAATCCGCAGCCACATCTCCATAGGGCAGGGGATCTACAAATCGATGGATGCCGGCAAGACATGGGCCCTGATGGGCCTCGAGCGCACCGGACGCATCCCGCGCATCGTCATCCACCCGCGCAACCCGGATGTCGTTTTTGCCTGCGCGCTGGGCCATGCCTACGGCCCGCAGCCCGAACGCGGCGTCTTTCGCACGACCGACGGCGGCCGGACCTGGAGCCGGGTCCTGTTCGTCGACGAGAACACGGGATGCTCCGACATCGCGATGGATCCGACGAACCCGCGCGTGCTCTTCGCCGGCATGTGGCAGCTCGAGATCCGAACGTGGGGACGCGAGAGCGGCGGGCCGGGCAGCGGCCTGTTCGTCTCGCGCGACGGCGGGGAGACCTGGAGCCGGATCACCGGCCGCGGTCTGCCGATGCGGCCCGTAGGCAAGGTGGCCGTGGCGATCGCCCCCTCGAACCCCAACCGGGTCTATGCCCTGATCGAGACCGGCGACGGCATACCCTGGAAGGGGCAGCCGACCGACAGCGGCCAGGTGTTCCGCAGCGACGACGGCGGCGCGAACTGGACCGTGGTGAGCTACGACCGCAATGCCATGGGGCGTGCGCACTATTACTCGCGCATGGCCGTGGCGCCGGACAACGAAAACGAGACCTATTACCTGACGGCTTCCTTTTCCAGGTCGATCGACGGCGGGCGCACGCTCACGGTCGTGCCGCGCGGCGAAGCGCCCGGCGGCGACCACCACGACATCTGGATCGATCCCACGGACGCGAACCGCATGATCGTGGGCCACGACCAGGGCCTGTCGATCACCGTCAACCGCGGGCGCACCTGGTTCCGCCAGCGCCTCACCAACGCCCAGATGTATCACGTGACCACCGACAACGAAATCCCGTACAACGTACTGGGCAACAAGCAGGACGAGCCCTCCTACCGCGGGCCGAGCAACAGCCGCCTGGGAGGGCGCGGCGGCATTCCGCGCGGGATGTGGCATTCCGTGGGCGGCGGCGAGAGCGGCTGGGCCACCCCCGACCCCACCGATTCCAACATCATCTGGTCGACGGCGTCGGGTTCGGGCATGGTCGGCGGTATCGTGGTGCGCTTCGAGGAGAACCGGCGGCAGTTCCGCAACGTCGAGGTCTGGCCCGACCAGTCCAACGGCCCGGCGGAGGGCGTCAAGTACCGCTTCGTCTGGGACGCTCCCTTCCATATATCGCCGCATGATCACAACACCCTCTACGTCGGCAGCCAGCACGTGCACCGCACCACCAACGGCGGCCAGAGCTGGGAGATCATCAGCCCGGACCTCACCCTGAACGACCGCAGCCGGATGGGAAGCTCCGGCGGCCTGACCCCCGACAACATCGGTGTCGAGTACGCCGGCGTCGTTTACGCCATCGCCGAGTCGCCGCTCGAACGGGGACTGATCTGGGTGGGTACGAACGACGGTCTGGTCCACCTGACGCGCGACGGCGGAAAGACGTGGACGAACGTCACCGCCAACCTGCCCGGCCTGCCGCCGTGGGGCTCGGTGCGCTGCATCGCGCCCTCGCGCTACGATGCGGCTACGGCTTACTTGACCGTGGACTTCCACCAGATGAACAACCGCGACCCCTTCGTCTACAAAACCACCGACTACGGCCGCACGTTCCGCGCGATCATCGAGGGCATTCCCAGGAGCATGCTCAGCTACGTGCACTGGATCTATGAAGATCCCGTGCGGCGCGGGCTGCTCTACCTGGGAACCGAAAACGCCATCTACGTCTCCTTCGACGACGGCGAGCGCTGGCAGCCGCTGCAGAACGACCTGCCGCACGCCCCGGTATACGGCATCACCGTGCAGCCGCACTTCAACGATCTGGTGATCGCGACTTACGGGCGCGGCTTCTGGATCATGGACGACATCACGCCCTTGCAGCAGCTGACCCCGCAGGTGCTCGGCTCGGATGTGCACCTGTTCCCGCCGCGCCCGGCGTATCGCTTCCGGCCGATCACGGCGCCTTCGACGCCTTACGATGACCCCACGGTGGGCGAGGATCCGGAGTACGGCGCCTCGATCAACTACTACCTCAGGGCCCCGGTGTCGGGAGGTGTCACCCTCACGGTCCAGGACGCGAAGGGCGAGGTGGTGCGCCGGCTGTCCGGCCCGAACCTCGCCGGCCTCAACCGCGTCTACTGGGATCTTCGCTACGAACCCAGCAGGGAAGTGCGCCTGCGCACGAGCCCGCTCTACGCACCCCATGTGCGTGTCGGGCCGGAAGGCTGGCGCCCGGCGCCCGGCGCCGGCAGGCTCAGCATCCTCGCGCCGCCGGGCACCTATACGATCAAGCTCTCGGCCGGGGGACGCGAACTCGCGCAGACGCTCACGGTGCTCAAGGATCCGCATTCGGGCGGCACCGAAGCGGACATCCAGGCGCAGATGAAGGTTCTCTTCGAGCTGCGCCGGGATCTCGACAGCGCCGCCGACATCGTCAACCGCGTCGAGATCGTGCGCAGCCAGCTGGAGGGCCTGGTGCGCATCCTCGACGATCCGGCCGTGCGCAAGGCCGCCGAGGAGCTCAACCGCAAGCTTATCGACGAGGAGATGAACCTGGTCGACTTGCGCCTCACCGGCGCCGGACAGGACAGCATCCGTTTCGGCTCCAAGCTGATGTCGAAGCTCAATTACCTGGCCAACGGGCTGGCGAGCGGCGACTTCCGGCCGACCGACCAGCAGCTCGAGGTGCAGAAAGTCCTGGAGGAGCGCCTGCGCGATTCGGCCGGGCGGTTGGAGGGCCTGCTGAGCAAGGAGCTGGGCGCGTTCAACGAGATGCTGCGCAGGAAGAACGTTCCCAACATCATCGTCGCGGCACCCTAGCGGCCGCCGGGAGAGAGAAGCGGGAGCGAAGATCGTGCAGAATCACCTGAAATCGTTCTTGCAGGCAGGGGAGTTCTTTTGCTCGGCCGAACTGGTGCTGGAGCGCGACCATTCGGCCCCGGAAACGGAAGCCTTCGTGCGCGAGGCGGCGCGCGAGGCGCGCGGCATCCGGGTCATCAGCCTGACCGATCTGCCCGGAGGCAACCCGTCGCTGCCTCCGGAAGCCTTCGCCTCGTTCGTGCTCCAGCACGGCTTGACGCCGCTGGCGCATCTCACCGGCAAGGACGGCAACCGCAGCTTCCTCGAAGGACGCCTGCACGCGCTGGCGCGCATGGGCGTGGAAAACATCCTGGCGCTCACGGGCGACGCGCCGCGGTCGGCCTACCAGGGGAAAGCGAAACCCGTCTTCGACCTGGATTCCGTGTTGATTCTGTGGCTGATCCAGGCCCTGCGCAGCGGGCTCGAGTACAGCCTGGGCAAAAGGCAGGCGCGCACTTCCCCCTTCGACTTTTTCGCCGGCGCCGTCGTCAATCCCTTCAAGCTGCGCGAGCCGGACCAGATGATGCAGCTTTACAAGCTCGAGCTGAAAGCGGCTGCCGGCGCGCGCTTCATCATCACGCAGATGGGCTTCAACCTGCGCAAGCTGGTCGAGCTCAGGCAATACATGATGCGCGAGGGACTGGGTCACATCCCGGTCATCGCCAATATCTACGTGCCCACCGCCACCATCGCGCGCATGATGCAGGCGGGCGAGCTCGCCGGCTGCTTCATGCCCGATGCGCTGCTCGCGCGGCTCGAGGGGGAAAAGAAGCCCGAGCGCCTGGAGCGCGCGGCTTTGATGCTGGCTGCCGTGCGGGATCTGGGTTTTGCCGGCGGTCACATCGGCGGCTTCGGGCTCACGCATGCCGATTTCCTCAAGATCATGGATCGCGCGGGCGAAATCGGCGCGGGCTGGCGCGCGCGCATCGACGAGCTGATTTTCGAGACTCCCGGGGAATTCTACCTGCTGCCCCGGGGAAGCGACGGCCTGAGCGACGGCGCGGGCGAATATCAGGCGGCGCGAACGAGGCCCCGGCCGCTTCTCAGACAGCGGCTGTCGCGCGCGGTGCACCGGCTCCTGATCGACCCCGCTTCTTTCGGTGCGCGCTTCCTGAGGCCGCGCCTGGAAAAAGAGCGCCGCGGCGGAGGAGGGCAGGGGAAGGGTCCGTGGCACGCCGCCATGGGGCTTTCCACGCTTTTCCGCAAGGCGGCACTGGGATGCGTGAGCTGCGGCGACTGCATCCAGGATCACCTGCACTATGCCGGCTGCACGATGAACCGGTGCTACAAGAACCTGCGCAACGGCCCGTGCGGGGGATCCCGCCCCGACGGCAGTTGCGAAGTGGAGGCCGGCGTGCCGTGCGTATGGAACCTGGTCTACGCCGCCGCGCTCGCCGCGCGCGACGACCCGCGGCGCTTTGGGCGCACCCTGATTCCGCCGCGCGACTGGTGCCTGGACCGGACCAATGCCCTCGCCAACCGGCTCATGGGCCTGGACAATTGCTGCCGGCGCACGGCACTCGCCTCGGCGCAGGACAGGCCGCCGGCAGCTCCGGCGCCCGGCGCCGGCGCGTGACGGCGTTACGAAGCCGCCAGCAGCCTGCGCGCCAGGGCGACCGCTTCGACCGCGCTCTCGCCGTAGCCGTCGGCGCCGATTTCTTCGGCGTATTGCCGTGTCACCGGGGCTCCGCCCACCAGCACCTTGACCCGGTCGCGCAATCCGGCGGCGCGCAGGGCGTCGATCGTGGTCTTCATGACCGTCATGGTCACGGTCAGAAGCGCCGAAAGGCACACGAAGTGCGCCTTGTGCTCCTCGACCGCCCGGACGAATTTTTCGGGCGCCACGTCCGAGCCCAGGTCGATCACCTCGAAACCGCCTCCCTGGAGCATGGAGCCGACGAGATTCTTCCCGATGTCGTGCAGGTCGCCCTTCACCGTGCCGATCACGACCCGCCCGACGGGCTCGGCTCCGGAAGCCGCCAGGAGCGGGCGCAGCAATTCCATGGCGTTTTTCATGGCCCGGCTGGTCAGCAGCAGCTCGGGCACGAAGTACTCCTGGCACTCGAAGCGCCGGCCCGCTTCGTCCATGGCCGGGACCATGTAGCCGGTGATCAGGCGCATGGGATCGACGTTTTCGGCGAGTGCGGCGCGCGTGATCGCGACCGCCGCCGCGGCATCGCCCTTGAGGATCGCTTCGTAGAGCCCTTGAAAGTCCGCCATCGCAGCCTCCGCGGCGCCTGCCGGCGCCGAATTGTCCGGCCTATGGTAAGTGCTCCGGCCGCCCTTGTCGAGTCCCGTGCGTGCCGGCCGGTTGCGTGCGCCGCCGCGCGCGGCGGCTGGGATGTGCTACAATGCCGTCTTCATTCGCGAACCGACCGGAGTGAATCCCGGATGGACGAGGCGCAGGATCATCGGGCGAAGGCCGAGCCGCAGGGGGAGATCCCCGTTTTCTTCATCGAGGCGCACTCGATCCCCGAGGCCTGCTACCGGGCGCTGCGCGCGGTTCATTTCGGCGGCTGCACGCTGCGCACCCAATACGACCGGCGCAATCCCGACGGAACCTTTGTCGATCCGCCGGGCAAGGATGCCCGGGTGACGATCCGCATACGGGAGCCGTTCGCCCAGCCGCGCTTCCCGGTGCTCAGCTACTGCGAGCGCGGCAAGTACATCGCCGAGTTCCTGGGTGCCAAGGATCACCTGGTGGTGCCGTACCGCGAACTGGTGCGCATGGTGCGCAACGGCGAGGAATTCGAGGCGACGCAGTGGCCCTACTGCTATCACCAGCGGCTCACGGCGTATCCGCGCTCGGACGGCACGACCATCGACCAGCTCGAGCTCATCCTCGACCGGCTGGCGAAGGAGCCCATCACCCGGCGCGCCGTGGCCACGACGCGCGTGCCCGAGATCGACCTGTTCATGGCGGCCGACATGCCCTGCCTCGGGGAGATCCAGCTGCGCGCGATCGAGGACGGCTGCGGCCGCCTGCGCCTGCACATGCATGCGCTGTGGCGCAGCCGCGATCTCTACAAGGCGTGGAGCGACAATCTGATCGGCATCACCAACCTGCAGGCGCGCCTGGCGGCCCGGCTGGCGGAAAAGACCGGGCGCGAGGTGCTCGTGGGTTCCTACAGCGAAAACAACGGTTCTCTTCACATCTACGGGCAGGACTACAAATCGAAAGGCGTGGAGCGGTTTTTCGAGCGTTTCCCGACGTGCGAATCCTTCGTGCAGCGCGCCTGGACCAGCGCCGAGGCGCGCGACCGGGAGATCATCCCGCAACTCGAGGAGCTGCTCGGCGAGACGACCTGGAAGTTTCCGCCGGCGGCGCTCGACCTGATCCGGGGACTGATCGACGACTATCGTTCCGGCCGATTCCTGCCCTGAGGGATTCCGGGAAAGGATGGCATGCCATGGCGATTGCGGGCCTGACGATCATCGGCGAGTCGATCAACGATTCGGTGCCTTCGACGAAAAAGCTCTTCGATGCCGGCGACATCGAGGGCATCCTGGCGCTGGCCAGGAGCCAGGATGAAAAGGGCGCCGCGTACATCGACGTGAATGTCGGGCGGCGGCCGCCGGCCTTCATGGCCGAGATGGTCGAGCGCATTCAGGGTGTAACCGCGAAGCCGCTTTCCATCGATACGCCCGACCTCGCGCAGGCCGAGGCCGCCCTGCGCGCCTACGATCCGGAACGGGCGCAGGGAAAGGCGCCGATCCTGAACTCCATTTCGCCGCTGCGCACGGAGATGTTCGGCCTGTACCGGCTGAGGAGCTTCCTGCCGATTCTCATGGTTTCGGAGCGGCTCGAGGGCGGGACGCCCATGCCCAACCGGACGGCCGAGGAGAGCTACGAAACGGCGCGGCAGCTTCTCGCCGAGGCGCGCCGGCTGGTGCCGGGGATCGCCAACGAGAAGCTGATCGTCGATCCCGGCATCGGCCCGATCGGCGCCGATTCCGAGGGAATGCTCGGGCGGGTGCTGGAGACGATCCGGCGCGTGCACGAGGATCCCGATTTCCGGGGAGCCCACATCTCGGTGGGATTGAGCAACTTCACCGTGATGCTTCCTTCGAAACGCGCCGACGGCACGCCGGTCAAGAGCGCGCTCGAGAGCGCATTCCTGACGCTTGCCATCCCCCTGGGCCTCGACATGATCATCGGGTCGACGATACGCAAGTACGAGATCCTGCCCGCGGATCATCCGGCGATGCTCTGCCTGCAGGACTGCCTGCGCTCTCCGGGATTCGATGCCATTTTGCGGGTCAAGGAGTTCTATTCGTAAACCGGAGGGCCGCCGTTCGCCGGCGTCGGCCCCGGGCGCTCACGTGCGCGGGCCCAGCGCCTCCAAGACCTCGCACGCCAGCTCGTAGCGGCCGAAACTGGGCATCAGGTATACGCCCTGAACGTACGGGAGGCTCCGGAGTTCGGCGAGCAGCTCCCGTGCCATGCGCACTCCTTCCTCGCGGCCGTGCGCACCGGCGCGGCGCATGCGCTCGAGCGCCTCATCGGTCAGGGTGATCCCCGGAACCTCGTGATGCAGGAAGCTCGCGTGGCGGTGGCTCTGCAGCGGCAGTATGCCGATGAGCACCGGTACCGCGAGGTTGCCGTGACGCTCTTCGTACGCGCGCACGAAGTCCAGCCAGAACCTGGGGTGGTAGATCGGCTGGGTCATGGCGAAATGCGCGCCGGCGGCGATTTTGCGGTGCAGGCGGTCGGCTTCCTCGCCGATGTCGGATACCGTGGGATTGCAGGCCACGGCGATGGCAAAGGCGCTGCGCTGCCCCAGTTCGCGGCCGGACATGTCGAGGCCGCGGTTGAAGGTGTCGATGATGCGCACCAGCCCGATGCTGTCGACGTCGTAGACGGGCGTGCTTTCGCGGTTGTCGCCCAGGCTGGGAGGGTCGCCGGTGAGCGCGAGGATGTTGCGCACGCCGAGGGCGTGCGCCCCGATGAGATCCGCCTGCAGGCCCATCAGGGAACGATCGCGCGTCGTGAAGTGCAGGATGGTCTCGATGCCGACGCGCTGCTGGATCTGGGCGCACAGGGCCAGGGGCGACATGCGTACGCGCGCCATCGGGCTGTCGGCCACATTGACCGCGTCGGCGCCCATGGCGCGGGCGTGCCGTGCACCCTCGATCTGCTTTTCCGCCGTGAATGCGCGCGGCGGGTCGATTTCGACGCTGACGACGAACCGGCCGGCGCGCAGCTTGGAGAGCAGGTCCGTGGGAGGGGCTTCCGCCTGCGGCACGAGCTCGGCACCGGATACCACCTGGACCTGCGGGAGATCCTCGCCGGTGCGTAGCGCAGATCCGGCCGGGCCGCCGCCGCCCGCGAGGGAATCCAAGCCGCGGCGCATGGCGCGGATGTGCATGGGGGTGGTGCCGCAGCAGCCTCCGATCAGGCGCGCGCCCGCGCGCGCGAACTCGAGCGCGTGTGCGGCAAAGTACTCCGGACTGGCCGGGTAGTAGAAGCGCCCCTCGACGCGCTGGGGGAAGCCGGCGTTGGGCATGGCGCTCAGCGGCAACGATGGGGCGGCCGCGTGCATGACCTGCAGTATTTCCAGCGTCCTCGAGGGTCCCAGCGAGCAGTTGATGCCCACCAGATGGGCGCCTGCGGCCCGCAGGCGATCGACCACGAGCTCGGGCGCCTGCCCGGCCGGGGTACGCCCGTCTTCCGTGTAGGTCATGGAGGCCACGACGGGCAGGTCGCACAATTCCCTGGCCAGGCGCACGGCGGTTTCCAGTTCCTCCAGGTCGCCGAAGGTCTCGAACAGGAGCAGATCGCAGCCCGCTTCCCAAAGTGCGCCGATCTGCTCGCGGAATGCGTCGAGGACCGCGGCGCGCTCGGCCGGGTCGTTCCAGCGGAGCCGCCTGCCGAGAGGCCCGATGTCGCCGGCGATGAAGAGCGCGCGCCCGGCGACCTCGCGCACGTCGCGTGCGAGGCGGACGGCCTTGAAGTTGAGCTCGCGCACCCTGTCTTCCAGTCCGTGCTTGGCCAGGCGCATCCGGTTGGCCCCGAAGGTATGCGTGGTGATCACGTCCGCGCCCGCGCTGGCGTATGCCTGGTGAATGCCGCTCACCCAGGCGGGCCGGTCGGCGACCAGCTGCTCGAGGCATTGCTCGCTGCTGGCCCCCTGGGACAGCAGCATCGTGCCCATGGCGCCGTCGGCCAGCAGCGGCTTCTCGTTCAAGTTTCGCAGGAAAGGGTGCATAGCCTGAAGTATACGCGTTTCACCAGGCGCGGTGCAGTGTGCCGCCCGTTTCTCAGCGCAGATCGCGAATGCGCACTTCGATCCCCTTTTCGCCCTCGAGCAGGCGCACCAGAGCCGAGGTATCCGTATTGCCGTAATGATACGGGTACAGGATCGCGGGACGGAAGGCCCGGGCCGCGTCCGCGACCATTTCCGGCGTCATGGTGAAGGGCAGGTTCATGGGCAGGAATGCGACGGCGATCTGCTTCAGGGCTTTCATCTCCGGGGTGTTTTCCGTATCGCCGGCCACATACACCTTCGTGTCCCCGAAGTGGATGATGTATCCGTTGCCTTCGCCCTTGGGATGATAGGGAATTCCGCCGGGGCGTAGGTTCACGATGTTGTATGCGGGGACGGCTTCGATAGTAAGGCCGGCCGCGGTGCGGCTTTCGCCGTTGGCCATGATGACGGCGTTCGGCAGCGCCTTGGCGCAGCTGCGAGCCGCGATCACGACCGTGCGCTCCGTGCTCACGGCGGCAATCGCCTTGGCGTCGAGATGGTCCCCGTGTTCGTGGGTGACCAGGACGAGGTCCGCCTTGGGCATCCGGGTGTAGTCGGCCATGGAGGACACCGGATCCACATGGATGACCTTTCCCGCATAGGTGAACATCAAAGTGCCGTGCCCGATGCAGGTGATCTTGAGATCGCCGCCCGACGTGCGCACGACATCCTCCTGGTATTGTTTCGGGGCCTGGGCTGCGGCGGCCGCCGCCAGGCACAGCGCGACTGCAAAGACCATGGATCGCATCATGTCGCTCACCTCCCGCAGCATTCTCGCGCGCGTTCACCCGGAAAACAAGAGGGGGCCGCCCGGGCTTTCGGATTGACAGTTGCGCGCCGCGAGGGAGAGAATGGCCGCGATCTGCGTTTTCCGGCCGGAGGAGCGGGTTCGAGTCGCTCATGGCTCCGGAGATCCGGGAGATCGAAGCGCCCGGCGCCGGAGAAAGGCGCCTCTTGCGCCAAGCGATCGATCCGAAGGGCTTGTACGTACCGATCCGCCGGGAAGGCCGCCGGCCGCCCCGGCGCCGCGACAGGAGTGGTTCCCATGAAAAGTTGCATCCGTGCGTTGACGGCCGCCGGGATACTGCTGGCGGTCTCCGGTCCCCTCTGGCGGCTGCCCGCGGCGGAGCAGCGCGCCAACCGGCTGATCGCCCTGCTCGAAGCCGGCAAGCCGGCGATCGGCGTGTGGACGGGAGCGCTCGCCGCGCCGCGCATCGCCAAAGTTCTGGCCGTGAGCGACGTAGACTTCATCGTCGCGGACGTCGAGCACGACGTCCTCGATTTCCAGGCGCTGTGCCGTTTTCTTTTGGAGATCCCGGATTTCAGCCTTCGTTTCAGGACCGAGCCGCGGCCGGCCCCGGTCGTTCTGGTGAAGCTCGGGACGCGCGGCACCTGGGACCCGCGCTACGAGATCGCCGAGACCCTCAAGCTCGGTCCGGCGGCGGGCGTGTGGATTCCCTTCGTCGAAAGCCGCGCCGACGTTGAACGCGCCCTCGCGGCGGTGCGCAACGCGGAGACCTCCGCTCTGGGGGGTCTGAATGTTCCCAGGGAGAGCCGCGACGTCTGGCCGCTCAACCCCAAGGGCGAGCTGATGCTCGTCGCGATGATCGAGTCGGAAGCCGGAGTGCGCAACGCCCGGGAGATCGTCGAGACGCCGGGCGTGTCGGCGATCCAGACCGTGCACATACCGGACGCCGATGCGGCGCGCATCCTGAAAATGTGCCTCGAGCGCGGCGTGGTGGCCGCCACGGACGCGGGGCCCGAAGACGTGCGCGCCAAGCTCGATGCCGGCTACCGCATGCTCAGCGTGGGCTGGGATTTCGACCTGCTGCGCCGGAGATTGAGCGATACCGTCAAGGGCATGCGCTCGGCCGTGCGGTAGCCGCAGGCAGCGCGATCGGGGTATGGCGCGCGTTCTCCAATCGGCCCGGCTTTTCCTCCGCCGCCACGAAACGACCCTCTGGTGGTTGCACAGCGGCTATGCGCTGCTCGTCGGCCTGCTCGCCATGTGGCTGGGCGCCAGGGACTTCACGTGGCTGCGCCTGGTCGTCTTCTACATCGCTTTCATCTGGGTGACGAGCCTGTTTCTGCCCTCGATCGGGAGGCATCCGCGGCTCTCGGCGGAATGGCGCGAGCGCGTGCGCCTGGCGGTCAACTACTTCCACAAGAATTTCTATCAGCAGCTGCTCTTCTTCGTGCTGCCGCTCTATTACGCGAGCACCACCTTCCCGTCGCGCAATGCGCTCTTCCTGGCGCTGCTGGCGCTGTCGGCCGTCTTGTCGACCCTCGACATCGTCTACGACCGCTATCTTTCGGTGCGGCGGCCGCTCATGGCGCTGTTTTTCGCCTTCAATCTCTTCGCCTGCATCAACGTGATGCTGCCCGTGCTGTGGAGCGTGGGCAATTATCGGGCGCTTTGGGCCAGCGGGATCCTGGCCACCGCCGGATTTGCGAGCGTCCTTTACCGCGGAACCGAGCGCGGCGGGCGCGCGCGCATGCTGGTGCTGGGGGCGGCCGCGCTTCTGTTTCTCCTGATCGTCCTCTTTCGTTCGTTCATCCCCCCGGCGCCTCTCAGGCTGGCGCGCGTCGAATTCGGACGTTCCGTCCGGAACCTGCGCGTCGTCGCCCCCATGGCATGCCTTCCCGCATCCTTTTCCGGAAGAGTGGCGGTCCTGACTTCCATCGTCGCGCCGATGGGCCTGCATGAACAGGTGCGCCACCGCTGGTACCTCGACGGCCGCCTGCTCCATGCCTCGCCTCATTATTCCGTGACCGGCGGCAGGAAGGAGGGTTACCGGATCTGGACGCAGGTCGCCCTGAACGAGAGCCTCGGCGGCAGGGTCTTGACGCTCGACGTCGAGACGCGCGGCGGCCAGCTGATCGGGCGTGCGGCGCTCGCCGCCTGCCCGGCCGGGAGCGGCGGTCCCGAACAAGGACGGCTTTCCCGGCGATGAAGGTCCATCCGCCGCTACTCCCCGGCCGGGTCGAGCCTGCCGGCGCGTGGCGCTTGGCGACGGCCGCGCGGATCTACTGGGGCTTGCCCACGGCGGTTTCCCACCGGCCCCAGTCCCCGCCGAACGGCCGCAGCCCCAGATGCATCGGGTTGGTGGCCGGAGGAACCAGTGCTTCGTAGACCTGCATCGCGTGCGCCTGCGCGAGCCCTCGGTGCCCGTTCCGGGCGCATCGTATCACCGGGACGGCGCGCGCTCCGGCATCGATCATGGATCGCTGCCGGACCCGGCAGGCCCCGGCGGCGCGGACTGCCGCCGGCGCAGGCAGGACCGGTGTCCGGCGCCGGCCGCTCAGGGCTTGCGGGGCGGATTGTAGCGCAGGTCCGGCGCGGGGATCCCGAGGTCGGCGCGCGCTTTGGCAATGACGCTCTCGAGGCCCTCCAGAGAGTTCTTGTGGGTGGCCTTGTAAAGCTCCTCCAGGACGTTGCGCGCGATGGCCGATATCGCCCCGTTGAGCGCCACCGCCTTTGCCAGGTTCGATTCCGCCGTGGGATAGTCGTTCAGGATGGCGGAGGCGACGCCCAGGCCGTAGTAGCTGAAATCGTCGCGCGCGTTCTGCTCCAGCGCCTTCTTGAAGGGCAGGACCGCCTGGCCGGCGGCCCTGCTCTTTTCGGCCGCCGCCTGCAGATTCTGCGCGCGATGCAGGTGCGCGAATCCCAGCGTGGAGAAGTTGGTTCCCAGGACCGACTTCCGGGCCTGCTGCCATTGCTCGGCATTGACCCCTTCGGGCATCTGGGCTTTCTGCGCCAGCTCGAGAGCGCGCAGCGCCAGCGCCTCCGCCTTGTCGGCATTCCCCTTGCGCACGTAGCCGTAGCCGAGCTCGGTCATCAGGACGAAGTTGTCGGGCCGCATGGCGAGCGCCTTTTCGCCGTATTCGATCATCATGTCGGCGTCGTTCGCCTGCCGCCCGGCATAAGCGCCCTGCTCATAGGCGAAGGGAACCAGCTCCGAATCGGGATACTTGGCGACGAAGGCGTCGATGTGCCGCTTCTTGCGCGCGGGATCGTTTTCGAACTGGATCCTGGCGAAATCCGTGTCGGCCGGGGTCATTTTCTTGAGCTCGTAACTGAGCGGCGTGGTCTTGGCTCCGATGCGCAGCTCGGCCGAGCCGACCAGAGAATCCTCCTTCATGACGAAATCTATCGTGACGGTCTTGGGGCCCTCGACCGTGTTGACCTCGAACTGGGCCCGGACCTTTTCCTGCTCGACCGTGATGCCGGTGAGCGGGACTGCAACGTCCCCCCGAAAGGAGGTGATCAGGCCGACATATTTGCCGTCCTTGATGTCGAAGATCGCCGTACAGGTCGCCTGTTGGTCGATGGGCACGCGCAGCAGGCCGCGCCACCCGCCTTCCAGGGAAGGTTTGCCCTGCGACAGGGCGAGGGGCAGCGACACGAGCGCGCCCGATGCCGCAATCAGTGACAGAATATGGCGTCGCATTTTGTGGCCCTCCGATAGTTGGCCGATATGATGAAATTTTACGCCCAATGTTGCAGTCCCGGGTCAACAAATCCGGGGCTCCGTTTTGCAGCGGTGTGCGCCAGGCGCCCCGTCCCCCGAAGGGCCGGGCCGGGCGTGCGGGCCCGGGCTCCGGTCAGCGGCTGGCGAGCCCGCCGGCGGTTTCCCCTCCGTCGATGGTGAAGATCTGCCCGGTCAAGTATGCGGCGTCGTCGGAAGCGAGATAGGCGAACAGGGCCGCGACTTCCTCCGGGCGCGCGTGGCGCTGCAGGGGGATCTTGCGGTTGACCTCGTCGAGCATCTCGTCGGTGTATTCGGCGCGCTGCATGGGGGTCAGCACGTAGCCCGGCGCCACGGCATTGACGCGCACCGTGGGCGCCAGTTCGAGCGCCATGGAGCGCGTCAGCTCGATGAGGCCCGCCTTGCTGGCGTTGTAGTCCGCGTACAGGGGCATTCCCACCATGCCGTTGGTGGATGCGGTGTTGAGGATCACGCCGCCGCCGCGGCTCATCATATGGCGCGCGGCGGTCTGCGCCACATAAAAACCCCCGGTCAGGTTCACCGCCATGACGCGGTTCCACTCTTCCGGGGTGATTTCCAGGAACTTGTGGCGGATGCTGATGCCGGCGTTGTTGATGACGACATCGACGCCGCCCATCAGTTCCACGGCCCGCCCGAAGGCCGCCTGCACCTGGGCGAGCTCGGCGACGTCGCATTCCAGGGCGCCCGCGAGCTTCGGCAGCGTCTTGAGGATATTGGCGTTGCCGTGGGAATCGCTGTCGAGCACGCACACCCGGGCTCCTTCTTCCAGAAAACGCGCAGCCGTGGCGGCCCCGATGCCGCTCGCCCCTCCGGTGACCAAGACCCGCTTGAACTTCAACCCGCGCATCGTTCGCCTCCGCTTTCCCTCGCACAGGATATGGATTCACGACGGCACATGCAACGGTTTTGCCCGACCGGCATGCGGCGGCAGGCGGAACGCTTGGGGGTGGAGCGGTCCGGTGCTACATTGGTGGCGGATGGCGAGGCTACGGGCATGGCGGCACGCCGGGTGGATGTGCGCGTATACGAGGAGCTCAACG
>Ga0209102_1001151_pt1 | contig 14735 bp, 12 predicted proteins | sample ConPoolayeHmetaG_FD_185483 | JGI IMG/M metagenome (GOLD analysis project Ga0209102, IMG submission 185483) | Hot spring microbial mat communities from California, USA to study Microbial Dark Matter (Phase II) - Cone Pool mat layer H metaG... ...
TAACGTATTTCTCCTCATCTATTTTACCTCTCATTCTTTATTTTGAGGATGTGGCGTTGAATAAAATATATGAGTTTTCCAGAATTATGCCCAAATCCATCCCTAATTCAATCGGAAAAGTAACAAAATAAGCACATCTTAAGTCGAAAACGTTGGGAAACTGTTTAGCTCCAGGTCACGCATGTATAACCAGTGGATCTGAAAGTGTTGTTTGATTTTTTTGGTTTTTTGGGTTGTAGATGGTGTTCGTGTTAGGCTATGAGGTGCTGTTGGTGCTCTTTCTGTGTGCCATTGGTTCGCTGGAGTGCTATGTTCGCTCTCGTAATGGGTATTAAAGGCTAGTTGTTCCCAGCGTTTTCCTTTTTGATGCGGTGTGGTAGGGATATGGAAAGAGCGAATTTATTATGTGGGTAAATGCTGGTTTATGGTGGTTCTAAGCTGCAACCTGTGAGGATGAAGTACCCGAAGTCTACGGTGAAGTCTTTGACTTTGACTAGCGGTCTTCTTCAAGCCGTCAATCTGGAGATGTTTAGACTGTGGCTACGAAGGAGCTTTCATCGTTGCAGATAGCAATCTAACGGAAAAGATTCAAGAAAAATTCGCGCACACGCTGGAAGAATGGAGCATCGAAGTTCCTGAGTTCCTTGGTCTCACACCCGCATGGCATATGCCCCCACAAGCTGAGAGTTGAACGCGCCAGTAACTACATGGGATAAACTATCGCGAGAGCACAACTCCGCCTATTTTGCATAATTAAATTAGGGATAGATTTGAGTATAATTCTGAGAAACTCTTTAATATCGATGGTCCAGGTAGACAAAATGCCCAAAGGAGGTGGCGTCCATGGATAGGAAGCAAACCTTGATTGTGCTGTCAGTTATTGCCATTATAGCGGTTGCAAGTAGCGCAGTTCTGACAACTTATGCTGCTGAGGATGAGAGGGGCGGATCCAATGTTTTTGCAAGACAGTTCAATTGGAGGATGATGCTGGGGGCATCTGGTCGACCAAGCGGATGTAGATACCGAGCGGGACCTTATGGGTTTGTAGAAGTCAGTGCTGAATACAATCAAACCGTAATTAGCATCGCAGAAAGCGACTCAGATGTACAAAACTTGCTCAGCGAAGGTTACATTGTTTCAGCTGTCAGACCAATCATCAAATCCGTAGTTGAGGCTGATGGGAGCGTCGTAGCAAAGGCCACAAGCGCGGTCGTAACGCTAGAGAAGAGTTCTACAGGTAGAGCGGAAGTATATGTTGATGTGACGAACGGTAAAGTTACTAGAATAGTGATCTTTACAATGACAGTGATAGAAAAGTCTTAGAGGTCATGATAATGTGAGTGCAGTTAAACTTAGATTACAAGTAACTCGGCAAAACTATAATATTCTTCATTTTTCTTTTTTAGGCTATGAATCAACATCAGTTTAGAAGGGTTATGAATGAATCTTCCTCTAAAAACAAGAGTAACCCCTATCTCAACAATTCAGGTACTAACGATTGTTCTAGTTAGTCTGATCGCAGGAGGAGTCGGGGGGTACGTAATAGGGTACCTGATTCTTTCAGAAAGATTTGTTGTTCTGCAGAACCAGATCTCAACACTGCAGGAACAAATCTCAAATTTTCAATCAGCGCAGAACATCACTTACTATAACTTAGTTTATGTCCTGGAAGAAAATGTTTCTCTTCCACGTCTGTATGAACGGGTAAGAGAATCCGTTGTCGTGGTTCGAGGAATAATTGTGCAATATGACATTTTTCGACGCGCCTACTATTCGCAAGTACAAGGATCAGGGTTCGTTTACAACTTCACGGGAAGGATGGTGATCATCACAAACTACCATGTAGTCAGCAACGCAATCAATATCACGGTAACATTCCTAAACGGAAATGGATACATAGCGTCATTGCTGGGGTCAGACCCTTACGCAGATCTCGCAGTTCTCTATGCAGATGCGCCGCAAAACGAATATGTTCCTCTCGAAATCGTGAGTTCATCAACTCTTAAGGTTGGTGACCCGGTTATTGCAGTCGGCAACCCGTATGGTCTAGCTGGGTCAATGACGACAGGAATAGTGAGTGCAATGGGTAGAACAATAACCGAAGAGACAACAGGAGCTTACACGATAGCCAATGTTATCCAAACAACTGCTCCATTAAATCCAGGTAACTCTGGAGGGCCTCTTCTTAACTACAAAGGCCAAGTCGTTGGAATAACAACAGCTATTGTAAGTGACTCGCAAGGCGTCGGGTTCGCGATTCCCTCCAACACAATATTAAGAGAAATCAAGTCACTAATTACAGAGGGCTCATATAATCAGCATCCGTGGTTAGGCGTTTCCGGAAGAGACATGACATACGAAATCGCCAAGGTAATTGGAATAAACGTAACATACGGTTTCCTGATAACACAGGTCACCAGCAGGGGACCGGCGGACAAGGCGGGTCTACGAGGCGGATCGAAACAAGTTTCTATTGCTGGAGAACGTGTCACAATCGGCGGTGACGTAATAATTGCAGTAAACGGGATGAGAATCACCAGCATAGACGACCTCTCAACCTACTTGGAGGAATACACTTCACCTGGACAAACAATCAATGTAACAATAGTAAGAAACACGCAAACAATGACGATTCCCGTTTTGTTAGAACCGAGACCTCCATTAAGCTAAGTTTAGAATGCAACATGATTTATCCGAGAAAGGCATACACTGCAGGAAAAACTGAGATTCAGTTCCGTCTTAGCTCATAAAAATGAAGATGCGAAAAAGGTTTGCATAACCCATGACTTCATATACATCAACACCAAAAGGGAAATTGTTTTCTGTCATTTTGCAGAATCCGTTTTTGTGTCATCTGATTTGCTGTTACATGCAACAAGCAGTCTTATGCCTATTGTAAGAGATAAATTTGCTAAATTAGCATCTACAATGGCGCCAGTAAGAAATCTACATTCCCAAGATGAATGGCGTTTAGGGGCTGCAACAAGCTTTTTTCACGGTAGCGGTTCTTTTATTTAAGAAATGTTTTAATGAAAACTTTAATTAGTATTGTAATGCTCAGTATTACGTGAAGGGCTATTTTTAAGCGTATCTGGATTGTATGGCGATGGACGACGTTGAAAAAAGCTTTAAGATGCGTTCAGCCTACTGGTTACTTCTAATTCTCCTAGTCATTGTTGTTTTTGGTTTTTTGTTCAGCCGTGAAGCCGTGGTTTTCTGGCTTAACCTATCAGAGTTCGGAGATCTGTTCTTTAGACCTATATACTTCGGTTTGCTAGGAGGATTTGTTCTTGCATCTTTCGCGTTTTTTAGGGTGGACTTTAAGAACAGGAGGTCAATAACGTGGTGGTCTATTAACTTGGCAATCAAGATTCTTCGTTCAAAAGGAGTTGAGAGTATCTCTCCATTGTGGCTTGACTTTGACAGTTTCAAGATGCCGCTGTTAAAATTCGTCGTTTGGCAAATCACTAAGATCTTGGTTGGAACTTTCTTCTTCACTAATGTTATGTTCGGCATGACGGTTGACGCAGTGTTGCTTGGTTGGGACGCTGGAATCTGGAAGCTGCCTCAGATCTTTAGTCTTCCTTTCGCGACTCCTGTAGATGGGACTTATACGGAAGCAAATGTGTTTCCTTTAATTCCAACCTTAACTCTGTTGATTCCGCCGCTGCTCCGCTCCTTGTGGATTCGCATCTTGCTTCTGGTCGCAGTGACACACATTATTCGCGTAATAATGCCCTTTGTTGCTGCTTATGTGTGGGGGTTAGAGATGCCTAGCCTGAGAAGGTTTACGCCAACCATACAAGCACTAGCGGCGGTCTTTCTTTCATGGTTTATGTTCAAAAACTTCTTTACCTCTTTCATTGACTATAACACGAAATACCCGATTCTAGGTCTCGGCGCCAGCAGCATTGCTTTAGCCATCTTCGCTTTCCAAGACAGGAAGAATTGGAGAGAATCTCATCCTAATGTTCGACGCAAAGTTTACCTTCGCTTAGGTGTTCTAGCTATGATCGGCTTGGCAGTCGGCTCCATAATGTCGCTTAACGACAGCATTGCAGACGTTAGGAAACTGGAGATGCTTGGACCATACAACTCTCAACTCATCTCTGTGAACAGGTATCTTGCTGAGCTTGACAAGGTAAAAGAGGCTCAATATGAGTTCGGTTTAACGTCCATTTCTCCAAGTCAAATCGCTGGATATGTTTCACAACACATGGAGCTTCTAGAAAAGGTGCGCCTGTGGGATCAGCAAGCCTCATTTGATAAGCTTAGGCCAGAGATAGGTTTAATACCTTATGTAGATTTTGCTGAGGCGGATATCCTGCGTTTTAATGGCTCTCTGTACTGGAGCGCTTCTATGGATCTCATTCTGCCAGCTACCGTTAGGTCAGAGGATCGATGGTACGCCACCCACTTCGTGTACACACATGTGCCCAACGGGTTCCTAATGCTTGACGCCCACAAGGGAAGGATTGTTGACGCTGCCAAATTCTTTCCGCAAAGAAGGATATACTATGGTGAAGGAGGGCTCTTCCGAGAAACGTGGATTGCGTATCCAGCCGGAAGAACTGTGAGCGATGAGGTAGGAGGCTACTTCTACGATGGCAAAGGTGGAGTAGATATCTCTCCGCCTCTAAGCTGGATCTTCGAACCCAACTTTCTCCTTTCCTATCCCACAACAACGATGCACGTCCTCAGGTACAGAGACGTCTACGACCGCATGCGCCTACTTTTCCCCTACTTCACATATGAGGTTAAGGGAGCACGCGTAGACATGTGGCCGGTGACCGACGGTGAAAACACCTTCTGGGCGATGCCACTAATAGTGTTTTTGGACTCAAGCAATGTGCCGTGGAGTGGCGGAAATAGTTTAGGAAGGCTAGTTGGCTACGCTTTGATAAATGTGTACCATGGAGACATTCAGCTCATAATTACTGGTGACGATTATTTCAGCCAGCTCTTCAAAAGAGTCTATAGCGATTATGTGTCTACGGAAGTTCCTGAGTGGCTGAAGACTCAACTTAGGTATCCTGAAGAGCTCTTTGAGTGGAGGATCGCCATGTACAACTTTTTCCATGTTACCGATCCCGCGGCCTTCATAGCGGCCAAGGAATTCTATATTGTGCCAACAGGTATCGACACCTATTATATCATGGCCCAACCTCATAGCTTTGAGAAGCTGGAGTTCATTGGACTCTTATCACTTGAACTGCGGGGGGCATTAGGAGAAAATCTCGGCGGATATATAGTGGTCAGAAACGATTATCCCTATACTGGAGAAATGGTCTTTTATAAAGTGCCTCTGGAGACAGAAACCAAGCTTTTAGGCCCAACTGCTGTAAACGAAGCTTTAGAAAGAAACCCAGAATACACAACGCTGAAAACTCTTCTACGCAACCCACGTGTTGGGAATCAGATCTTCTATAGGATCGGCGACTACGACGTGTTCTTTATACCGGTCTACACAGCGCCTGGAGGCGGCGTTGTCACTCAGCTCGGAACCATCGCAACTGTGGGGGCTGACTTCGCGGGCGAATATTATGTGGGTTTAGGCTCAACGGTTGAGGAGAGCTTCCGAGTGTTCCTAGCCAAGATTGCCGGGGTTGAGGTTCCTCCGCCAATGCCTGAACTGAGTGAAGAAGAGAGGATCGCTAGACTGGTTGAAGTGTTTGAGGAAGCAGGTCTGACCGTGCTTAGACCTACGGCTGTCAGCCCAGACGTTTCCTTCCTTGAGGGAAGCGTCAAATACGTCTCTGAAGAGGATTGGATCAACGTCCAGCCTCTTCTTAATAAGTTCTTAGAACTATGCGATTCTTATCGTGTCTCAAGGGTTTTCATCTGGAGGACGGATGGAACCTTTAACATTGGACTATTAGTGCGCGTTGAGGAGACGCTTGAACTCCATTACATAGTCGTCGAGCTTGCTTAGGAGACATCGCTCATGAGACGAAAAGATTGGAAGTCAGATGAGCTTGTAAGAGACGCGCTGTCAATTGTAAGCATAGCCATAGTATCATTGTTCATAATCTTAATTTTCAAACTTAAAGGAGGGGTCATAGGCATAGCTCTCGGAACAGTTGCGGTTGCTGCACTAATTTATTGGTTAATAGAGATAAGAAAGATTTTTAAAGAACAGAACGCCCCAGCCTCAGAGGAACACGAATGGTTCTATGACCTTATTGAGGAAGAAGAATACATAACCTTCGTCGCGAAGGTGCCAGGTCCAGCCAAAGAGGTAAAAGTTAAGGTTGTCGGCGATACGCTAGAAATAAAGGGGGGCCGAAACTTTTTTCAAAAAGTACAGATACCAAAAGGCACAAGACTGCAAGATAAGACATACACAAACGGTATTCTACACCTAAAACTCCAAAAAACCGCAACACTCAACAACAAGATGTATTCAAAATAGATAAGATCGCCTTTTAATGTATTGCATTTTTTCACCTTTGAAGTCATCAGTCAACCCTAACCAGAAAGTTCAACGAGATGACAAAACAAGATGTGGCAAGCCAACTAAACTCTTTTTTCGTTTGAGCATCCGTGGAGAGTATTTCGCCAACCCTTCAGCCTTTAAGCCACGAATATTGTTATTCTGTAGTGACATAGACAAATCGGCGTGCAAAATGGATTAAATTTATAAGGTTAAAGGTTGCGATAATCTTCATCAAATGCTGAAAGTCTAGGAGCCAAGACAATATGGAATGGCTATTATTCTCATCCGCGGCTGGTTTAGCGTCTGTCGCTTTAGCCATGTACTTGTACGGTTATGTTCTCAAGCAAGAAAGTGGAACGGAAAAGATGCGCGAAATCGCAAATGCGATAAAAGAAGGGGCAAAGGCTTATCTGAAGAGGCAAAACCAGACATTAGCAGTTTTCGTTGTGTTTATGGCAGCTATTCTTGGCGTGCTTTCTGCCACGAAGGGTTCCCAGCAGGCGGTGAGTGTGGCATCTGCCTATATTCTTGGATCTGTATGCACCAGTGCTGCAGCGTATGTAGGGATGATGGCTGCTGTTGAGGCGAACGTCAGAACAGCGAATGCTGCGAAGCAAGGATTGAAGAAAGCTTTTCCAGTTGCATTCTACGGTGGCGCGGTGATGGGATTCTTTGTGGTCGGCTTATCTCTTCTAGGTGTGAGTCTCCTTTTTTATGTTTTTAATGTCGCATTAGGCTGGAGCGATACGGATGCAACTAACATAGTGTTGGGCTTCAGTTTTGGGGCAAGCGCGTTAGCCCTATTTGCAAAGGCTGGAGGAGGGATATACACAAAAACAGCTGACATAAGCGCTGACCTTGTTGGAAAGGTTGAACTTGGAATCCCTGAGGACGATCCTAGAAATCCAGCTGTAATTGCGGACAATGTTGGTGATAATGTTGGCGATGTTGCTGGGATGGGTGCAGATCTGGTTGACTCTTACATTGCAAGCATTGTAGCTACTATGATTATAGGTTCTGAAATAGGCGAAAAAACCTTGACAGTTCTGCCGCTTATGATAGCGGCCATCGGACTTTTCGCGTCACTCATAGGTACTCTAGTAATAAAGTTAAGTGCGAAAGAAAACCCAGGTGCTGCACTCAACAGAGGCTCATTCTTCACATGGTTCATATTTGCTATTCTGATTCTCGCTGTCACATATATTTCAGAACCTGAAGGCAACAGGTGGCTTGGCGTGTTCCTTCCAACAGTTGCAGGGTTAGCGGCCGGTGTTACGATTGGAATAACGTCTGACTACTTTACGTCGATTGATAGGCCTCCAGCACAGAAGGTTGCAAGGGCTTCAATAACTGGGGCAGCAATAAACATCCTTACAGGCTTCTCGTATGGAATTGTCAGCATAATCCCGCCTATTATTGGAATCTGTGCCGCTACGCTTGCTGCGTGGAACCTTGCTGAAGTATTCGGCGTAAGCTCCTACTATGGGATCGCTATATCAGCTGTTGGAATGCTTGCAACAGTTGGGATGACAATATCCGCCGACGCATATGGTCCAGTTTCTGACAATGCGAAGGGGATAGCTGAACAGTCAGGCTTAGGCGAAGAAGTTATTGAAATTTCTGATAGACTGGATGCTGCTGGCAACACGACGAAAGCCATCACTAAAGGTTTTGCCATCGGCGCGGCGGCGTTAACCGTGCTGGCGCTCTTCGCAGCCTATGCGCACTTGGTCGAGATAGAATCATTAGATCTGATGAGACCCGAGGTAATAGTTGGAGTTTTCCTCGGAGGGATGATGCCCCCGGTTCTCTCGGCGCTCCTAATACTGGCAGTCGGCAGAAATGGGGAAAGAATGGTGGAGGAGGTTAGGCGCCAATTCAAAGAGATAGCAGGGTTAATGGAGGGCAAGGCAAAGCCGGACTATGCGAGGTGCGTAGATATCGCCACTAGAGGCGCATTAAAAGAGCTTATGTTGCCGTGCCTGCTGGCGATAGTGGCTCCAGTCTTAACAATGATATTCTTGGGAAAAGAGGCACTTGCAGGCTTTTTAGCTGGAAGCATCGTGACGGGAATAATTTTCGCTCTGTTTATGGCTAACTCCGGCGGACTCTGGGACAACGCTAAAAAGTATATTGAGTCAGGAGCCTATGGCGGTAAAGGGTCAGAAGCACACAAGGCCGCTGTGACAGGCGACACTGTGGGTGACCCATTCAAGGATACTGCAGGCCCATCGCTTAACACCATGATTACTGTGATGTCATTGGTCGCAGAAGTATTTGCTCCACTAATACTTCTATGGGCCATTTAACTGCTCCTTTTACCTCTATCTTGACTTTTCTAAATAAGCCACTCAAAAGGTTCATTTAGGTTTTTAACAAAGTTTTGGCTGAAACCGTTATTGAAATAATCTTCAAGCATCGCTAAAAGGATCAAGAAATATTTATATATCAGCATTGATATCGAAATTGACATCAACGGTGATATATATGTATAATAACCCTTTGCCTCCTTTACCTTTCAAGTATTGGATATGGCATATGGCCTTTGTGCCAAAAAGGGTTTATGCTGCCATACGATACCACGTGATTGGATTGAATTTGGTTATCAATTTCTCAGAGCAATCTTTAAAGGAGACGTAAAGTTCTGAATAGGACTGCCTAGGAATTTGAGGAAGTGAATAAGAGGCTGCGTGGTGAGAAGGCATGAGTGAGGAAGTGATTAAGGCTGAAAGATTAACGAAAGTTTTTAACAAAAATATGGTTGCGGTTGACCATGTGGACTTCAGCGTCAAAAACGGGGAAATCTTTGGCTTTTTAGGTCCAAACGGTGCTGGCAAGACAACTACAATTAATATGCTGATAACAGTTCTGAAGCCCACAGAGGGTAAAGCGTCTGTTTTGGGCTATGACATTGTTAAGCAGGCGAATAATGTGAGAAAGGTCATAGGTGTGGTGCCGCAAGAATACACAGCTGACGAAGACTTAACGGGGCATGAAAACATAATGTTATGTGCCGATTTATATGGTGTTCCAAGAGAAACCGCGAAGAAACGCTCTCTTGAGCTTCTTGAACTTGTGGAGCTAGTTCAATTCAAAGACAAGAGGGTTGAAACTTATTCTGGCGGAATGCGCCGGAGGCTTGAGCTTGCATGTGGACTGATTAACAGGCCTAAAGTGCTTTTCCTAGACGAGCCCACGTTAGGCTTGGACGTTCAAACGAGAGCTGCCACGTGGAATTATATTCGAAGGCTTAAGGAGGAATATGGGATGACCCTTTTCATGACAACGCATTATTTGGAGGAGGCGGACGCCCTCTGCGACCGCGTAGCTATAATTGACCATGGTAGAATAATCGCGATGGACACGCCAAGCAATCTTAAAGACAGTCTTGGAGGAGATGTGATAACCATAAGCATTAAAGAGGACGTGGATGTAAGTGGCATAATTCGTAGCGTTGAGCATGTCAAGGACTTGAGAAACGAGAATGGTTCTTATAGGATTAAGGCTGAGTTTGGAGAGGTTACGGCTCCGCTTATAATTGAGGCGTTGCGGAAAAATGGTTATACAGTGACCAAGCTTTCGCTTTCGGAACCTACTTTGAACGAGGTTTACCTTGAATACACCGGTCGATCTATTCGTGACGCTGAAGAATCTAAGGAGGCATTTAGAACTCAAAGAATGACCCTGAGGAGGGCTAGGGCAACATGAGTGAGGTAAATGAGTACCATCCAAGTATGCTTCGCGGCTTATGGGCTTTAACGGTTAGAGAACTAAAGAAATGGTTGAAAGATCCAGTTATGGTCTTAATGCTTGTGGTTCAACCTTTGATTTGGATGGGTCTTTTGGGAAAATCGATGAATATGAACGCCATATTTTCAGCTAACAGCTTAAGCAACATAGAGTTACATGATATCCCGATACCTGGAAGTCTATTAAATCCGCCTGTTAACGGAGTTGTGATTCTCCCAGGGGCATTGATTACACAGCAGCTTCAGCAGATGTTTTCTGATATAGGCTCAAAGGTTATGCAGAATACTTTCGGTGTTAAAGACTATTTTAGCTACATGTCTGTCGGCATGGTTTCTATGATCGTTATGACCACGACGATGTTCAGCGGCATGTCCATAGTTTGGGATAGGCGTCTAGGTTTCCTTGACAAGGTGATTAGCACTCCGGTATCACGTGCGGCAATAATATTCGCTAAGGTTCTTAACGCGACCTTAAGGGCAATATTTCAGGCAACTGTGATTTTGGCGCTTGCCTATCTATTGGGGTTGCAGTTAAGTGCAACTTTCACGTTGCTTAATCTACTTGGAGTTTACGCTGCAATATTCTTGGTTGGCGTAGGGCTTTCATCCGTTTTCATCGCGTTTTCATTAAGGTCTACTCGAATGGAGAGGCCGATGCAAATAATAAGCTTGGTTACTATGCCGCTTATGTTTGCAAGTAACACTTTCTTTCCTCCATATCTAATGCCAGACTGGATTCAGGCAGTAGCAAAAGTTAACCCGCTAACTTATCTAACAGATGCGTTGAGGCAGCTGACTATACTACCTTTGGATGCTTCGGCGCTAATATTCGACTTCGTGTACCTTGGCATTTTTGCAGCTATCCTAGCAACCATAGGGATAATGCTTTCATGGCGATATTTAACCAGATAAAAAGAAGAGAAAAAAGGTGGCAGCAGTTGTTAAGGACTGTTGGAATCGAGAAGACCTAGTGAGTGTCTACGAAAAGTCATAGGTCCTTTAATGCCTCTTCAGCTTAGCTTAGATTTTGTACAGGAAAATCTTTCTTAAGGGTAGTCAAGCAGTCTAGCATAAATGTGTGGTTTAATCATTTCCTGAACTAAGGATTTTTGTCTTCTTCTCTTTCTATAAGTATGGGTTTTGCTTACATAACATTTATATATGTAACATTGTTCTATAATTCTCGATGGTTATGTGCAACTCACATCAATGCGGATGCTGGCACCACTATCCAGAAAGGGGCTGGATACAATTCCTGCTAATGCGGATACTTTACGAAAAGCCTATGCATGGCTACCAGCTTCTCGAAGAAATTGAATATAGGAGCTGTGGGTTTCACAAACTCGAACCAGGATCCATATACACGATTCTAAGAAGGATGGAGGAAAGAGGTCTACTTCAGTCAAAATGGGAGAAAACCGAAGGAAGCCCCGATAGAAGAGTCTACACCTTAACCGATAGAGGGATTGAGGCTCTAAAAAATGGGCTTGCGTCAATTGTTAAGCGTAAGCAGCTATTCGATGATTTAGCGCAATTCTATCATGATAAATTTAAAGAAACAAGTGAGGGTGAAGAGTAGATGTGTGGAGGTAACTGCTGCCACTCTGAGCGTGAAAGGTGCCATTCGCCGTATGACTTCGCATTTTCTATGATGGACGAAGGTGAGGAAATAAAGATGCTTGAAGAATACAAAGAGGTTCTTGTAAAACAGCTTGAAAAAGTTAACAAACGCCTAGAAGTTCTGAGACACTAAATTTTTCCTTTTCACATTTATGATCGGTGAGAATGAGGAAATGGACATTATAAACTTGAACAAGTTTATAGAATTTTCCTGCGATGAAGGCGCATTGGATACTATGGAGAAACGTAAACGTGTGAAAAAGGATCTGTTAAGGGCGAAGCACTATAATCTTGTACTTGTTTGTCTAGAAAGCGGTCAAGAGATACCGTCTCGTCCAGAACCCTACGACGTTTGCTTTTACGTTTTAAAAGGTTCTGGGATATTTACGATTGGCGACGAAAAGGCTGATTTGTCTCAAGATGAAATGGTTTTCGTACCGGCCAATGTACCTAGAGGAATAGAAAGTAGGGAACGGCTGGTTGTACTGGGTATACAGGAACCCCATTAGAGGCTTGTTTATGGAGAATGCAGTGAAAGTTCAAGATTTGACGAAACGTTACGGCGATGTTACAGCAGTTGATCACATTAGCTTCGATGTTGGAAAGGGCGAAGTTTTTGGTTTTTTGGGCCCAAACGGGGCTGGAAAAACGACAACCATAAGAGTCTTGACATGCCTTGTGAAGCCAGATGAGGGTCACGCCTTTGTAGCTGGCTTTGACGTTTTAAAGAGCCCGGTAGAGGTTAAACAACACATCGGAGTTGTGCCTGAAGTTGCAAACGCATACATTGACCTTTCAGCTTATGAGAATCTAATCTTAATGGGCAAGCTTTACGGCGTTCACATGCCTAAACTTAGGGAGAATGCCACAATCCTTTTGAAGGAATTTGGGCTATACGAGGTTAAGGACAAGCTTGTAAGAGCCTTCTCTAAGGGGATGAAGCAGAGGCTTTTATTGTGTATGGCTTTGGTTAACGACCCTGAAGTGCTTTTCTTGGACGAGCCGACTTCTGGACTGGATGTTGAAAGTGCGAGGATTCTACGAGAAAAAATAACTCAATACAACAGTAATGGAAAGACCGTTTTCTTGTCAACCCACAATATGGAGGAGGCGAACCAGCTGTGCCACAGAATAGCCATAATAAATCATGGGCGAATAGCAGCTATAGACGCTCCTGAAAGCCTCAGAGCTCAGAGCATGGAGCTTCAATTCATTGACGTAGCCTTTAACAAGCCAGTTGATCCACAAGAATTTTCTAGCATTCCGGCCATAACTGAGGCTGTGCCTGCAGGCAACAAGGTTCGCATTTACACTGCTGACCCGTCGGCGGTGATCCAACTTTTAGCGGAGTTCGCGAAAAAAGAGAACCTGCGAATAATAGGCCTAAACACTTTGATGCCTTCCCTTGAAGATGTTTTCTTAAAACTTGTCAAAAGTAAGGATGCCGTGATCGAATGAACAGTTTTATGGAACAGTTTAAGCGATCGCTTGTTGTAGCTGAGAAAAACATTAAGATCTACTATTCGAAAGGGCCTGTCATAGTTTTTGGGCTTGTTTTCCCCCTGTTTTTGGCTTTAGCCTATGTTATAGGGCGGAACGTGCCGCTTAAAGAAATTTTGCCAGGATTGATCGGCATGACCACGTTTTTTACAGCGACGTCTGTGGGGCCCTCCATTGTGCCTTGGGAAACTAGGTCAAAAACTCTTGAAAGACTTTTGTGTTGCCCAGTTGCCTTATGGACAATTATATTTGGAGACATGATTTCCTCCTTCATTTTCGGCCTCGTAATATCAGTTGTTCCGCTGGTGCTTATTCAGATTCTGGGCATTGAGTTGTTGAACTTCGTTCTACTCATTTTTGGCTTGGTGTTCGCAAACATATGCTTCGCAGCCTTCAGTGTGTTGCTTTCAGCTTATCCACCAACAGATGTGCCTTCCACAACAATGATGCTCTCTTCCTTGGTTAAGTTTCCTCTGGTCTTTATAAGTGGAGTATTCATACCAGTGGACCAGTTGCCGCCTTGGGGAACAGTTATAGCCTCAATCTCACCGCTCACGTACTATATAGACATGGTTAGGCATCTGTTTTTAGGAAACGGCTTTTACCCGCTGACAGTGGACTTTTTGGCAGTTGTAGCCTTCATGTTGGCATTTACGTTTGCAGCTATAAAGTTACATGAGAGAACCCTTGCAAAACGGTTAAGCTAATTTAAAGCGTCTTCATAAATAAGGATTCACTTATGAAGTGAAGGTCAGGCTGATTTAATTTAACAACAACATGTTCCACGTGAGGCGCCGGAAACTATTGGAACCTATCGTGGCACAAGTGTAATAAATGGGATCCTCAGTGAAACTGACAATTAAGTTGTAGGTATAACAGCCACTTAAGCAGTTTCTTTCTGTTTATCTAACTCTTCATTGGTGATCTTTTCATCGTCAAATACTGAGATTTGTAACGTTAGGTTGTGAAGGGCACTTGCCATATGGTTGTCTGCGGTTAGCTTATACAACGTTGCTCTTTAACTTTGCCTAAAAAATAAGCAAAAGCTTCTGAAAAATGGCCTAAAACGCGCAAAACAAAATCTTCCGCTCTCAACCTAGACGTGAAAAAATAGGTGTTTGATCAGTGTATACTGAAAATACAGAGATACGGTATACTTGCATTAGTGAAAAATTGCAAAAACATGATTGTCAGAAGGGTTGTTGAATTAATAACGGTCTTTCAATTCCTTTTATAGAATTTCTCTTTGAATCTTAAATGTTGATGAACAACGCAAAAAGGGGTGTTCAACAACAAATACTTGTTTCAACTCCCTTGATAGGATTTTAGCACTTGCATCTTAAAAGTTATTATTTCTCCCCGAACGAGAAAAATAATAACTTCCTTTCAATTCCCTTTATGGGATTTTCCTCTTTGAATCTAATCAGCTC
>Ga0209102_1001153_pt1 | contig 14705 bp, 13 predicted proteins | sample ConPoolayeHmetaG_FD_185483 | JGI IMG/M metagenome (GOLD analysis project Ga0209102, IMG submission 185483) | Hot spring microbial mat communities from California, USA to study Microbial Dark Matter (Phase II) - Cone Pool mat layer H metaG... ...
AGCAAGGGGCTTATGATAAATAGGCCTGTGTGGGTTGTAGCAACAATAACCGCTTTGCCAGTTAATCAGGTCTTCTTCCATTAACCTCAATTTACGGAAGAGAAAAAGACCTCTATTTCCCTGCTACAGATTCGAAGCTTCGACATAGGTTTTAAGAAGGCGCTGCGCTTCATCCTTGAAGCAAGGAATCTTGTTCAGGTTGACTGGACGACGGCGAAAGAGTTGTGGGAGAGACGGAAGGGTATGCTGCGTTGTTCGACTGGCTCTCAGAAGCTGGACGCGTTACTGGCAGGAGGGATAGAGACTCAAGATATGACGGAGTTAATAGGCGAGTACGGTGTTGGCAAAACGCAGATTTGCTTAAAGCTTTGCGTAATGGCTCAACTGCCAAGCAACAGTTATCGACTCGCCAAGCATTCCAGAGTCAAAATAATACTTCGTAATCACAGAAAAAGGAATAGAAGACGCACCTAGTGCAGATTAAACGGGGATGTCGTGTTCTTTTATATCACTTTTTTGGGCCGCTAATTACAACTTATGCAGCGATAATGGAAAAGAGACAAAATAAAAGCGATTTAAAATCAACCATGACATTAAGTGCCAAAAGGATATTGCGTAGCAACATGCTGTGCAACATTGACATAAATCTTTTAGGCTTGAGAACTCTTTCTAATTACTTGATTGCTCCTAAAGAAGTGTCTCTATTGAATAGCAATTTTGAAAACAACGAAAGAATGGAAACTATCAGGGATCTAATTCTCGAAGAAGAGGCCGTAGGTGAAACAGTTATCTATAAGATTACTGTTTTGCAATCTGTTGTAGAGTATGAAAGAACAACGCTTAATGAAAACGCTAATCTCGAAGATGTTATAATCCAAGAACTTGAAACAAGGTACCCTTTTTCGCCTAGGCACCGAAGTCAACTTAACGAGGGTTTTTTCCAATTCTCAAAAAAGAATGGAAAAATTGATTGCTATTATATCAGAGAAATGCCATTCAGGTGGGATTATGCCGACACAAGAAGCAAGACTATTCAATCTCTTAATGTTAAACGTGTCGATCCAGCATATCGGGTCAGGATAAACATTTCATTCGAGCAAAATAAGGTGGTCCTGACATTCTTTGGCGGAGTCGAGACCTTAGTTTTCCGTGCAAGAGAGATAGTTTGTGATGCGGTCAAAAAATATGTTGATAATTTCGCTAAAAAAGATGTTCGATTCTCACCGGAAGCTATGCGCAATATGTTTCAGAGATTTGGGAAATACGTAGAACTCATTAACATAGATCCTAGAGACAATGAAAAATTTACGAAAATAGTAGAACAAAAGGTAAAAGGAAAGGCTTTATTCCAAGGAGAATTAAGAGGATTCAGAAGAGACTATGGGGAAGACATATAAAAAAAACTTTTTGGTTCTGATTGTTTTTCAAATGGGGTTTCGAACCATAAAAGATTAATTGTTTGTTATATACTGTAGATGTGAAGATGCTGGTTTGTTCCCTAGTTCTGGGGGTTTTGGAGGTTGAGCTTATCCAACGAGTTGGTCGATAAGATACTGACTGAACATGGCGTGTTGTCTCCTGATCAAAGGAAAGCTGTCTTATCGAAGTCAAGGTATAATCGGGTTATTGCCGGTGCTGGTGCTGGGAAAACTGAGACTTTGACGAGGAGGATTGTTTACCTTATTTTGGCTGAGGGTGTGGAGCCTTCTTCTATCGTTGCTTTTACTTTCACTGAGCGTGCTGCTCAAACCATGAAAAGTCGAATCTATCAGAGGGTTGGAGAGCTTGACCCGGATAAGTTGGGGAAGTTGGGTGAGATGTATGTTGGGACTATCCATGCCTATGCTAAGAGGGTTCTTGATGATTATTTTAAGTTTGGGAATTACACTGTTTTGGATGAGAATCAAGAGATTGCTTTTTTGATGCGGCATGGTTGGGATATTGGGATTAATGATTTTGAGCGGAATTATTCTGATGCTTGTCGGGTTTTTCTTAGGACGGTTAATATGGTTTGGGATGAGATGCTTGATCGGAAGAATCTTGAGGCTAAGGCGCCGGATTTTTGTGAGAAGTTGGTGCATTATGAGTATTTGTTGGATAAGCATAAGTTGTTGACTTTTGGGCGTATGATTCTTCTCGCGGTTCAGAAGCTTCGGGAAAATCCTGAGACTTTGAGCCATGTTAAGCATCTGATTGTTGATGAGTATCAGGATATTAATCGGGCTCAGGAAGAGCTGATTCGCCTTATTGGGAAGAATGGTAAGATTTTTGTTGTGGGTGATCCTCGGCAGAGTATTTATCAGTGGCGAGGTTCGGATGAGAAGTTTTTTGATTCTTTTGAGGAGACTTTTAAGGGGACTAAGACTGTTACTATTAGGGAGAATCGTAGAAGCGGCAAAAGAATTGTGGTAAATGCTAACAAGTTTGCTGGAACTTTTAAGAAGGCACATTATGAGCCTATGGAGGCAACTCGTAATGAAGACGGTTTTATTGGTTTGGTGGAGCATGAGTTGCCTGAGGATGAAGCGGTTTGGATTGCGGATCAGATACAAGATTCGGTTAAGAAGCGGGGTTTACAGTATTCGGACATTGGCGTGCTTACTCGTAGTGTGAGTTTGGCTGCTGGACCGTTGGTTAATGTTTTGAAGCAACGTAGGGTTCCTTACATTGTTGGTGGTAAGGTTGGTTTGTTTAAGCGTGATGAAGCGCAAGCTTTGGGTCGTATTTTTGCGTGGTTTTATGAGAATGGATTTTGGGTTGAGGATCCTTGGCGGTGGGGTGAGCAGATAACTGGTGATGATCTTCTTTGGACATCTCTTGATTGTTGGCGTTCTGTGTATCAGTATAGGATGCCGCGTGGTGTGGAGTCGAGGCTTAGGGAGATAAAGGCGGATCTTAACTCGAAGAAGTCTTCGTATGATAATTTTACGAGCATATACCAAGATGTACTGATTACGTTGGGTTTTGAGAATTTGGTTCATACCGATCCTAATGATGCGACGATTATGGCTAACTTGGGTCGGTTTAACAATTTGTTGACTGATTATGAGACGGCTAACCGTGTTGGTGGGAGGAATCCTCATTGGAAGGAGGATTTGAAGGGGCTTTGTTGGTTTATGAATAGTTATGCTGCTTGGGCGTATGAGGAGCAGCCGGCTGAGGATATTCGTGGTGTTGATGCTGTTCAGATTATGACTGTGCATCAGGCTAAGGGGTTGGAGTGGCCTGTGGTGTTCTTGTTTTCGACTGTTGATGGCAGGTTTCCTTCTAAGATGGTTGGGCGTGAGCTTAATTGGTGTGGTATTCCGCGGGATTTGTTTGATGCGCGTAGGTATGAGGGTGATTTGGAGGATGAGAGGCGGTTGTTTTATGTGGCTATTACTCGTGCTCGGGATGCTTTGGTTGTTAGTTATTTTAGGCGTATGAAGAAGAGTATGAGTAGAAGTCAGTTTATTGATGATATGGATTTCAGTGTGGTTACGCCTCTTGAAAGGAAGAGGCTTCCAGGTTTTCCCGTTGCTAAGTTGGAGGCTGTGGATAGTATGTTGACCTTTTCTGCGAGTGAGATTACTGCGTATTTGAGGTGTCCTTACATGTTTTTGTTGAGGAATGTTTATGGGTATCAGCCTGAGCTGGATGAGGCTATTGGTTTTGGTAAGGGTGTTCATTATTGTTTGAGGAGGGCTGTTGAGCTTCTTAAGAGGAATGAGGATCTTGGGCCTATTACTGCTGCTGTGCAGGCTGTGGATAACGAGTTTTTTATGCCGTTTGCGGGTGGTGATGTTTTTGAGAACTATAAGAAGGGTGCGCGTCGGAGTGTTTTGAATTATGCTAAGAGTTTTGGTGGTGATCTTCGGCAGAGTAGTGAGGTTGAGTATAGGATTGAGTTTCCTATTCATAATGCGACGGTTACGGGGAGAATTGATGTGTTGGGTGATAGGGAGGTTAGGGATTATAAGACGTTGGATTATAGGGAGGCTGAGGGTTCGGTGAGTATGAGTGAGGCGGAGTTGCAGGTTAGGTTGTATGCTGCTGGTTTGAAGAGTGTTGGAAGGAAAGTGAATGGTGGTTCTATTGCTTTTTTGAGTAGTGAGGCGTCAAAGGTTGTGCCTGTGGATGTTGGTGTTTCTCATGTGGAGAAAGCGGTAAAGAATGCTGAGAGTGTTGTGGCGAGTATACGGAATAAGCGGTTTAAGCCGAATCGTGGAGAGCATTGTGGGGATTGTGATATGAGGGATATTTGTAGGTGGAGGAAGTAGGTATGGTGGTTGGTAATATGGAGAGTAGTCGTGAGAAAGTTAGGCGTTTGTTGAGGGAGCTGTTTCAGTTTGATGCGCAGGATTTGGATTTTGGGATTTATCGTATTTTGAATTTTAGGCGGAAGGAGATTGAGCGTTTCATTGAGAAGGATTTGATTGAGGCTGTTGAGGCGGAGTTTAAGGAGTATGCTAAGGCGGGTATGGTGGAGTTGCAGAGGGATGTTGAGAGGCTTAAGGCTGAGATTATTCGGGATTTTGGTGAAGGGACAATTGATGCGCAAGGACGCGTTATGAAGCATGAGGATGCGCCGAAGATTAAGGAGTATTTGAGGAAGGTCGAGGAGTTTAAGAGTGCTGAGGTTTCTGAGGCTCAGATGAATGAAGTTTTCAATCATGTTTACGAGTTTTTTTCGAGGTATTACGACAAGGGAGATTTTATTTCCAAACGAAGGTATGGTGGCAAAGAGAAGTATTATGTTCATTACAATGGTGAGGAAGTGATTCTTCATTGGGCGAATAAAGATCAGTATTATGTGAAGACTGCTGAGTATTTCAGAAATTATCATTTTAAGGCTGGCGGTTACCGGGTTAACTTTTTGCTGAGAGAGGCTGAAGTGGAAGTGAACAATGTTGTTGGAGAGAACAAGTATTTTGTTTTGTGTGGTTCGGATTTTGTTAAGGTTGATGAGGAGAAGAAGATTGTTGACATTTACTTTGAGTGGAGAGCGCTTACAGATGAGGAGGAGAGGAAGTTTGGAAAGCGGAATGTTCAGGATGCGCTTGTCGTAGACGCGGTTGACAGGATTTTTTCTGAGACGAGTGGTAGTGGTGTGGGTAGTTTGCTTCGGGTTAAGGAGAATGACGAGAAGACTGTTCTTGAGAAGCATTTGAACAATTATGTGAGGAGGAATACTACTGATTATTTCATTCATAAGAATTTGAAGGCGTTTTTGGAGCGGGAGTTGGAGTTTTACATAAAGAATGAGGTTGTGGACCTTGATGAGTTGGAGAGTTTGGATGAGAGGAGTTTGCGTATTGCTAGGGCTAAGGTTAAGGCGATTCGTGAGATAAGCCGGAAGATTATTGAGTTTTTGGCTCAGATTGAAGATTTTCAGAAGAAGCTTTTTGAGAAAAAGAAGTTCATTATTGGCACAGAGTACGTCATAACTTTGGATAAGATTAAGGAGTATGCTGGCGAAGAGTTTCTTGAAAGCATTGTGGAAGAGATTTTGGAGAGTGCAAGGCAACTCGAAGAATGGAAAGAGCTTTTGGGCATAGAAGTTAAGAGTAAAAAGGATTTGGTTGAAAGGCAGACGTTTGAGGGAAAAGAGTGGAAGAAGCTTCCTTTAGATACAAGACATTTTGGAATAGGCTTCAAAATACGGTTACTTGAGGCTCTAAGTGAAAGAAATGATTTAGATGAAATTCTTGACGGGATTCTAATAAAGAGTGAAAATTGGCAAGCCTTGAACTTACTTCTTGGCAAGTTTAAAGGAAAAGTTCAATGCATATACATTGACCCCCCTTTTAATACTGGCAGCGATGATTTTCTATACAAAGATAACTATCAGCATTCCTCTTGGCTCAGTATGATGCATAATCGATTGAGTTTTGCCGCGCATCTACTAAATGAAAAGGGTAGCATATACGTACAAATTGATGACAACGAAAATTCAAGACTAAGAATACTAATGGATGAAATTTTTGGACCTGACAAATTCCGAAACACTATAATCTGGTGGTATCCAGGCGGACTTAAGGCTGTTCCGACATTCTTTCCAAGAAAGCACGACAATATCTTGTTCTACACAAAATCCTCTGACTATGTGTTCAATGTTCAAAGAAGATCTCCAAAAGAGAGTTCATTATGGTCACGTTGGGCAAACTATTCTAGAGATGGTAAAACTATGCGTTTTAAAGACTTTCCGAAATCCGACAAAGTAAAACTTGAGGATTACACAAAAAGATTTATTGTTCGGCATGGGCGCCCGCCAGAACCAGATGATATTATATATGAATTTGAGGGACCAATGGTCGATTCAGTTTGGGGAGATTGTCCTGCGGTTTTCCGTTTACTTGAGGAGAAATTGGGTTTTGATACTCAAAAACCAGAGTCCTTGCTATATCGAATCATTCTAGCTTCATCTAGTACGAGAGATTTTGTGCTAGACTTCTTTCTCGGAAGTGGTACTGCAACTGCCGTGGCTCATAAAACGAATAGAAGATGGATTGGTGTGGAAAGTGGAGAGTTCCTTGAGACTATTCCTTTAAAAAGAATGAAAAAGGTTCTAGCAGGTGAGCAGTCAGGTATTAGTAAGGAAGTTGACTGGAAAGGTGGAGGCTTCTTCAAATACCATTATGTTGAACAGTATGAAGATACATTAAGCAACATTGTATTCTTAGAAAAAGACAAAACCGTCCAAGAAACACTAGACGAATTCGGAGACTATCTCCTAAAAAACATGCTTGAATTCGAAACAAGAGGTAGCCCAACAAGACTTAACGTGGAACAATTCCAAACGCCCTTCGACTACAAAATATGGGTAACCACAGCCGGCGAAAAAAGACTTGCCACAGTAGACCTCGTTGAAACATTCAACTACCTTCTCGGCATAACAGTAGAAAAATTCCGTAGATTCAAGAACCAAGAACGAGAATACCGCTGTGTTTTCGGAAAACTCAACCAAGAAAACATCGCCATTATATGGCGCAACACGAAGGACATAGACGTCAAAAAAGACAAAGAATTCATAGAAAACACAATACTTGCCGGAACAAAACCCGAACGCATCTTTATCAACGGTGACAGCCTAGTCGAAAAAGCCGAACCAATCGAACCTGAATTCAAAAGACTGATGGGAGCCTAATCTCATAATGCCAAAGCAAATCAAACTCAAACAATCCGGCAAGTTCAGGCTCGAAGACCACCTTCTCTTAGCAAAATTCATAGCAAACAAACTCGGCATCAACAAACTATCGGAGATCAAAGACTTCAAAGACGTGCCAGAAGAATTCGACGCTGAAGGCAGAAGCCACATGTTCCACGCAATACTAATCAGACCAGGCAACACCATATCCGAAGACAAACTCAAACAATATGACGACAACATCAGAAAACACTTCGAAAACTGGAAAAAACGCAGAAAACCAAACCTCACCCTCAAATACTTCCAATACCTCAGCCTACTATTCACAGAAATATTCCTCGACAACTACTTCAACAACCCAACACAATTCCTCGAACAAATAAACAACTGGATAATAGAAAAAGCAGAACAACTAGGCTCAGGCATAACCTACGACGACGTTTTCGGAAGCATAAGCAAAATCGCCTACTGGATGGCAACAGGCTCCGGCAAAACCATGATCATGAACATAAACTACTGGCAATTCATGCACTACAACAAAGGACCACACAAAATAAACTACGAAAACATCATACTCATAACACCATCAGACGAAATGTCAAACCAGCACCTCGAAGAACTAAAAACAAGCGGCATACCAGCCATACTCTTCCAAGGAGACACAGCCGGCTACTTCACCACAGAAGACAAAAACACCGTCAAAGTCCTAAGCATACACAAACTCAAACTCCCAGAAGACAAAAAAGGAGAAGGCATAACCATAGACGTCTCCAGCCTCGGAACCAAAAACCTCGTATTCGTAGACGAAGGACACAAAGGACAAACAACCGAAGACATGAAATGGAAACAAACCCGCGACTGGCTCGTCAAAGACGGCGGCTTCACATTCGAATACAGCGCAACCTTCGGACAAGCCATATCCAGCCCAGCCGAAGCCGCATTCAGAGAATACTCCCAAGCAATACTATACGACTACTCATACAAATACTTCTACGGCGACGGCTACGGCAAAGACTTCCGCATACTAAACGTAAGCACCAAAAAATTCGCAGACACAGACGTAACAACAATACAACTCGCCAACCTAATCTCATTCTACGAACAAATCCTCCTACACGAAAAACTTGAAGACACCATCAAAGAATACAACATAGAAAAACCACTCTGGATATTCGTCGGCAGCAAAGTCAACGAAGCCACCTCAGACGTACTACAAGTCGTAAAATTCCTAAACTGGTTCCTCACAGAAAACCCAAACACAGTCAAACTACTAATGAAGAAAATCCTCGACGGAAACACAGGTATACTAGACCCAGAAAAAAGAGACGTTTTCGCACCAAGATACCCGGAAAGAAACTTCCCATACCTAAGAAGCGAAAAACTGACCCCAGAAGAAATCTACGACGGAATAATGGACAAGATATTCCACACATCAAGCAAGGCGACAATAAAGAAACTGCGACTCATAAACCTCAAAAAAACAGAAGGCGAAATAGGACTAAAAGCAGGAACATCCGAAAAACACTTCGGCGTAATAAACATAGGAAACAGAGCCGAATTCATCAAACTCGTAGAAGAAAAAGCCACAGAAATAACCATAGAAAACGACTTAACCACACAATCCCTATTTGACCAAATAAACGAACCAAACACAACACTCAACATGCTAATCGGCGCCAAAAAATTCCTAGAAGGCTGGAACTCATGGCGAGTATCCAGCATGTGCCTACTCAACATCGGCAAACGCGAAGGCACACAAATCATCCAACTCTTCGGAAGAGGCGTACGCCTTAAAGGCAAAAACTACACTCTAAAACGAAGCCGCTTCATCGAAGGACCACACCCAAAACACCTAGAACCACTAGAAACACTAAACATATACGGCATAAAAGCCGACTACATGGAAACCTTCCGCGAAGTCATCGAAAGAGAAGACGTACAAGCCTACCAAGAAATATCCCTAAAAACCGAACCGATCGAACCCTTCCCAGAATACCTAAAAATCCTCAAACCAAAAGAAGCAACACCATTCACCCAAGAAACATTCACTCTCCAACCAGAAGACGCCGTCGAAGCCAGAATAGACTTACTACCACGCGGAATAGTGATCGACGGCAGAGAAGAACAAACAATGACAACAACAACCCTTATGCAACCCAAAACCATAGACAAAAAACTGCTCGACCTACTAGACTGGAACGAAATCCTCTTCTCCATCCTACAATACAAAAACGAAAAAGGCTGGTACAACTTCATAGTCACCAAAGAAAACCTAAAAAAAATAATGTACCAACAAAAATACCAACTCTTCTGCCCAGACACCTATCTCCAAAACCCAGGCAAAAACTTCTCAGAAACCTACGAACGCATAACCAACCTCGTCACCCTAATCCTCAAAAAATACTTTGAAAGATTCTACGCCCACAAAAGAAACGAACATGAAAAAGACAAGTACAAAGTAGACTTTCTACGAGATACAGATGAAAACATACTGAAAGAATACAGACTACGAATAGCTGAAGACGACCAAAAATTAATCGAAGAAATCAAAAAACTCATAGAAACAAAAGAAATATTCACCACAAAAGGAAACATCACCCTCTCAAACGCATACTTCCAAAACCACCTCTACCAGCCGCTACTCATAAGACCAAACACAAACAAAATAATAACAATTCCAACCGGACTAAACGAAGGCGAAGCAAAATTCGTCGAAGACCTAAGCAACTACCTCAAAACAAACCCAAACAACCTAAAAAACTGCGAAATCTACCTCCTAAGAAACCTAACCCGAAGCAAAGGCATAGGCTTCTTTCCAACACACTCCTTCTACCCCGACTTCATACTATGGATAATAAAAGACAAAAAACAACAAAAAATAATCTTCATAGACCCCAAAGGCTTAACATTCATACGCGACCTGGAACACCCAAAACTAAACCTCCACAAATACCTCAAGAACCAAGTTCAGAAAACACTAAATGACCCCCAAGTAAAACTCGACGCCTTCATAGTCTCAATTCAGCCGTATAACAAAATAGAACAATTGTTCCGACACTACCACTTAGGACGGACAGAATTTGAAACAGACAAGCACATAATATTCCAATATGAAAAAGAAGGAATACACAGCCCAACATACATCGAAAAAATTTTCGACCTATCCGAAATCTAAAATTCCTTTATTTCCTAATGGAAGAATGTAGTTTATGTAACATTTTTGTAAGTTCCTAGTATCAGAAGATAGTGCACTACTCAATTGACTTTCTCTCCGATTCTTCAAACGTGATCTCGTGCAAGAGCGTTGTAAGTTGTTACAAGAGTTGAAATTAGTTGAGAAATGATAACAAATCACTCTTACTCTTACTTTTTGGAGTTAAAATTTTGCATGAGTGTCGTTTGTTGGTTCTAATTTTTTGAGAATCCAATTGCATCTTCTGTTTTGGCGCGATTCCGGAGTTAGTAACTGACAGAGTTTTTGTCGATGAATCGCTGTCCGTCGTTTTCCCGTCTTCAACATTGAGTAGCATCGTTGTTGGAACCTGAGCGCACGTTTGACTCTTTTCATTTGATTCGGTTTTAGGCGATACGCCATGTTTAAAACTACCATGAATTTCAAGATAGCGAGTTAGTGAAGTCTGTATTCTATCGCCAAAGGAAATCATATTTTGGATATTTGGCTGTTTTTCAAGCGGTATGGCAGGTGGTTGCACTAGCCGTTTATCTTTCTCTTCCATATTGCCTGAGTCAGATTTAGACGGAGGAATAGATTTGCTCTGTCTGCCATTTACCTCTGATGAACCGTAATCGTTGAACAGCGGTTCAGGCATTCTCTTCACGATAATCTTTTGATTGAATGCAGAAACAAAGACCCAGCCTTCCGTTAGATATTTTTCCAGTTCCTCTTCTGGAATGACTTTTTGCTCCTCTTTGATTTCTGTTGATCTGCTCAATTGCATCTTGATCTCGCTCTCTAGAATTTCTTCTTCCTCTTGTAAGGTTAGTGATCTGCCAAGTGCTGCCTCTCTTCTCCTTCTGACCTCATTTGGGTCTATTCCATGGAGCCGCGCCAACTTCCGAATGACATTAAGACCTTCGACCTTAGAGGATATTCTGTCATCAAATATGAGCTTTGAGAATAATTCTCGCATCCTCTTGACTTTGGTTCTGTCATAATAAGCGTCTTCGCTTCCTTTTAGCTTATGACCCATTAAGAATTCTTGGTCTTTATGGTCAAGCCGGTCTCCGTCAACAAGTGGAGACCTCAAGACGCTTTCAAAGACCTTTCTGAAAGTGTGGACCGTCACATTTTTCCATTGCTTCGGGATTGCTTGCTGTGCCGTCTTTTTAACTATCTGTCTTATTTCAGTTGCAGAAAGTGGTTTGAATCGTCTATCTCTCTTCTGAATTTTATTATGTTCCGAGATGAAAAGTGGTTCCTCACCATTAAGTTCGCCGAACCTCCACCTTCTTTCTTCAAGCATGTCCTTAATAGCTTCTGTAGCTGTACGGGAGGTAAACGTATAATATGGGATTTTGTTTTTGCATGCTCCTGGAATCCGCCCATTCCACTCAGGTTCGACCCTTATGAGTAAGTTTTCATGTCCAGCTGAAAGCTCTTCCCAAATATCTTTGACTTTGATGGCTCTCAACGCCGAGTTGCGAAGGCCCGAGGATAATAGGGTTGAGATTATGGCACGGTTCCTTTTATTTCCAGCTCTTTCAGCCATCAGATTTGCCTCCTTCAGCTCAGGCACATATTCAGGTCTATTCCTAACACGTGGTGCTTGGTAATACTCCTTCAGCCGCAACTCCGTGCCGTTATCCCTATTGAAACCGTTCACTCGGAAGAAGGCCTTGAGACAAAACAAGATCACATTAACGTAACGCGTACTCGGTCCACGCGAATCGATAGCGAGTTTTATCTTATTGATGTGCTCCTGAACTAATTCCTCCAACTTTTCTCTCGGTAAGCTAACAAGATTATCTGGATCCATATTCATATCACGACAGAAACGGGCAAGGACATTGCAATATTCCTCTCTTGACTTTTCACTTCCACTTTTGTAGAGCCTTAGATGGTCTAGAAGATTTTGGACGCTACTGTAATCGCTTGTCCATTCATGAACCTTAAGGAAGACCTCCCAAAACTGCATCATGAAGACCTCTTTACCGTTCTAAATGAGCCACATAACCGGGGTACTCTTTTAGGCAACCGTGATTGCCTAAAAGCAGTTAGCCACTGGTCAATGCGATTACCAACAAATAATGTAAAGTAAATCATTTGTTAGTCAAGTTATTTAGTAATCACAATGCATATATAAGTGTTTTGCTTAACTGTCAAGTAAAAATGTTATGGAGGAATGTTCTTGACTGAGGCACTAGCGCTTCCCAAATGGCTTGCGAACAGATACTCTCTCCTTTGGACGCAATATCAGGATAGAAAATTTTCTTTTGAAGAGGCTAGGAAAACCATAGGAGAAGCGGACGATAAGACACTAAGCGTAGTACTGTCCAGTCTTAAAAAATACGGGTGGTTGGAAGTAGAATTGGACCCTGAAACATCTAGGAAAAGATTATACTGGTTGAAATCTCCACAAAAGGCGATCGAAGAAATAGCGGTAGAATATTCAAAGGTTCGGGGTGTAAAATCATGACTGAATTATATGTGCAAAGCATTTTTCTTCTGAATGAATCATGCAAAATGAAAAGAGCACGACACCTGAAAAGGGAGCGCGCAAGATGAGCGGCAGCTACAAAAAGAGAAAACGTAAACTGCAATACGAGATTGTTCGCAGAAAGCCTTTCGTTCCATCTTTAAAAAGAAAACTCCCTTTTAAACGCACTACTGAGAAACCCATAGCATCAGATAGATCACTTTCAAAAATTGAACGAGCCGCTGAGAAAGATCCCTTCGAAATTCATGCTAGCCAAAGGGATTCTTTAAATGAAGAAGAAATCATTGCCTTATATGAGCTTGTATTCAAGAAACATGGCAACATGATTGAACGTGAATTGGACAAATCTCCCTATATAATCTTATGTGATAGCAGAGTGATTTCAAGGCCGTTGAAGGAACCTTCAGATGAAGAGATTATGGCATTGGAGAAGAAGCACGGTAAGATTTGTTACATAATAAGGCGGGATCTAATTGAAGAAATCAAATGGGCTCCTCTCGGAGACAATGACTATTATCCTACTGTAGAACTTTTTTTAGGAGATCCGGGTTGGTCTGATGAAGATATCTTCAATAAAGGCACAAAGGTAATTGCTGACTTTGATACTGGGAATCCAAATGTAGCTGCATTTAGCAACGAGAAATTGCCTTTTCTAAAAGGCGTGAAACCAATTACGCCGCGTAGAGGTACGTCCCATCTCGGCGTTTCCTATTATTATCAACTAAGGCGTGCGAAAGTGGGGGTACGAGATTTTCAAGGAAAGAAAAGATGCATAGTGAAAGATTGTAGTTGCGTATTAAAATGGGATCGAGAGAAGAACCCTTTCCTCATTACAAATCCAAACAGAGAAGGCTTAGTAGGTAGAGACATAATGATGACTTTTCCATTCGAAGTAACACTATCCCCCATAAACAAGAGTTCTATTCTTCGTTTAATTTGAAATCTCTCCAAATTTTTAATGAAAGTGCCTGACATAGTTGGCTTTTCTTTGGTATGGTAGGATGCGATGGTCGACTTTTAGCTTGCTTAGGATCTCGCTAACCTTGTCGGCAGTTTCTTCGTCGAAGACGTAGTGTCCATTGGCTATTTTATCGAAAACTAAGAAAATAACTCTGCGTTTATCCTTCCAACCCTTAAGGAGACCATCATAATAATACTCTTTACCGCTACTCCAAACCTTAAATCCGAATAGTTTCCTATGAAGGGTAGTCTTCTTCTTGTCATCCCTAATCTCCCAAATAACTTGATACCCCTTTTCCACAGACATTTTGCTACCACAGTAGAAAAATAGGAAGAAAGTTTTTGTTACCGAAGTAACAAATCTAAGTCATATCATTGGGAGTCCTTGTCGTATAGAGAAAGGTGAAGTGTACATATGCGCAGATGCGACGGTCGAAACGTTTATTCGTACGCGGCGCCATTAACTTTTTACGAAGCGTGAAAGACTATGGCGAGGTTCCAGAAAGACGAGGAAGTAGTTGTAGACGAGAAGTTTCGGAGGCGGCTAGCGACGAACATAAAGCGGAACAAGAAGATATTTGAGAGACTCGCCGAGAAGTGAAATACCTCAGCCCTAAAGCCGTTGAAGAATAGAATTATCGTTCAAGATTGTGAACCGCCCAGGATAGTCTATATCCTTTTAGATATCTCCAGAGATCTAAGTTCTGATGTTTCGCTTCATTCAATACCTAGTTCCAAATGCCTTTCCAGCGTGATTTTGTTCACTTATATTCTGTGCTTTTCGCCAGAATCAGCTTGCCGTCCTCTTCGATAAATATGAGGATGTCTCCTTCCTCGAACCCAAATTTGTCTCTAACCCTTTTTGGAATGGTCACTTGAAATTTGTAGGTAATTTTGCTCATTCCCAGAATTTCTCTCCTTGAATTCTTTGACAATATGGA
>Ga0209102_1001156_pt1 | contig 14693 bp, 10 predicted proteins | sample ConPoolayeHmetaG_FD_185483 | JGI IMG/M metagenome (GOLD analysis project Ga0209102, IMG submission 185483) | Hot spring microbial mat communities from California, USA to study Microbial Dark Matter (Phase II) - Cone Pool mat layer H metaG... ...
GCTTATTTTTTAATTTGTCTTGTTGAATCCATTCAACAAGTAATGCCGGCAATAAAAATATTCCTACTAATCTAGTCCCGCTTGCCAAAGCACCCAGAATTCCTGCAATCCACCATTTGCCGCGCCTTGCCGCATAGAAGCTTCCAAGAACTAATGCCAAAAATAAGGACTCAGTATAAACTGCTCCGAAGAAAAACGAAGTAGGAAAAAGTAAAAGAAAGAAAATTGCCGTCTGGGCAATCTTTTTATCATAATCAAACCGGATTAAAAGATAAAAAAGAAATAAAGCGATAATAAATGATAAATGGGAAATGAAAAGTCCGGAAAGAAGCAAAGCAAAAAGACTTTGTTTAAAAGGAAAAACTAAAGTTTTAATTAACCAAGGATAAAAAGGGAAAAAGGCCTGCTCAAAATTACCATATCCATGATGGGCGATAGCTAAATAATGCTCACCATCAAAATTTGCCCAGGCCCAAAGTCCTGGGTGAGTAAAAAACTTGTCGCCGCCACCTAGTAAAATCTCCTTGAGAGGCAAAACAAACCACCCTAACCATAAAAAAACCTGAAGCCAGACTCGCCAAGCAAAAAAAGCAAAAAGAAGAAAAATAAGAATTTCTCGATTATTCTTAAACCATTTAGTAATAATCTTATAAAGCATAATTTGGTTAACTAATATCTTATTTTTTAATAACCCATCTTTACTATTATTATATAAATATATAAAATCATCAAAACCGATTCATTCTCTCTGACATAATTTCTCAACTCTAGTTCTTCCTATTTCCCAGATCTTTTTAGCCGAACCAAAATTCCCCCGCCACTGCCAAAACCATTTCTCTTGAGATTCGAATGGCTCAATAATTAAATAAGTACACTCGGAAATTTTTTTTGGAATTAAGCTATCCGCTTCTTCTTTTGCGGCTACATATTTTGGCTGATTAGGTAAATAAACATATTCTTCGGGGAGATAGCGATATTTTGTTTTTGCTCGCCACCAAATTAAATATTGATAAGGATAATCATAAACATAAGGAGCAAAAGTAAAAATTCTCATTCCTTTTCCTCCCGCATCATTATAAATTAAATCAATAACCTTAAGCCTTGTTCTTAAATTGGCGGGATCAGGAGAATTGAATTTCTCAAAGGGCAAAAGACGAAAAGGAGAAACACTAAAAAAGGATACCAAAAACAATAAAAAACAACTTATGATTAATCCTTTCTTTTCTATTCGAGAAAGATAATAAAAAGAAAGACCAAGAAATATTAAAAATAAAACTTCAATGTCAACCAAATCCCACGATTTTAAAGTAAAAGGCCAAACCATAAGCCAGAAAAAAGAAACAAAAAGAAAAACAAGACCAACTGTTAATAAACAAAAAGCCTCGTCTTTTTTTTCTGCGGCCAAATTAGCCATAAATTGATAAACCAAAAATCCAAACAAAAGCACAAAAATAAAAGTCAGGAAAAAATTTTCTCCGGCAATTTGTCGAAAAACATCAAAAAAAGTCCCCATTTTTTCATAGAAACGAAACCCTAAAATCTCCTTATCATAAAAAAGAACATTAATTAAGGCTTTCGTCTGTAAAAAACCATGACGAACCTCAAAAATAATTTGGGGAACCAAGGGAAAAAGATAAAAAATAAAAGACTTTTTCTCTTTCAAAAAAATTCCAATTTTGCCTAAGACAAAAGAGGAAATAAAAAATACTGGAAGCCATAAAAGCGCTATCACTACTTGGAAATGAAGAGCCACTCCTGCCAGAAACAATGCTAAATAAAGAAACAAAAAAATTTCCTTTTCTAAAAATTTGCCAAAAAAAATGAAGATTAAGGGAGTAATAAAAATTAAAAGATGAGGATTTAATGCCACGCGGGAATGCTCAAAGGCGGGATAAGAAAATATAAACAAGACCCCAAGAAAAAAAGCCAATTTTTTATCTTCTAAAAACCAATAAATAAAAAATGGAGTTAAAAAACCTAAAATTAAAAGTGGAAAAACACCGGCTAAGGGATGACCAACCAAAATTAAATAAAAAGGGAAAATCACCCAATACCAAAATGGCCCAAAGTAGATTCCTTGAAGCGAAGTAGCAGGTCCAATTAAACGAATTTTCCCAAAAATAGCCATTTCTCTCAAATCAAGAAAATCTCTCCCCTGGTCAAAAGTAAAAGCAATTGAATACTTGAAAATAAAAAGAATTTTTAGAATTAAACTAATTAGAGAAAAAACAAAAAGAAGAAGGAATATTTTATTTTTCTTAATAAATTTTCCGGCCATAAAAAAATCAATTATTTTTTAATAATTCCCAATATTTAATATAGGCAACCGAAAAATGAAGCCCGGAAAATAGGGCAAAAACAAAACCAGGGAATCCATCGTAAAATCCCTTATGGCGAAAATAAATATCAAAAGATACCTTAATTGGTTTCCAAAAAAGGTAGTTTAAATGATTAAACAAATTAATTTTTAAATTTTTTTCTTTAAATTCTCTAGCGGTTAAAGAAGTATAACGATTTGAGTTAGTTAAATATCTTGAAAAGTTAGGAACAGAAAAATGAAGCATATCATTTTTAAGCCAACCAATTTCTCCTTCAACCACCATTTGCTCATGAACACTCCTGCAGGGAAGTCTGGCTTTCCCTCTCTTGAAAAATCTTATTACCGGATCGGGATATTGTCCTCCCTTTTTAAGCCATCTTCCTAAAAAATAATTCCTCCTTTTAATCCAAAAGGCAGAAAACCGACTTCCCTTTTTAACAATTTCTTTGATTTCTTCACCTAACTTTGGAGTAATCACTTCGTCAGCATCAAGTTGAAGAATCCAGTCTCCCAAACATTTATCAATTGCTTTTTGTTTATTAATATGGAAAATCGGAGGATTATCAGTGATAATAACCTTTGCCCCAAATTTTTTGGCAATTTCAACAGTTTTATCAGTTGAAGAGCCATCAACGACAATAATTTCATTTGCTATCTGACGAACAGACTCAAGACACCTACCGATATTTTCTTCTTCATTGAAAGTGGCTAAAGCAACCGAAAGGCTTGCTCTCATAAAATTTCTACGCATTTAAAAGCGGGTTCTCCATTCAAAAAATCTATTTTCTTTAAAATTTTAACATCATTTGGTATTTCTTTATCAGTTCCGCAAACTAAAATGTTTCTTTCTTCCTTAATTTTTGCCCACTCTATTTTTTCAAAATAAAATTTATCAAAATCTCGAACGGTTGAAAAGCCAAATTTATCTCTGGGGGTTAAAATCACCTCTTTCTGAAATTTCTCTGGGGGATATTTTAAATAGAAAAGGAAAAGAATATAAGGTTGATCGTATTGATCAGTGATATAAATTCTCAAATAGCGGTCTTTTATCGGACTAATAAAAGATACTAAATCTTTCATTCCATACTCCCAGGCAGCAGGATAAACTTTGGGATAGTGAATAAAATATTGATGTAGAAAATAAGAAACATTCCAAATAATAAAAATAGTAAATAGTAAATAGTAAATAGTAAATAGTGGCTTGGAAGAAATTTTCTTAAGCACCAACAACATGTTATAAAACCCATAGGAAGAAATAATTATCAAGGGAACAACCATATTGTGGGCACGAATAGCGTGAGGAGTCTGAAAGGTCATTGCCGAAGCTAAAGGAGAAATTGCCAACCACCAAAAAACCAATTGCCAATTTTTGGGTTTATTTTTTAAGAAAAAGTAAATCCCCAAAGGCAAAAAAAGAATATCAAAAAGATACATCTGACCATTTCCGGGAATGCGATTTCTTTCTATCTCGTCTCCCGAGAGAAACAAAAATTCTCCCTGAAAATGATCAAAATAATTTTCTAGGAAAGAAAGTCCATAGTTTAAAAATTTATTATGTAAGAAAACTATTTTGGGAGCGTTCCAATTTTGATGTTCTCCCCGAAGTTCATTGGCTCGCCACAAAGGTCCGCTGTCAGAAAGAAAACCTACGCCGGAAAAACGAGAAACCGCCACTGGCGAGAAAAAAGAAAAAATAAGAGGTAAAAGTAAAATAATTCCTAGAATTCCAGAAAGAAATAACCACTTTAATTGATTAAACAAAAATTTCCGGTAAAAAATTAAAAGTCCGAAAAGCAAAAAAGGAACGATTACCCTGGCTGAATGATAAGTATACATTGAAAAAATAAAAGAAAGGATAGAAAAAAGAAATAATTTTGGATTTTTAATTCCTTTTAAAAAAAGCCAGAAACCTAAAAGAATAAAAGTGGTAGCGGCATTAGTCTCCCAACCGCCTCTTGAAAAATGAAAATGCCATGGAGAAATCGCCAAAAAGAAAGAAGAAAAAAGCGCCAAAGAAAAAGATTGAAAAAGCTCAAAAACCAAAAGATAAATTAAAAGAACACTTAAAACTCCTAAAAGAACAGAAGGCAAACGAACTGCCAATTCTGTCAGGCCGAAAATTTTAACAAAAAGCAAAACCAAATAAAAATACCCTCCGGGCTTAAAATCTCCAAAGGACTTAAAATGAATTGGCCAAAAATTTCCATGCTCATCTCTGCCGGTTTGAATTAAGGAATAGACGTTGTAACCAATAGCCGCCTCATCGGCATTAAAACCTGCAGGATAAAAGCTAAGTTTGTAAAGTCTTAAAAAAGAAGCCAAAAGAATTATTAATCCTAAAAGAAAAATTTTAAATTTTAGATTTTCTTTTTTGTTCATTATTTTTTCTCCACAATTCGATAGGCAATTCTTCCATCAAGAAATTTTATTTCTCTTAAAATTTTTGCCTCTGATGTCTGGGAAATATCTTTTTCCGGCAACCCCAATTCATCATCAATAAAAAGGCAATTTTGGCAATTTCGATCATCAGGCCAATAAACATTTCGAAATTCAATATTATCAATCCTTTCGACTTTTCCAACATCACCCCAAGGATTTTCTTTAAGATAAGCCTGTTGTTGATAGTTTTTTGGCGGATATTGGTTATAGAAAAGATAAAAAATATAAGGTTGACCGTATTTTTGGGTCATAATGATTTTTGAATACTTGCTTTTTCCTTCTTCAATAATTTTTGCCACTTCCTTCATTCCATAATTCCAGCCAGAAGAATTTTTTTTCGGAAAATGAACATAGTAAAGGTCAAGATATAAAATTAAACAAAAAATATAGACTAGGAAAATGAAAGAAACACTAGGGAGGAAGAATTTTGGCCAATATGCTTTAATCAAAGAAAAAAATCTTAAAATCCCCAAAGAGGTAAAAATAACCAAGGGAACTACCATCCAGTAAGATCTTATACCGTGAACCGCATCTCTGGTAATCGCCGCTGGCAGAGGACCAGTTAAAAGCCACCAAATTAAAAGATTCTCAAAAGGATTTTTTTTAGTTGCCAGAAAATAACCTATCCCTAAAATTAAAAAAGGAATTTCCACAAAATACATCATCCCCATATAAGGGACACTATGTCTTGGTGAAGCCCAATCGCCTTCAAAAAAGAGAAATCTTGCGGAAAAATGATTAAAATAACGACTTAAAATTCCCCGGCCAGTTTCTAGAATCTCGCTATGATATAAGAAAAAATTTAAGTTTTTACCTTCTTCTTGGGAAAGAATTTTATTTATCTCTTCTTCTGGTCTTTTATAAGAAAAAATACTCATTACCTTTGCCCTATTGCTACTTCCCTTAAATGAAGTAAAAAGAGGAATTAAAAGGAAAAAAAGAAGAATTAAACCAATTATTTTCTTTTCTTGCGGCAGTCTTCTTAAATCTTTAAAAAGAAAAAGCAAAGACCCGCCAAGAAAAACAACTAAAAATACTTTTGCCCCATGATAAACATAAAAAGAAAAAGCAAAAAAGATAAAGGCAGGAAAAAACCATTTAATTTTTTCATCTTTTATAGATCTAAGAAAAAAAATAACCCCCACAACAATGGTAAAAAGAGCCAAGTTTGCCTCCCAGGCGCCACGGGAAAAGTGAATATTCCAGGGAGAAACAGCCAAAAGCAAAGAAGAAAGAAAAGCCAAAGAAAAAACCTCTTTTCTTTTTTCAAAAATGATTTTAACCAGAAAAAAAACTGCCAAGACAGTCCCTACTCCCGCTAAGGCCGAAGGAAACCTTATGGCAAATTCATTTAGTCCAAAAATCCCAACCGAAGGAATAAGATAATAAATAAAAAGGCCGGGCTTGTAGTCGCCAAAAGACTTAAATGTTATTGGGAAAAGTTTTCCATACTCATCCCTACCGGTTTTTAAGATAGAATAAGCATTATATCCTAAAGCTGGCTCATCCCAGGTTAGGCCAACCGGATAGTCTCCTAACTTATAGACCCTCAAAGCAAAAGCCAAAATAACTATTAAAATTAAAGGCCAAAATTTTCTAAAAAAATTTTTAACCATTTTCTAAATCTCAAAAACATTAAAATTCATAAATCTCAAAAGCCGGTTTACCGTCTAAAAAGTTAATGGTTTTAATCTTTTTCCAGCCGCCGGGATAATTATTAGGACTCGTAACCAAAAGGCATTTGTTATTTGGCAGACATTTAACATTTTCTTTAATCTCCCAATCATTGACAAAAATAAATTTATCAAAACCATCAACCCAATACCAGTTTGCGTGATAATCCCATTTAAAATTTGGATCGCTAAGGTATTTTTGAGGATCCCATGGCCAATAAAAAAGAACAAACTCATGAGGTTCCCCATATTTTTTAGTAAAATAAATCCAATTATATTTTTGATAATTTTCTTTAAGATAAGAAACTGCCTCTTTATAACCATATTGCCACGCCCACGAATAATTGGTCCTATAAGAAGTAGCATAGGCAAACCAAAAATTTCCTAAAAAAAAGAACAAAGCCAAAAGATAAATCCCCGCTATCACCTTTTTAAACAAGAAAAAAGAAGCGACTTTTAAAATTTTAATCCATTCCAAAAATTGCCAAAAGCCTAAGGCAGAAAGAATCTGCGGAAGAGGTAACATCAAAATTGTTCTCAAAGTATGGGGTGAATCCCGAGTTAAACTCGCAGGAATTGGAGCCAACAATAACCAAGCAAAAATAAGCTTGGAAATTTTATCCCTTCTTTTAAATAAGGCATATAAACCCAAAATGATAAAAGGAATCTGAATTGGATAAATCAGTCCTTTTTTTGGAATGTTAAATTGATAATGATAACCACCCTCAAAGAAGAGAAAATTTGGGGAAAAATAACAAAGATAATTTTTAACAAAATGAGTACCAAAATAAGTTAGTTTATTATAGAGAATACGCTGAAAAGGATGAGGCAGAACGGAATGATTTCTTAATTCGTTAATTCTGTTAATCGCCCCTTCATCAAGAATCCCCACCCAACGATAACGAGCCTGTCCTTCTGGAGAAAACAATTCAATACTCATCGGGAGAAAGAAAATGAAAAAAATCAAAATCCCAATCAAAATAATAATTTTTTCTTTCCGAAGCCACATTTTTATCTCCGAATAATAAAGAAAGATAAAAACCGCCAAAATTAGGGGAGTAAAAACTCTAGCGCTATTGTAGGTGTATAAAGAGAGCCCAAAAAAAAGCAAGGAAAACGGCAGAAACCATCTCTTTTCAATTCCCTTAAAAAGAAAATAAAAACCACCAATAATCAAAAAACTTGCCAAATTGGCCTCAACCGCTACTCGGGACAAAAACAAACTCCATGGTTCTATCGCCAGAAGCAAAGAAGCCAAAAACCCAAGATTTTCATTCTTCCAGATTTTCCTTACCAAAAGAAAAGTAAACAAAACAGAAAGGGTTCCGGCTAAAACAGAAGGAAATCTAATCGAAAACCCCCTCAAACCAAATAATGTCTCGCTAACCGAAACGGCATAAACATAAAATGGCAGTTTGTAATCTCCGTAAGCCCGAAAAATCTTAGGAAAAGCAATCCCCCATTCATCTTTGCCGGTTTTCAAAATACTGTAGGCGTTATAACCATGAGAAACTTCATCCCAATTCAGGGCGGGGGGAATTTGATCGATTTGCCAAACTCGTAAAAAAAGGGCAAAACTTAAAATAAAAAAAAGCAAAACTTTCATGGTCTTTCAACAATTAAAAAAGCAGGTTGTCCGTCAGGATAAGGAATAATTCTCTTTGTCAAAAACTCATTAGATGGAAAATCGCCCTCTTTCCCTATAAAAAGAACACCTTCTAAATTTTTATCTTTCTTCCAGTCTATATTGCGAAACTCATATTTGCCCAAATTATATTTATCTAGTTGGTCAACAAATTTTAAACCCTCTTTTTGATATTTTAACCAGTCTTGAGATTCTTTTTGGAAATCAAGCGGATCCCACTTTTTGTAAAAAGCAATAAAAGCCTGAGGTTCGGAAAACTTACGACTAACAATAACCTTTTCATATTTATCATCAATCCTGTTTAAATGATCTATGGTTTCTCGCCATCCATAAGACATAGCGCAGGCAGAGATTTTTGGAAAATACCTAAAATAAAACCAAAGAAACCAAAGAAAAGAAATTGCAATTATTAAACCCACCAAAAAGATAATCATCTTTTTATATTTTGGAATTAAGCTTAAAAATAAGAAGAATCCGTAAGCAGAAATAATTTGAATAGCCGGCATCATTATGGCAACGCGGTTAGCATGATAGCCAACTCCTCGAGAAAGAGCAGCCGGAATTGGAGCAAGGATAAGCCAAACTAAAATGGGCAAGAAATTTTTATTCCATCTTTTTGCCAAAGAAATAAAAGTCAAAATTAAAAAAGGCAACTCAAATAGATACAAAACTCCTCTTTCGGGAATCATTCCATAAGATGCTTCTTTTGCTCCTTTGGTAAAAAGAAACTCTAAAGAAAAATAAGAAAGATAGTTATCAATAAATAATTTTGGAGCCTCAAGTTTAGCAGAAAAAATTCCAACGTCAGAAGCCCTTGTTCCTCCTCCTTTAAATAAACTACTCACCATTAAAACCAGAAAAAAAATAAAAATCAAACTGGGCAAAAAAATATGGTGTATTTTTTTTGAAAAAAGTTTTTTTCTGCCCCACCATATTAAAAAAACTAAAAAAAGCGGACTAACCAAACGGGCGCTGTGATAAGAAAAAAGATTTAAACCAAACATTAAAGCAGAAGGCACGAAAAATTTGGAATCTTTAAGTCCTTTAAGAAAAAACCAAAAAAAGACCGTAAGAAGAAAAGTGGTTAAATTCGCCTCAAACGCACCTCGCGAAAGGCTAATGTGCCAAGGACTGATGGCTAAAAAAAATGCCGCAAGAATTGAAAAGCGAAAAGAAAAAAAAAGTTCCTGAACTAATAAATAGGTAGCCAAAACAGCCAATGTCCCAAAAATAACCGCAGGAAATCTAACGGCAAATTCATTTAGACCAAAAATTGCCACCGAGGGAATAACCAAATAAGTATAAAGAGGTGGTTTAAAATCGCCAAAAGAACGCGGAGAAATTGGCAAAGGAACACCCCATTCATCCCGACCAGTTTTTAAAATTGAATAAGCAGTATATCCTTGGGCTGCCTCATCGGCAGTAAAACCCGCAGGATAATGCTCAATTCCAAAAAATCTCAAAAAAAAGGCTAAAATAATTACTGTTAACAAAATTGTTTTTGTTTTTTTCACTCCTTGCCGGTTAAAAGATAAATATAAGGATTATCAAAAGGGTCTCTTGCCGTCTTTAAAACTTTTACCTTCGCCGGCGGATCTTTCTCCCAATCCCAATTGCCAGGGATTTCATCTCCTTGAAAAGCAAGATAAAGAGTATTTCTATCAAGAAAATTAAGCAAGAAATTCATTTTATCTTCTTTGGTTATCCTACCAAAAATATAGCGATTGCCGACATTAAAACCCAAGAAGTCAGGAAAAATTTCTTCTTTTTCTTTATCACCGGTAAAATTTTTTTGAAACCACCCGGGATCCTTCTTTGTCCAAAAAAGAAAACGCAAAAGAATTGGCTCATGAGTATTATTAAATACTAAACGCTGGAAATCGCTTTCTTTCAAAGATACCCCCTGCATTATTTCTTTGTAACCATAATGCCACCATAGCCATGAATTTTTCGGCCAATGGACAAAATATTGATGAAGATAAAAAATCATCTCTATCAACAAAAAAAGGCAAAAAATAGAAAAAAAGGTCAATTTTAACCCCTTCTTTTTTAGTTTAATCATTTGAAATATCCCTAAAGAAATTAAAATTATCACTGGCGGCAACATTAAAAAGAGTCGCGTTGCCTGACTACCTCCTCCCTGAGTAAGAGATGAAGGAATTGGAGAAATTAAAAACCAAAAAATAATAAATTGACATTCCTTGGTCTTAATATTTTTTAAACTCCGCCAAAATCCCAACAAAAGAAATGGCAAAGAAACAAGATAAAGCCCTCCCTTTTTGCCAACTCCGTGACGAGGATTAGGGTCGCCATTAAGAAATAGAAATTGAGGAGAAAAAGAGGTCAAGTAATTGGCAACAAATGTTTTACCCCAAACCGTGGCTTTATTATGAAAGATTCGTCCCCCATTTTCCTCCTGACTTCTCTCCGAAATGATTTCATTAATTAATTTTTTATCGCTAAAAATGCTAATTTGGGAAAAACGCTCAGCTGCTTGACCAGAAATCAAACTGCCAATCAGAGGGGAAAGGATAATTAAACCAATTAAAATCGAAAACATAATCCATTTTTTGTTAATTTTAAAAATCTCCTTTTTAAAAACCAAAAGCAAAGAAAAAAGCAAAAGAGGCAGAAATAAATTAGCCGTACTATAAACATAGGGGGTTAGGGCAAAGAGAATGGCAGAGAAGAAAAGAAACCAATGGTTTTTCAATCCTTTAAAGAAAAACAGGCTTCCTCCCAGAAAAAGAGCAAGTAATAAAGTCACCTCATAAGCAGCCCGGCTATAATGGATATGCCAAGGGGTAATCGCCAAGAAAAAAGAAGCAATTAAACCCAAAAGATCGTTTTTGAAAAGTTTTCTTAATAGAAAAAAAATAAGAACAATACTTACAAGACCAAAAAAACTCGCCGGTAATCTTACTCCCCATTCAGAAAGACCAAAAATAGCTACAAATGGAACAGTGCTGTAGATGAAAAGTGGCGCTCTTGCTTCCGCTAGAGAAGAAATATAGGTAGGCAAAAAATGTCCGGTATAATCTCTTCCGGTCTTTAAAAGCGAATAAGCGTGATAACCAACATCAAGTTCGTCGCCAAAAAGCTCAACCGGCACAACATTTAATTTATAAATTCTTAAGAAGGCGGCCAAAAAAAGAATAATTACTAAAATTAAAATCTTTCTTTTTGTACTCATCCGGTCTTAATTTTACCACTTTTGAAAAATTAAAGAAAAACAAAAAGAAAATAAACATAAAATACCAAGAAAAAATGGATAAACTAAAAAAAACAAAAACTAAAAATTGACCATAACCAATTATTAATAGATCAATTATATAAAAAGAAGTACCCATAAAATTAAAAGCAAAGTTGAATATTAAAATTTACCACCAAAAAATTGCCCGAATTAAAAACGCAAAAATCAATTTTTCTCATTCCCCAAAAATTGCTGGTTTTAATAAATCAATTTTTTGTGGCAAGGGACAGACGGTATTATCACACAAAAGGTTAAACCTGCTTTTTACTACCCAAACATTTAAAAAAATTCCCAAAATAAAAGCAATAACTATTACTATCCTTGAAAGTTTTAACCAGATCTTCCCCTTGAAAAAAAACTGAAAAATTGATGGCAAAAGAAAAATAGCAAAAGAAAGACGATAGAATCGAGATTCGATGAAAAATTTTAATCTCCAGAATGGGTTTTCCAAAAGATCAGCATTGGAAATAAACAAAGGAATAAAAATGGCGCTGGCAAAAAATGTTGGCTTTCTATAAATTTCTCTTACCAAAAGAGCAATTGCTATTGCCATAAAAGGATAAATAGGATAACGATACCAGGCTAATTGGTCATGTTTACCCCCCGAAATTACAACCATCAAAAGAGAAAAAATAAAAGAAAAAAGGAGAGTGTCTTCTCCTTTGTCCCTATTTTTAAAAAGAAGATATCCCAAGGCAAAAAAACCTAAAACCAAAAAACTATCCAAAAATACTTCCACAGAAAACCCAGGATTAGTAATTAAAAATGCCAAACCACTCCAACCAGCCGGTCTTTGGGCCTGGTATAAAAAAACTTTCAAAAATAAATCTTTATCGTAATAAAAACCATAAGAAAAATAAAGAATAAAAAAGAAAAAAATACTTAAGAAACCAGCCCAAAAACCTTCCTTCAGTTTTTTTTGACAAAAAAGGAAAGACGCAAGTAAAGGGACAAGCAAAAGACCAGTTGGTTTGGCAAAAGCAGCCAAAACGGAAAAAACAAAAGACAAATCGCGTTTCCACTTTCTGCCATCATTTAAATAACCTAAAATTAAAATCAAAGAACTTAAAAAAAGAGGAACAATTAGATTTTCCGGAACTGCTAAACGTGAACCGAAAACAACAGTCGGCATTGTTCCATAAATTAAAAGGGATAAAAGACCAATTTCAAAACTAAAAAGTCTTTTGGCCAAAATAAAAACAAGAATTAAAGATAAAAAAGAGAAAAATAAAGAAGGTAATCTTACAACATAAGAAGAAATTAAATGAAAATTTGGCTGATTATAAAGTTTGGCCATGCCGCCAACAATTAAAGAAAAAAGCGGCGGCTCATCAAGCCAAGGCTTCAAAAGCCTCACTCCAAGCCCGGAACCTCCGGCAGGATTAGGAGCCACTCCCTGCCAATAAATATGTTTTTCCTGATAAACCGGAAGATCATTCCAAGAAATTGGAACTCCTTTTTCAATTAAGGAAAGACCACTCCAAACAAATAAATACTCCTCTGCATGACCAACAAAGGGATAAAATGGGTATTTCCAAAGACGAAGAAAAATACTAAGACCCAAAATTAGAATAAAAACTATAATTTTAAAATTTTTCGCCATTTTTGCCCAATCAAAATAGCTGCCGTTAAAAACCAATGTTTTAAGACGCCGTTATAAATCTTGCTGCTTTGACAAAGCCAGCAATAAGCTTTTTCTCCAACCGAAAAGGCGCTTTTGCCGTGATGATGAATAATTTCTGCCCTTGGAAAATAGTAAACTTTTAAACCAGCCTTTCTAACTCTTCGACAATAATCTAAGTCTTCAAAATACATAAAATACCGTTCATCAAAAAAACCCACTTTTTCAATTGTCTTTCTTGAGATTAACATCGCTGCTCCGGTTACGGCATCTACCTCCACCGGCTCCATTCCTGCTGGTGCATATTTTTCGTAGGCTCCTCTTTGTCCAAACCAAAACTCTTTAATTGCTCGAAAAATGGTTGGAAAATGATAAATCGAAGGCTGAATTGAACCATCGGGATTTAAAAGTTTTACCCCAACAACTCCCGCATCCGGATTTTTTTCGGCAAACTCAATTAATTTTCTCAATACTCCTCTTTTAATCTCGGAATCTGGATTTAAAAGGAAAATAAACTCTCCCTTTGCCTCTCTAATTCCTTGATTTACCGCTTTCGCAAAGCCCAAATTTTTACTATTCTCAATCAGTTCAACCTTAGAGAATTCCTTCTTAACCATTTTCGCCGAACCGTCAATGGAATCATTATCAACCACAATTATCTCATAGGCAGATATATCAATATATCGATATATCGACTCAAGGCATTTTTTAAGAAATTCTTTAGCATTGAAACTAACAATGATAATCGATAATTTCATATGAATTTTTGAAAAATTTCCTTATCAGAAAGTTTTGCTTCCTGAAATTCTTTAAATCTTCGCGGCAAAACTAATGGAAATCTTTTCAGGGCTCCTCCCAAAATCTTGAAATACCCAGGCTGTTTAATTAAACGACTAAAAAGATAAAGTTTATGTTCTGTTATCATCCAAAAATCAGTAATATTTTTCCAAATAAACAAAAGCCGATTTCGCTCGGAAATAAAATCAATATACTTTTTAGAAAAATGTTTGCCAATTATAGCCTCATGTTTATGATAAACAACTGCTTTTGGTTCCCACAAAATTTTATAACCTCCTCTCCAGGCACGATATCCCAAATCTATATCTTCCCAATAAAAAGGTTTATAAATTTCGTCAAATCCTCCCAATTTCTCCCAAATAGATCTCCGAAAAGCAGCCGATCCTCCGGAAGCCCAGGCAGAAATATGAGTTTTTTGGGTTTTTGACCCAGGCTTATGCTCAATAAAGCCATTTCTCCAAATAATTCTTGCCCAACTCCAAGAAGGTTCATTAAAAGAAACAGCAAAAACTTTGGGATCTTCAAAGTCAGGTAAAATTTTTTCTAAAGCATCTTTTTTGGGAACAACATCTAAATTCAATAAAACCACAATTTCTCCGCCGGCTGCCTTTACTCCAGAATTACAGGCGGCGGCAAAACCCAAATTTTTTTGGTGCCTGATAATTTTTATCTGAGGATAATTTTCTTTTAGAAAATTAATCGAGTCATCAGGAGAAGCATCATCAACCACAATTATTTCAAAAGGCCTAATCGCCAAAACCGCCGGCAAATTCTTTTCCAAAAGACTTCTGCCATTCCAATTAGGAATAACTACCGAAACCTTCATCTTTTTTATTTTACTACTTTTCTTGCCTTTACCACTTCAAGCATCCCTAAAAGAAATTTTTTATCTTGTTCTATTTTAAAGCCAGTTTTTTTAATTATTAAAGAAACAGAATTTTTTT
>Ga0209102_1001157_pt1 | contig 14690 bp, 12 predicted proteins | sample ConPoolayeHmetaG_FD_185483 | JGI IMG/M metagenome (GOLD analysis project Ga0209102, IMG submission 185483) | Hot spring microbial mat communities from California, USA to study Microbial Dark Matter (Phase II) - Cone Pool mat layer H metaG... ...
CCTTCACCTCGATCCTGGGGTCATGGGCAAAAATCTCCTTGATCATCATAACCCTTTCTTTAGTCGAGAAGAGCGCGTTCTTTTTGGGATTTTTGAGCACGGCGATGATGATTTTGTCGAATATCTTTAGTCCCCGCCGGATGATGTCGACGTGCCCGTTGGTGATCGGGTCGAAGAAGCCCGGATATACAGCTCTGTTTTCCATCCAAGGCCCAGTTCGTTCTTTCGGCAACCGGATTACCCCTCTCATTATCAGAAAAGCCTTCTTTTGTCAATAAAAAATGTTTTCTCCTGGGCGCAAGTCCCTGCACCTCTTAAAGATTTCACAGGGGTTGGACTCCGTCAATCACCTTTTGAGAGGAGATGAGAGGTGAAATATGGACAAGCCGAATCATCGATGGGGATGATGCTCGGAAGGAGAGTCCAGAGTTTGGTCGAATCCTCTTATGTCTGCTCCCGTGGCCGTTTATCGCCTTTTTGTGCGGACGGCAGTCAATCGGCCGGTTGCTCAGGGCGCGTTTTGGACATTTTGGCGCGAAAGATAAGACAGCTGGGATGGCGATTCTTAGAAAATGGAAAGGACCCGTGGAAGAGGAGTCGAAATCGTGCTGCTTCGAGAAGATGGGTTGATTTAGGTTTCGGCTTGGAAGAAAATAGAAATGTGAGGTTCTTAGCCTAACAGCAGTGTCAGAGATGAACGACCAAGCGAGACCTTGGCTCCTGCTTTCGCTCGGTCTTTTCATTTTCATGTTCCCGAGTCAGAGGTCAACTCCGGTCGACCAAGATAGCGATATCTTTGCCAAGAAGCGCGCCAGGATGGTGGCCACCCAACTTGCTTCCCGCGATATCACGGACCGGCGGGTGCTCGAGGTCATGGGCAAAGTGCCGCGACATCTTTTTGTCAGCCCTGCCTATGAGAACCAAGCCTACGAGGACCACCCCCTGCCCATTGATGAAGGCCAGACAATAAGTCAGCCTTATATTGTGGCCCTGATGACCCAGTGGCTTGACGTTCGGCCCGGACAAAAAGTGCTGGAAATCGGCACAGGCTCAGGCTACCAGGCAGCTGTCCTGGCCCACCTCACCGATCATGTCTACTCGGTCGAAATCAGGGAGAACTTGGCCAAGAAGGCTGCTCAGACCCTTCGGGCGTTGGGGTATGAAAATGTGCATGTCAGGTGGGGCGATGGGTATTTCGGGTGGCCAGAGGAGGCTCCGTTTGACGCCATCATCGTCACTTGCGCTGTCAATCATATTCCTCCTCCGTTGCTCGAGCAACTCCGAGAAGGCGGCCGGCTCATCATTCCATTGGGCAGCACGCTTTATTTTCAAACCCTGACTCTGATCACCAAAATCGAAGGCAAGCCAAGAGTCAAGCACATCTCAGGCGTCCGCTTTGTGCCCATGATTGGCGAAGCAGAGAAGAGGGATCGCGATTAAGTAAGCGCCGGCGGCAAGCAGAAGGACAATCCCATACCCGAGGCTGAGGGCCAGCAGATGCGCGAGCACGGAATGGATGACTGTGGAAAAGGCGTTGGCTGACCATGCCCAGGGGAGGAGGGGCGGACTTTTCGTTTGAAGGAGGCGGAGGCCGGTCGGAAAAGGGAACCCCATGAGAAACCCCAATGGGAAGATGATGCCAAGGAGGAGCGGAATTTTAAGGGTCAGACCGCAGCCAATGAACTTGTTGAGGAAGGTCGGGAGGAACTGGAGGTAGATCAATCCCAGAACGACAAGGATGAAGAGGCACACTCTCAGCTTAGGCCGGGGGGAGGGACCGAGAATTCGCTTGGAGCTAAGACTTCCCAAACCCGAGCTAAGGAGGAAAGCGAGGATGACCGTGGAGATGGAATAAAGGGGATGACCGAGGAAGAGGATAAATTTTTGGATGAAGATGATTTCGATCAACATAAAAGCAGCTCCGAGGAAGCTGAAATAGAGAAGTACAGTCACCAAATGAGGAATGGATTTGACGCTTTTCTTGAGCCCAGCAAGAGGCAGGGCGATAAACAGGAGGGCGGCCAGCGCCGCTTGCCCGAGGAGCACGAGAAGAAGAAACTTTCCCTCAAAGAAAAAGGCCGGGTTTCGGCCCAAGGTCGTGTATGTTTTTTTCCAGTTTCGCCATTTGTAGAAATCATGGATGAAGGGACGGTTGTCTCGCGCCGGGCTGATATCAAAAAGATAGTCTTTTAAAAGGGCCTTGCGGCCAGAGGAGGTGAGGAGCTGGCGGAAGAGGTCCTCGTAGATGGGCGTCGTCATTTGATTGAAGAGGTTGGTTTCTTCAGGCTGGATGTTGGGGAAATAGACGATGTCGAAAAGGCGCTCACGGCAAAACTCTCTAAACATTTTTATATCATGGCTATCGAAAGGCCTTTTCTTGATAAAGATAGATAACGTTCCCCATGTGCGGATGGCGGCGATGTGGGCAGCCGGGTCGAGGCCCTTTTTTTCCAATGCCTCGGTCCACATGGTGACCGTTTTTGCTTCAAGACGGGGGGGCGGCAAGAGATACATGGTCTGGCTGACAATGCCTTCCTCGGTCAGAAGAGAGAGGACATCGAGGCAGGATTCGACGGTGTAGAGGTAGTTCTCTCCTATCCCGTAAATTCCGGTTCCAGCTGAGCCAAAAATATCCGGCAACCCGAAGACAATCAGGTCATAATGGCTGATTTCCTTCTTTAAGGCTACCCGGGGATGGGAAGATACGACCGACACGCCGGGGTGGCTGTATATCCCGCCGCTAAAAGAGGAGAGTTCTCCCTTGAGCAAATGGACAAGGAGGGGATAGCTCTCAACACCCTTGACCTGAGTGGCGTTAAAATAGAGAGCCGTCAAAACATCGAGCCCTCCTCTTGGGTCGAGGATGAGCACTTTTGGCCGACGCAGCAAATAATAGGGCAGGCTGGAGGGCAAGTTGGTTAGGAAAGCTAAGCTGCCATCCTGCCAAGAATCCACCTTGGTGACAGCGCAGAGCTCGCCGCCGTCGATCGACAACCCAAGTTGAGGCGGGAGAGGCCGACTGTAGAGGAGGCTGAGACCCGGAGCAAACCGGACCGCCGGCGAACTGAGAATGTCGATGCGGGAGATAGGGTCGACACGAATCAAGTGATGCGTCGCCGCTGGGTATCTCAGGGCTTGAGGAAGGCCTTTGAAAGGAGAGATGCGAAAGCTCAGCCAATCAGGAGAGGAGAAGAATGCCCACGCCTCTATCAGGAAGAGAGCCGCCAAACCGGCAAAAAAAATCCGGCGACGATGAAGGCTCAAGAAAAGGCAACCGACGAGGGCAAGAACGGAGATGATGAGGAATACCCCCTTCTCTCCCCGCGGAAGAAATGACAATCCGGCAAAGACAGAGCCTATTCCCGCTCCCACGAGGTCGGCAAAATAGATTCGGTGGGCCACCTTGGCCTGACGCGTCAGGGCGAAGGAAATGGTAGCTCCAGCAAAAAAGAAGGGGAAGCTCAGGAGGATGTAGGCTGGCCAGAGATAAAAGATTTGCTTCCTGTCCCAGGGAAGTCGGAGAAAATCGAAGGGCAGGGAATTGTAGAGGAGAAAACTCACGGGGATGCTGAGCCCGAAAAGGAGGGAACTCCAGCTGAGCCATCGGTGACCATGCCGCTCGGCCAAGCCGCGGCACAGGGTCAAGAAAGATCCGCTGGCCCCATAGCCGAGGAAGGCCAGGCTTATGACCAGGAAGGCGAAATGATAATTCTGAGCAATCGAGAGATAGCGGCTCAGGGCAATTTCGAACGCCAGGGTGGCGCAGGAAATAAAGGCAATACCAAGGAGAAATGAAAACTTGGTCTTTTCCACAGCCGCCCTAAGTTTGAGTAATAATTTTCGGTGTGTCAAGGCTTGGCTATGGATGGGGTGGTTGCTTTTGCGCTGTCCTTGTGATAATTTTGAAAAAGATGATCAAGTTCGGGACATCGGGTTGGCGCGCTGTGATGGGAGAAGAGTTCACCTTCGCCAACGTTCGGCTTGTCGTCCAGGCCATTGCCAATTATCTCTTAAAAAAATTTCCCGGCCGTGAGATTTCTGTCGTTGTCAATTATGATACCCGCTTTCTCTCCGAGCGGTTCGCTGCCGAGGCGGCCAAGGTCCTTTCTCATAACCAGGTCCACGTGCTCCTGGCTGACCGAGATGCTCCTTCCCAGGCCCAGTGCCTCCAGATTATCAAGCGGAACGCTCAGGCTGGAATAAACTTCACGGCCTCTTTTAATCCGCCTGAATACAACGGATTGAAGCTCAACTTAGAGACGGGCGCTCCCGCATTGCCTCACGAGACGGATAGAGTGGAGGAAGAAGTCGGGCGGCTATCCCGTGGGAGCATGAGTTGGCCCTACTATTCGAGAGCTGAGTCCGTCGAGAAGATCGACCTCCAGAGCGATTATCTCGTATTTCTGCAGAAAAAAATTGACTTCCCCGCCATCCGCCGCTCCCGGATGAAAATCGGGATCGACCCCCTCTACGGGACGAGTCGCGAGTACCTGGATGAAATCTTGGAAGAGAACCAGATTCCCGTTGAGGAAATCCATGGCTATGTCGACCCCTATTTCGGCGGAGTCGTTCCTTCCTGCACCGTAGAGAACTTGCATGAACTAAAAGTGTTAGTCCGGGAGAAAGGCTGCGCCCTGGGGATCGCCACCGATGCGGATGGCGATCGATTTGGCATCCTTGACGAGAAGGGAAATTTCATCGTCCAGAATATCATCCTCGCTCTCCTCCTCGATTACCTCGTTCGAGTGAAGGGGTGGCGCGGCGGCGTGGCCAGGTCGGTGGCTACGACCCACCTTATCGACAGGATTGCCAGGCGCTACGGCCTTCGTCTTCACAAGACGCCGGTCGGGTTCAAGTATATAGCCGACCTTTTCCTCAAGGGGGAGATCATTTTTGGCGGGGAAGAAAGCGCTTGCCTGGCGGTCCGAAATCACTTGCCTGAAAAAGACGGAATTTTTGCTGGCCTTCTCGTGGCCGAGATGATGGCCGTGACGGGGAAGAAGATAACGGAACTGAGGGATGAGCTTTTCCGGGAATACGGGAAAAAATATGGCGGTCAAAAAAACATCCCCCTCAACCCGAAAAATGAGCGGAAGCTCAAGGAGCTCATCGTCGACCCTCCCGAACGCCTGGCTGGCCGGAGGGTTGTCCATATAGAAAGAATCGATGGTATCAAATTGGATTTTGAGGATGACGATTGGCTTCTGCTTCGATTTTCTGGGACAGAGCCGCTCATCCGCTGCTATGCTGAAGCAGAATCCGGGAAAGACCTTGAGAAGCTCCTCCTTCACGGAGTGGAGAGACTCGCCTGATGCCCAGAGAGAAGAAGGTCAACGGCTCTTTGCGTCGGAGGCTTATTCTGGCTGGGGTCGGCCTTTTCTTTCTTGCCCTGCTCATTTCCTCTGTTTTCGGCAAAAAGGGGCTGCTGGAAATCCACCGGGCCAAGAAAAACTATAAATCCCTCCTCCAAGAGGTTGAACGGTTAGAACAAAAGAAGAATCGCTTGTGTCGGGAGATCGAGGAGCTCGAAAAGAATCCGCTGGCCGTCGACCGGGAAGCTCGGGAAAAGCTTTGGCTGCTCAAGCCCGAGGAAAAGGTCATCGTGCCTAAAAAAGAGAAAGAGAAAGAATAGTCTCCTTATCGAGCAATCGAATCATGTCTCCGCAATCTTCAGGGGTCCTCAGAGGTCTGATCAAGGGACTTAACCCCTCCCAGAAAAAAGCTGTGCTCCATGGCGAGGGGCCCCTCCTCATCATCGCCGGAGCGGGGACGGGAAAAACTAAGGTTATCACCCACCGGATTGCTTACCTTATCGCCTCCAAAAAGGCTAAGCCGGAAGAAATCCTGGCTGTGACCTTCACCGACAAGGCAGCTAACGAGATGGAGGAGAGGGTCGACCAGCTTATTCCCTACAGTTATTCCTTTGTCAACATCAGCACTTTTAACTCCTTCGGTGAGAGAGTCCTTCGGAATTATGCCCTTGAGCTCGGCTACCCTCTGGATTTCAAGCTTCTGGATGAAGTTGAGCAGGCCATCTATTTCCGAGAAAAGCTCTTTGATTTGCCCCTCGAATTCTACCGCCCGTTGAGCTCCCCGACGAGGCATATTCAGGAATTGCTGGACGCGATCAAGCGGCTGAAGCAAGAGGACATCAGCCCCGAGGAATACCTGGCCTACGCCAGGAGGCTTCAAGAGGAGGCCCGCGACGAGGCGGCGGCAGAGAACGCCAGAAAGCACGCCGAGCTGGCAGCTGTTTACGCGGCCTACCAGTCTTTGCTTCGTCGAGAAGGGAAGATCGACTTCGAAGACCAGGTGTGCCTCGTCGTCCAGCTCTTTCGGGAAAGGCCTTCCATCCGGGAGGAGTTTCAGAGGAAGTACAAGTACATCCTCGTCGATGAATTCCAGGATACCAACTATGTCCAGTTTGAGCTGCTCAAGTTGTTGGCTGCCCGCCACAAGAACCTCACTGTTGTCGGTGATGATGACCAGAGCATTTTCCGCTTTCGGGGCGCATCGCTGAGCAACATCCTGAACTTTCGAAAGTTCTATCCCGAAGCCAAAGAAATAGTCCTCGTCACCAACTACCGGTCTCCCCAGCCCATCCTCGATTCGGCTTACAAACTCATCCAGCAGAATAATCCCTCACGCCTGGAGGTCAAGTCTAAGGTTGACAAGAAGCTTGTCTCGGAAATCCCGGCTTCAGGAAAAGCGATTCATCTCCTTCAATTCGACACGCTCTCCCATGAAGCGGACAGGGTGGCTGAGCTCATTCAGGAAAAGGTCCAGGAAGGATTCCATTATCGCGACGTGGCCATCCTCGTCCGAAGGAACGCCGATGCCGACCCTTTCCTGCGAGCTCTCAACTTGAAGCAGATTCCCTATCGGTTTTCGGGTAGCCGAGGCCTTTATGCGCAGACCGAAATCAAGAATGTGATTTCTTTCATCAAAGCCCTGACCGATTTTGAGGACAGCCAGAGCCTCTTCTTTTTGAGTCATTCCGAAATCTACCGGGTCGACCTCTATGACCTGACGGTCATCTCAAACTTCGCGACCAAACGAAACCTCTCCCTCCATCGTGTCTTCCGGGATATAGCCCGTGAGTCCCTGACGCTGGATATATCCCCGGACACGGCAGCCGCGGTCAAGAAAGTCTATGACGACCTCGAGTACTTCATCGAGCTTTCCCGCACCCGGAATGCCGGCCAGGTCGTCTTCGCCTTCCTGGAAAAAACCGGATATATCAAGAAGCTCATCGCCGAAGCGACTCTTGAGGCTGAGCTCAAAATCAAGAACCTGCGTCTTTTTTTCGAGAAGATCAAGAGCTTCTCTGAGCTTGTCGAGGATGACTCCATCCAGGCCTTCTCTCGCCACCTTGACCTCCTTCAAGAAGTTGGAGATAACCCGGCTACGGCCGAGGCGGAACTCGAGGAGGACGCCGTCCATGTGCTCACCGTGCACAAGGCGAAGGGGCTGGAGTTCGATGTTGTTTTCATGGTCAGCCTGATCGCTGACAGGTTCCCGGGCCGGGAAAGGAGGGAGAAGATTCCGATGCCCGATGAAATTTTGAAAGAGGAACTCCCAGCCGAAGACACGACTCTTCACGAAGAGAGACGCCTTTTCTATGTCGGGATGACCCGGGCCAAAAAGTTCCTTTATTTCACCTGGGCCAGGGACTATGGCTTGAAAAGGCTGAAAAAAGTCAGTCCCTTTGTCCTGGAAGCCCTGGACATCCCCAGGCTGCCCGAAGAGGTTCTCCGCTCTTCAGCTGCAGAAGAGCTCATGCGCTACGGGTACGGGGACCGACCAACGGGGTCAAGAATTCTCGTCCCCATCCCGAAAACAAAAACTATTCCATTGAGTTATGTCCAGGTCGAAGATTACCTCACCTGTCCGCTTAAGTACAAGTACAGGCATTTGCTGAGGATTCCCGTTCTTCCCCACCACAATATCGTCTTCGGACGGGTTCTCCACCAGGCTATCCATTTTTACTTACGGAAAAAGAAGGCCGGCGAGCCTCCCAGCGAGAAGGAGTTTCTCCGGGAATACGAGCGGTTATGGATGAGCGAAGGATACCTCAGCCGGGAGCACGAAGAATTGAGGAAAAAGGCCGGCCGCGAGGCTCTAAGGCTCTTCTATAAGCGCGAGCAAACCTCCCCCAGTATCCCCACTTGGCTGGAAAAGCGGTTCAAGTGGCAGGAAGGAAAGATGAAGTTTGTCGGCCGCTGGGATAGAGTGGATGTCCAAGACAGTGGAGCGGTGATCATCGATTTCAAGGCCTCAGAAGTGAAAAATCAGAGAGAGGCGAACCGCAAAACAGCCGAAAGCCTCCAGATGGGGGTTTATGCTCTTTCTTTTGCTAAAACCCAAAATCTCCCCCTGCTGGAGACTCAGCTCTATTTCCTCGAGTCCGACATCATTGGTCACGCCCGACCAGGGGAGAAAGAATTGAATGAAGTCAGGAAAAAGATCGAGGAAGTCGCCGACGGCGTGCGCGCGCAAAATTGGCAAGCCAGGCCGGACTGGCATAATTGCAGCTATTGTGAATTCAAGACGTTTTGCCCGTTTACCTATGCCTATTGACCGATTAGCCCCCCTATGGGCATAAGGGCCCACGGTTCCTGGTTCTTGAGGAGGCTGAGAAGGGAAATAAGCTTTTCGAGGTCCCGACCGAGCATGGGGATATGGAGTTTGGATTCTCGTCGGCCAAAAAGGGCGGTGAGCAAGGATATTCTCTTGGGCCAGACCACAATCCGGACTTCTTCGTCAAGGGGAATACCGGCCAAGTTCTTGGCCACGGCAATGGCTTTGGCCAGCCCTCCGAGGTCATCGACGAGATGGATTTCCTTGGCCTGGCGGCCTGTCCAGACTCGGCCGCGGCCAATCTTGTCCACTTCATCCCTGGTCAGGTTCCGCCCTTCAGCGACCTTTGTCAAGAACTGCTCGTAGACCCAGAGGATTTCCTTTTTTATACAGTCCCTTTCTTCTTCGGTTAAACCGCGCCACGAAGTGAAGAGGTCGGCTTTCTTGCCGTAAGCAAGCCTTTCCGCTGTGATGCCCATCTTCCGGTAAAAACCGGCCAGGTTGAGCTTGCCGGAGATCACGCCGATAGAGCCGGTGAGTGTTTCGGGTTGGGCGACGATTTTGTGGGCCGCCATGGAGATCCAGTACCCTCCTGAACCGGCTACGTCGGACATGGAGACAACAACGGGCTTTTCTTTCTTGGCCAGGACCATTTCTCTCCAGATGACATCCGAGGCGACTGCCGAGCCACCCGGGCTATCGACCCTGAGGACGATGGCCTCGATGCTCTTATCTTCCCTGGCCCGGTGGATGTGACGGGAAAGGGTACGGCTACCGATGGTCTGGTAGAGCCCTTCTCCCATGTGAATGGGACCTGAAGCATAAATGAGGGCGATTTTTCTGCCCCTGTCGAGGCCCAGCGACGACGGGCTGACCTTACTATATTCGCTCATTTTGACGCGCTCGAGTTTCGTCCTCTGGTCTTCCTTGAGGAGGAGTTTCTCCAGTTCATCCTGATAGAGCAGCGTATCGACGAGCCCAGCCCGCAGAGCCCCCTCTCCCTGGAAGAGACCCTGGTCGATGAGCTTTCTTACTTCGGCCTCATCTTTTTTTCTTGCCTCAGCGATGGTCCGGACATAGTGCTCAAAAATGTCGCTGTAGAGGGATTCCATCATGGTTCGGTGGGCGGGAGTGAATCCTTTTTCGGTGAACATATTGTAAGCCGTCTTGAATTCCTCAACCTGTTCGACCTCGAACTCAACGCCGAGCTTGTCGAGCCCGCCTTTAAAGAAAGGAACCCATCCTCCGATGCCGTTGACGCCCAGCCAGCCAAGGGGATGGAGAGCGATAGTATCGCAAGCGCTCGCAAGATAGTATTCCTTATCCGAGTCAGTGGCTTCTTCGATGTAAGCGTAAGCTTTCTTGCCCGATTTCCGGAAGTCGAGAATGGCCTCCCGGATCTCACTGGCCTTGGCCCAGTCACATTCCAGATAGCCGATGCGGAGCACTAAGGCCTGGACGCGGCTGTCGACCTTGGCCTTACGGATGTTCTGCCAGAGGTCGTGGATGGATAAAGGCCTGGCCCCCAGGAAAAAAGACGTTAGAAAATCTGGTTCTGAAAACTCGAAAACAGGGCCAGCGAGGTCGATTTCGAGATAGGAGTTGGTCTTGACGGTCGGTGGCCTTCGGAATTCGTAGTAGATAAAGGCCAAGATCGTCGCCGTGACCAGAAAGAAGAAAATGAGGATGATAAGCAAAACATATTTTCCTCGTCGCATCTTCGTTCCTCCTCGGTTATACGAGATCCATGCCCTTGAGTTCGGGCTGGGAATAGGAATATACCAGAAACCCCGTCCTTCGGATAGGGGGCAAAGCTTGATTTCCTTCGAGGGTTGTGCCAGAATGATTTGGCTTTTGTCATGATCCGGGCCGGGTATTCCGGGCAGGATGATGATGAGAGTGCAAGGAGGTTTTTTTTATGGCTGCTTCAAAATTGTATGTGGGCAACCTCAATTACAGGACCACAGAGGAAAAACTCAAGGACCTTTTCAGCCAGTTTGGTGAGGTGAGTTCAGTTAACATTCTCCAGGGCAGAGGCTTTGGCTTTGTCGAAATGGCCACACCGGAATCGGCCCAGGACGCGAAAGCCAAGCTCAACGGAACAGAGTTTGACGGCCGGAAGATCATCGTCAACGATGCTCGGCCAAGGCCGGAAAGGCGCGAGGGTCGAGGGGAACGTCGAGATTTCCGTAAGTTTTAGATAAATCACCCGTTCTCAAACTACGCCAAAGTTCTTCGGGGCGAGGTCCGGATGGCGGGAGTGACGTTGCTGCCCGAGGAGTCCACTTTTTTTCAGGCAAGGTAAACCCTTTTTCTCCGGCTTCCGTAGTAGTTGGTGAGGATTTCCGATGATCAGAAAACCACCTCCGCAGACCAGCTGGCCGGGGCTCAGCTTTGAGGTTGAGGAAAAAAAGGTGCCCGTCTGTCTGGAATAGGGTAATCCTTACAGTCGGGAGTTTGAAGAAAGTTAGCCATGGAAGGGACGACAGAAAATGCGAAAGATGAACTCCGCGCTCTTCTTGAGAAAGCGAAAGCCGGCGACAGGGAAGCGTTCAAAACTCTCGTTGGCCGGTATCAGAAAAAAGTCTTTCTCCTGGCCTACTCTCTCCTTCGCGACCGCGAGGATGCCCTGGACATCGTTCAGGAAACCTTTATGAAGCTTTATCAAAAATTCCACATCTTCAAAAGCGAAGGAAATTTCCAGGCCTGGTTGCTTCAGATGACCAAGAATTTGGCCATCGATTATTATCGCCAGCGCCATTTTGAGCGCCGGGAGAGGGAAGTCGAGAAGGTCCTCGAAAAAATCGATGTGCCTGCCGGGACGAACGCATCGCCGAGTTCAGGAGTGGAGCTTGGTCAAGCGTTTTCCCGTTGCCTGGAAAGGCTGGGCACCAAACAAAGGATGATCATCGTCATGAAACATTATCAAGGGCTTCGGTATCAGGAGATTGCCCAAGTCCTCGACATTTCCGTGGGGACGGTGAAGAGCCTTCACTTCAAGGCGGTCCGAAATATGAGAAAATTGTTAGGGCCGCAACTGGGGATAGAGCCATGAACTCTTGTCAGTCAAACCGAAAAAACCTTGTCGCTTTTCTGTGCGGCGAGCTCAGAGGAAAGCGGCAGCGGAAAGTGGAGCGGCATCTCAAAGCGTGCTCGACTTGTCGGGCTGAGCTTGAATCCCTCTGCCAGACAGTGGCCCGGGTCGAAGAAATGGGCCATGAACTGGATAGAGTCCTGGCCTCCGTCGATTGGGAAAAAAACGCCGCCGAGGTCGTCAGGGCTGTTTGGGAAAAAGAAGCAGATTTTCGGACCTACGCGAAGCCAAGAAAGTTTGCCCTCCTTTCCCTTCCCCTCCAGCCTGTTTTGGCTGGTGTGCTTCTTGGTATCCTCCTCGGCGCTGGAGTGGTCTGGTTCGCTTTCCGCGGGCCGTGGTCAGGGCGAGAACCAGCCGAGCCATATTTTGCCTCGGCCGAATTTCTCGACCGGGTGGATTTGGAAATCGCGCGGCGGGAGACACTCGATTACCTCGAGAAGAGTCAGCTCGTTCTCCTCGACCTCGTCCAGATGAAAGCGGAAAATGGGAAATCCCGCTTATCCGAAGCTGCCCTGCAGCAAGCCCAACTGCTCCTGTCCAAGAAGAAGTTCCTCAACCCTCAACTCGAGAAAGTCCAGATGGCCAAGGCCAAGGAGATTTGTGACCAGATTGAGCTCCTTTTTTGCGAGCTGGCTTCGCTGAGTGAGGGCTTGAGTGAAGCCGAGCGACAGGAAATCCAGAGCATGATCGAAAACAAGAGTTTGCTCTTGAAAATAAGATTGTTGAAAAAAGAACTCCAGAAAAGCGAGGTCTAAGGTGAGGAAAGCTGGCGCGTTCTTTTTATTCAGCATCATCCTCGTCAGCCTTCTTGGGTCTCAACCCGGCGGCCAGTCCCGGGCTGAGGAAAAGATATTCCAGGAGGCCAAACTCCTCCTCTTTGACGAGCAATGGGCCGAGGCCCAGAAGAAACTGGAGCTTCTGCTGGCCGAATATCCTGAAAGCCCGTTAGCCGGCCAGGCGACCTTTTACAGGGCCAAGTGCTTGGGCAAGCAAAAGGGAAAGGAAACAGAAGCCCTGGTCGCTTTCGAGGCGTATCTCCGCTGGCCGCAGAAAGTGCCGAGCCTCATCGAAGAGGCAGAAACTTCGATCATCGATTTGGCCTATGACCTTTCCAGTCAGGGGGAGAAAAAACGATTCCGCGAAAAGATAGAAGAAAGGTTGCAGAGCCCCAACCGGGTCATCCGCTACTATGCCGCCTTCAAGCTAAGTCTCCTCAAAGACAAGCAGGTTGCTTCGAAGGCCATCCCCGTGCTCAAGGAGATTCTCGACCGGGAGAAGGACCCGGACCTCCAGGACAGGGCCAAAATCGCCCTGCTTCGTATTTCTCCCGACTCTCTGAGGGAAATTGAAAGAGGCAGGGAGGAAAGGAAGGTCAGGGTTCTCAAGATCCGTGTTTATGTGGAAGGCCAGAAGGAGCCCGAACTTTCCATCACCATCCCCTGGGCTCTGGCCGATTTAGCTCTCAGTGCTATCCCGGAAAAAGATAGGTCGGCGCTGAGGGCTGAAGGCTATGACCTGGACAAGATCATCGATGAGCTCACCCGGACACGCGGGAGCATCATCGAAATCAGGGATAAAGAAAGGACGATCAAAATCTGGATCGAACGTGAATAGGTAGTGGCATTGAGAGAAAAATCTTGAGGAGGACGGACATGAAAAAAACATCGGCGCTCCTTCTGGTGGCCGGGCTTATTACCTTCCTCTTGACGCCTTGTCTTATCGCCGATAGCCGCGATGACCTCCAGGCGATCAAGAAAGCGGTGAAAGAGAACCCGGCCTACGAGGTGGGTAAGGCAGTCAAATGGTTCAAGGTTCTCGTCACCGACAACAAGACAGGCAAAGACAAGGTCAAAGTGACCCTGCCCCTCGCCGTCGTGGAGCTTTTTTTCCGCTGCGCCGAAGATAGGCATTGGCGGGTTCGGGAAAGCGGCTTCGACATCGACCTGGCAGCTGTTTTCAAAGAGCTCAAGTCCATGGGTCCGATGGCTCTTATTGAAATCTACGAGACAGACGAAACGGTCAAAATCTGGCTCGAGTAGCGGCCTTCTGGCAACTTCGCGTTGGCCGGCGGGTTTTCCCTTTCCATTCTCCACGAGCTGGCCGGTGATTAAATCAAGAAGTTGGACACGGTGGATTTTACCGAGTTTCTCCAGAGGCCCGGGGAATTTTTCTGAACCTTTATTGCACGGCTCCCAGTCACCGACGATGACGATGACCATCTTTTCGGGCTGGATGTATTTTTTAGCCACTTCCATCACTTTTTCCTTGGTCACGGCTTTAATCTTATCTCGATAAGTGGCGTAATAATTCATCGGCTTTCCCTGCATCTCCAGGTTGGCAAAATAGACCATGGTCACGATCGGGCTGGAGAAGAAGTCAGCGAAGCTCTCCAGGTAGTAGTTGACGGCCGTTTCCATTTCGGCATCGGCGACGAGCTCGTGGCGGATTCTTTCAAACTCCCTCAGGATCAAATGGATGCATAACCCACCGTATCTGATTTGGTCTGGACATAGCCCGAAAAGGTGCCCGGGAAACCCCAGCGGTAGGTGAATCGGCTGCCCGTATTGTAGGCGAGCCCCTCGTCCGAGCGGACTTTGGACGTAATTCTGGAGGTGAAACTCCCCCCACCGAGGATGAAGTTCATCACCTGAACGGCGGAAATCGTCCGCCGCAGCGAGGATGATGTTCTTAGCCCTCATCGATGTCTTTACTCAAAACCGACATGGAAAGGGTGGCTGTCCTTTCCTCCACCGAGAAGTTCAACGTTCCGCCGAAAGGGGAAAAGTTTTTCGGTTTTTATTGTTCCGTTGGGCAATATCGGTTAAGGAAAATAATCCGCAACTTGAGAAAATGTCAATATTCCGCTCCAGAGCCGCGGATTTTTTTGACAGGAAAGAGTTCTGACTGGATAATAGCGGCAAGCTGTGAACCAAAGGAAGGAACCATGCCCCAAGAAGCGTCAGCCGTTTTCGTTGACTTTGTTTCGGCTATTTGCGTAAGATAATTTTCTGGGGAA
>Ga0209102_1001159_pt1 | contig 14688 bp, 9 predicted proteins | sample ConPoolayeHmetaG_FD_185483 | JGI IMG/M metagenome (GOLD analysis project Ga0209102, IMG submission 185483) | Hot spring microbial mat communities from California, USA to study Microbial Dark Matter (Phase II) - Cone Pool mat layer H metaG... ...
CCTCCTTTCATGGTGCAAGATTCCGGGCTACGTGCCCCCTCTATTCTGCTACCATTACGGTGGACTGGCAAGCCCCTTTTTCATGCCTGAGTTGTGAGCCAGCGCTCATGAACCGTTTTTCCCTTAACCCATAACCGGATAAGCTTTTTTGTCATCTCCCCTTGCAACTGGTAAAGCGATAAAGTATGATATCGTAAACGATAGACGTGTAGGATAATCATATCACAAATAGTACCATCAAAAATTTTTAACACTAACGTAGCTATTTATTGAAAAGCTATATTAGGAGCGGAGCGTGCTGGAAGACTATATATCCGGTGTTGATGAAAAAAAATGGGAAAACCACCCCCGAATTAGAGCCGCCGTAGAAAAAGTCCCGCCGGAAGCCATCAAGGTGACACGGGAAATGCTGGAGCGAAGAAAATTCCGGATGAATAAACCGTTCATCCCCTCCAGTATTTATTTCAACAGAGAGGCCAACTCCGATACCATACGACACTATGTCGACGGCATAGGTGACAACAACCCGTTATTCAGGGATGCTTTATACGCCGCCAAGACGAAGTACGGGCGGATTATTGCTCCAGGCACTTTTCTATATACCCATCAGTGGGCAGCCGCCGGTAGCGGGCTGACAGGTATTCATGGCTGGTATTCCGGAGGCGACTGGGAGTGGTATAGCCCTATATACGAAGGGACAAAGCTTACCTCAGTAGTCATTATCCGGGATATGGTCATAAAGGAAGGCCGGATGGCCGGCGGAGGAAATATATACATTGATTACGGAGATGTTGTTTACCTTAATGCGGAAACCCGGGAAATTCTCGGCAAAGAGCGCTACCATATTATACTGGCAGAAAGAAGTGCCGCGGGCAATGCCGGGAAAGAGCGTGGACGTCCCAGACATCTCTATACAAAGCATGAGTGGCTACAAATCCTGGAAGCATACGATAGGGAAGAAATCAGAGGCGCTGAGCCACGGTACTGGGAGGACGTTAACATCGGTGACAGGGTAGGCCCTCTCGTTAAAGGACCGTTGAGCGTAAGGGATGAGTTGGTCTGGCTCATGGGCGCCGGCTCGCCCTTCCTGAAAGCCCATAAGAACGAGTACGATTACGAGGCCAGGCATCCATATTTCCTGGAATATGTTGCAGAAACCGGCGAAGTTGATGCCCCGGAACTGGTGCATTATCTCGACCAGTTTGCCAGGGCGATAGGTGTCGAAAGGGCTTACGATTACGGCAACCAGAGAATGAGCTGGATGTGCAACCTGTTCACCAACTGGATGGGAGATGATGGTTTTCTCTGGAAGATGAGCGGCGACGAAAGGGCCTTTAATATGATGGGAGATACCACAATCCTGGAAGGCAGGGTGATAAAAAAATACAAAGACGGCAAGAAGTGCTGTGTTGATATTGAAAGCTGGGCTAAGAACCAGCTTGGTACCTTTACGATGCCCCCGAAAGTATCGACCGTTATCCTGCCTTCCCGGAAAAACGGGCAGGTAGTTTACCCGGAACCCCCTTCTCAACTGGTGGACGAGGTTAAAATGGCCAGACCGCTCAATGAACTTAAGGCGGAAGGACTGATTTAAGAAAGGGGGAACGATATGGAATTCACAAAATCGGAAGCGAAGCAGCGGGCTGGACCGGCTGAGTATGTTGTCTTCGACGCCCCCTGATAATCCTCGTATAGTCAGGATGTTTAACCTGTTCAGGGACGGTGACTTTGTTTATAGTGCAAATTGTCAGTGATGATTTTCATTTTAAAGAAAAGGATGCTCTCTCGGGGAATAGAGACAGGGTAACAGACCTGAAGGAGGCGGAAGATGGTTATCGAAAGTGGTAGTAAAGAAGTTGAAGTGGGGACCTGGCAGGAGGTTCTTAAACCCGTCCGTTCCGAGCGAGTTGAGAAAGCCAGAAAAAGAGTACGCAAAGAAGCAGAAATTTGTCTGGAACGCATACGAGCTGAACTCAAAGCCTATAATCGGTATAAAGACCAGCCTTCCATTATACAAAGAGCCCGTTTTCTTGAGACCTTCCTGATGGACAAGAGTATATTGATTCAGGAAGATGAACTTATTGTCGGCACTGTGGGGAGTAAACCTCGGTCCGCTTTCGTTACGACGGCGAACGTCGCTTTTATTGCTGAAGAGATGGATGACCCAGTAAAGGACTTCTCAAGAAGGCCTTATGACAAAATTTTAATTCACCCCGAGGAGAGAAGGGAGCTAAGAGAAGAAATTATTCCGGCGGTGAAGGGTGGGGTTCCATCTCTTTTTGAATATAATCTAAAACACGTTGATCGGGATATTCTTGAACATACCGTTCCGGGAGTCTCAGCCTGTCCGCATATCCCCGTCATCGGCGATGTGTCGATGACAAGAGAGGCTGGACATATGTTTCTTAATTTCGAGAAAGCCCTTTATAAAGGGCTTAAAGGAATCAAGGAAGAGGTCAAGGGGAAGATGGCGGAACTCGATCAGCCGTACCGCAGATTTGACCGGAAGCAAAGGCAGGAATTTTACGAGTCTGTACTCATCACCCTTGACGCTGCTACGGAATACTTTCGGAAGTATGCCAGACGGGCGCGTGAAATGGCTGGCGAAGAAGTCAACCCCAGGCGAAAGAAGGAACTTGAGCACATTGCTGAGATATGTGAACGGGTGCCGGAACATCCCGCCCGGGACTGGTGGGAAGCACTACAATCTATCTGGTTCCTGTTCTCCCTGAGCTGGATGGAACACGCCACTTTTGCAGTTCATTTTCTCGGCCGCATCGACCAAATCCTGTATCCCTTCTACAAGAAAACAGTGGAAGATGAGAAAAAAATGACTCGTGAAGAAGCTCTGGAACTTCTGGAATGCTTCTTGGTGAAATTCAACGAGCCAGCCTGGATACTTAACTACGAGTGGTCTCAGTGGGCAACCGGACAGGGACTTTCCCAGACTATGGTGATTGGCGGACAAACCAGCGAAGGTAAAGATGCCTGTAATGAGGTTACCCTGCTCATTCTGGAAGCTATGGAACAATTGCGTTTGAATCAGCCGGAATTTGCCATGAGGATATGGGAAGGGACACCCGATAAATACCTGAGAAAGGCGACCGAGCTTATCCGCCTCGGACTTGGCTATCCGAAATTCATTGGTGACCGGAAAGCAATTCAGATGGCAGCTAAAGCCTATCCAGACCTGACCATTGAAGACTGGCGCCAATTCGCCGTTGCCGGGTGTTCGGAGATAGGTTTACCTTATATCACTATGGACAATGGCTATGAAGCAATTGCACTGGCCCCCAAGTGGGTGGAACTGGTTTTGAGTAACGGTAGATGTACAATATGCGGCAGGCAGATTGGACTGGAAACCGGCGACCCCAGGAAATTTGAAACTATGGAACAGGTGAAAGACGCCTACCGTAAACAAGTATTCCACTGGGGCGAGTATATGGCAAAAGCCGAGAAGGTTTTCAAGGAAACCCAGAGTGAATGGTATCCTGCTCCATTTTGCTCAGCCCTGACTGAAGGGCCACTTGATAGAGGACGGGACATTACCCGAGGTGGTGCTTGGTACACCGTATACGGTTTCTTGCTGGCTGGCTTAGCCGATGCAGCGGATTCTTTAGGAGTAATAGATAAGCTTATCTTCCGTGATCACAAGCTCACCTGGGACCAGTTGATTGAAGCGGTGAATGCCAACTGGGATGGTTATGAAAATATAAGGCAACTCTGCGTCAATGGTGTACCTAAATACGGAAATGACGATGATTACGCCGATGGTTGGGCAGTCTGGATAGCCGACGTTTGGGCTGACCTTATAGACTGGCTCAATAGCAGAAAAGACCTTATACCGAAATGGGAAGGCAGGTATCTGGCAGGAGGCTTGGTAGCGATATCCAGTACCCAGTTTGGAGAATTGATCGGCGCTACACCAAACGGGCGTAAATATCCCCTGCCGGTGGCTGATACATGCTCTCCAGTCCAGGGTGTCGACCGGAATGGCCCCAGCGCTGTGGTAAAGTCCTTCAGCAAATTGCCCACCCATCGATGGGCACTTGGTGGCCTGATAAACATCCGCTTAAATCCCAATCTATTTGCAACCGATGATGACCTTGGGAGACTAGCCGCTTTCATTAGGGCTTGTGAAGAGTTAGGTCTATACCATGTTCAGTTCAATATAATTTCTGCGGAACTGCTGCGTAATGCTATGAAAGAACCGGAAAAGCACCGGGACCTGCTGGTTCGGGTGGCCAGCTACGTCGCCTATTTTGTCGAGCTGAGTCCCAACCAGCAGATGGACATCATCAACAGAACGGAGCATCAGGGCTGGTAATAAGTAATAAACCGGATACGTGCCGATGAGAAGTAGTGACTTATCAAACGAATCTAAGGTTGCTGTGAAGAAGCCGTCGGTTATAGACAGCACCCGGATGACCGTCCATAACAGCCCTGGAATACGTACTCCGATACTTTTAAAAGGCTGTCCCTTACGTTGTATCTGGTGCTCCACTCCTGAATCGTGGAATGAACCTCCTGAGAGTGCCTTCTACCCGGAGGAGTTCGCGCTGGCATTACTCCGTGCTTTTAAACAGAAATGAAGTCCTTCAAGAGATAAAGAAGCTGGTGGAATCATACGGGTTAACGTGTAACATAGTTGGTTAAAATGAGAGACCAGAAGCAGAATCCAAATATAGATGGATTACTTTCCGGCTCAATAGACATGCATCTTCATATCGGTCCGGACCAGATGCCGACGCGTGTTAATGCCATTGAAGCCGCTGAACAGGCAGCTGATGCCGGGATGAAAGCCATCGTGCTGAAAAACCACAGTTATCCAACCACCCCGGTGGCAATCACTACCCAAGACCTTGTACCGGAAGTAAAGGTATTCGGCAGTATTTGCCTAGACTATGAGATAGGCGGTCTTAATATCGAAACCCTTGAAAGACATGCTCAATTCGGAGCGAAAGTCGTCTGGATGCCTACTTTCTCATCTAGTAATTCCAGGTCGAAGATGAGGGAGCTTGGACTCAAACTTGAAGGTGAAGGTTTCTCTATTTTAGGCAGTGATGGAAAACTGGTGGCGGAAATCGACCCGATACTTGAGATAGTTAAGGAACATGATATGGTGCTGGCCAGCGGCCATATGTCCCCCGAAGAGATATTCGCCCTGGTGGAAGCGGCTCAGAAAAAAGGTATAGAAAAGATAGTCATCACTCATCCTTCGGATAGTGAGTTTATGGAGAAAACCCTAACTCTAGAAGAACTGCGAATTTTAGCCCGGATGGGAACATTTATCGAGCAGACCATCGTGACTCTTCTGCCGACCGAGTTCTGTCATAACCCGCGGGAAAGGGTTGAAACGATAAAAGCAATCGGCGTCGAGCATTGCATTATGAGCACGGACCTCGGACAGTACTGGAACCTGCCGCCTGCCGAAGGTATGAGGTTTTTCATGGCTATCCTGTTGCGTAATGGCCTGAATGAAAAAGATATCGAAGTGATGGCGAAAGTAAATCCTTCACAACTTTTAAGGCTTGATTAGAGAACCGTGTAACAAGGTCAAATGGCATTCCGGGCAGAAAGTACCGTGGGTACTGGTTATCCAAGACCTGAATATATGACCATATAATACGCTGTACCGACTAAAAAGAGGCGAACCTGTGGATTCGATGTATGATGACATCGACATCCAGGATAAATTAACCATCAAACTAACCATCAAACACCTCTTCATCGATGAGAAGCAAAACGAAGTTGGTGCGTTACTTAAAACGCAGCCGGACAGGATACCGCTCTTTCGCCGATAACATAGATTCGTACCTGATATAAACAAAGGGAGGACAAAGATTGACATGGCAAGTAAAAAAGTAGCAGTGTTGAACCCGCAAGGCACAGCTTCTCCGATACAGCTTATCCCCATGGCACCCAGGCTCAATACCATAGAAGGCAGAACCATATACATCGTTGACATGAATTTCCCACGAACACACCAATTCTTTGTAGAAATGCAGAAACTACTCGCCAGCAGATATCCCAAGACGACGTGGATACTCAGGGTAAAAGCGGGCACTTACTTTAATAATGACCCAAAGCTATGGGCTGAAATTAAGGAAAAAGGCGACGGAGTGATAATAGGCATCGGGCAGCTAGATACCTGTGCACCATCGGTCATAATCTTCTGCTCAATACTGGAAAAACTGGGGCTACCCACGGCACCTGTTGTCACTCAAGCGTTCCCCGAACTCATAAGAAGCTTCGCCTACAAGAAGGGGATGCCCAAATTACGGTTTACTTTTGTCCCCCATCCTTTCGCCAACAGGTCAATCGAGGTGCACCGGAAATACCTTGAGGGGAACGACCCAATAAATGGCAGGCCGGTTATTGAAGGAATTGTTGAAGCTTTGACCAAACCCACGACTGATGAGGAAAAGAAGACAGGGATTATAGAAAGGCCAAGGCCGAGGTTGCTGGAGCCTGATACTCCAGAAAACCTGGAACGCCTCTTTCTTGAGAACGGATGGACGGATGGTCTGCCGATAGTCCTTCCTACAGAGGAGCGGGTAGCCGAGATGCTCAAGGGAACGAGCCACAAGCCTGATGAAGTAATTGGCAAGATGCTACCAATCCCTCCCAATGAAGTTTGGGAGAACGCCTTGGGACAGCTTGGTGGTGGAAGAATGAGTAGAGGAGCCAGGTCAGAGCGGCGCACGGTAACTATGCAACCCTCCCCTCCTCACGAAGCCTGGGGGTACACCGTTGAGCATGTCGCCATTAACGCTGTGATGGCAGGAGCCAAGCCAGAGCATTTCCCGGTAATATTGGCCATAGCTTCCACAGGGGTAACATCATTATTCAGTTCCGCGACTTCTATGTCCAGGATGGTCGTCGTTAACGGGCCTATAAGAAAAGAGATAAATATGAATTACGGCCTGAGTACGCTGGGCCCCTTTAATCAGGCTAATGCTGTCATTGGAAGGGCTTGGACACTCATATCCAAGAATCTGGGAGGAGCCAAACTGGGTGAGACTTACCTGGGTGATATAGGTAACAATACCAACTACAATAATATGTGTTGCGCAGAGAATGAAGAGGCATTGCCCGAAGGGTGGGGCCCTTTCCATGTACAAAAGGGTTTTAAAGCAGATGAAAGCGTTGTCAGTCTTTTGGGTGGCTGGAGTCTACTTAACTATGCTGCCTATAAACCACATCCGCATCATGAAATTATGAGGCAGATGTTGACAAGTTTTGAAACCAGTGGAGCCGGTACGCATCACACCCTTGGATTCAATCCTGGAACCCAGGCTACCTTTTTATTAAGCCCGATAACGGCAAGAGACCTCAAGGATAATGGCTTTGAAAGTAAGGAGAAGTTAAGCCAGTGGCTCAAGGAAAATACCTATATGAGTGTTTGGACCTATTGGTCAGCCATGCCTGATGGCCTGGAAGCTGCCCGAGCCGGGGTTGAGCCATTTGCGTCCTGGCTAAAACTTCCACCTGAAGCGAAAACCACACACCCACTTATCCTCAGTAATACCCCGGTTGAGATATTGGTACTTGGAGGGGGAACTGACGCATTCTGGATGGCTGGAGATTTTCGTTACATGGCCTCAGCATCAGTGGACAAATGGAGGTGAAAAGGCATTGAATCCCCATCCTGAATTTAATAGACTTTGTTGCGGAATAATCTTCATGACAATATTGACATTCGGTTAGCTAAGCCAAAGGGGCAGGACCGCAGAGGTTCTAGTCAATCTATAGTAATTGAGGTGAATCAAGACGGTAGGAAAGGTGTTGTGCTTCAACAATAAATTTGATATAATAACACAAGTCTCCAATTACGGGAATATAAAGATAAATTAAGATAAAGGAGATGGAAATGAAAAAAAGGATTATGTGGTTGTTGGTTAGTTCTTTAATGGTGGCGTCTCTTTTGCTCGCGTCCTGTGCCCCGACCGAGGAGAAAAAAGAGGAGGTAACCCCATCACCAAAGGAAGAGGAGGAGGTAACACCACCACCAAAGGAAGAGGAGGAGGTAACACCACCGCCAACGGGGGGAAATTGGTGGGACAAGTTTGGCGAGCCCCAGTATGGTGGGACGTTAACCCTTGCCACCGGTTCTCTTTCTCCAAAATTTGACACGACGGATTGGACATTTCCAACTACGAATCATCACTTTGAAAACCTGTTTTGTGGTGACTGGACGTTAGACCGCAAGGTGTGGCCTTTCATAGACACGGCTTATCTCCAGCAGTACGCAGCACCATGGCTGGCAGAAAGCTGGGAGTGGGCCGACCCACAGACAGTGACTGTCCACATCCGTAAAGGGGTTCACTGGCAGAACAAGCCGCCGGTAAATGGACGGGAGTTCACCGCCAGTGATGTAAAGCATCACTATGACCGGGCGCTGGGGATAGGTAGCGGTTATGACAAGCCAAACCCACTTTACATCTCAATTCTAGGCAGCATTGAACGGGTTACCGTTAAAGATAAGTACACGGTGGATTTTAGATTCAAGACTCCATCTGCTATGTCGATATATGTTCTACTAGAGATGGGGGTCCAGAACAGTATAGAAGCCCCCGAGGCAGTACAGGCAGAGGGAGGGCAACTGACCGATTGGCGGAAGGCGGTAGGGACAGCAGCCTGGATGCTGACGGACTTCGTTCCCGAGAGCTCAATAGTCTACAGCCGGAATCCCAACTACTGGGGTTATGATGAGCGTCACCCAGAGAACCAGCTCCCCTACATCGATACTTTCAGAATAATAGTTATACCGGACGCCTCTACACAATTAGCGGCGCTGCGAACCGGTAAGATCGACGAGTTAGGTGCTAGTTGGGAGCGGTCCTTGGAGCTTTCAAAGACCAACCCTGAACTCATACAGTGGAAGTTGCCAGCTTTTGGTCAAGGCCTGGGTATGAGATGTGATAAGGAGCCATTCACCGACATTAGAGTTAGGAAGGCATTACAGATGGCCATAGACCGTGAGACGATTGCTAAGACCTATTATGGTGGCGTGGTAGATGGGAAGCCGTCTATGGTGACGCGCTCGGGCGTTACAGGGTGGACCACTCCCTACGATGAGTGGCCTCAAGAGCTCAAGGATGAGTATAGCTACAATCCGAAGCGGGCGAAACAGCTTCTGGCTGAAGCCGGTTATCCTAATGGCTTTAAGACAAACATTGTCACTTCGGGTATGTTTGATGTGGAACTCTTGCAAATAATTGTTGCCTATTTCAAAGATATTAATGTTGATATGGAGATCAGGCGGATGGAGGTGCCTGCCTACATGAGTTATGTGCGCAGTTTTAGCCATGACCAGATGTACAGTTGGTTCGAAGGCGGTTTAGGTTTTACCCCGAATATATCTGTCCAATGGCGTCACTCAAAAACGGGGCCATCTAACTATACCCGTAATAACGACCCTAGTTATGATGCCTTGGTCGCGCAGTATTTTGCTGCTACTACCGAGGACGAGGCTCGTCGGATATTTAATGAGGTGATGTGGAAAATCCTTGAGAATCACTGGGCGATACAGGTATGTCCTTTGGTTTCTTTTGTTGTCTTTCAGCCGTACGTCAAGGGATATAGCGGTGAGACACTTGAATTCAGAAACCTTGCGTTCTACGCAGCACGGTGGTGGATAGATAAGGACTTAAAGAAAGCCTTGGGATACTAGGGAGGCTCTTCTTGTCCGCTTATTTTTAGACGTAACCCTTGAGATAAGGGAGTGACAAAGACTCGTATTTACTTCTCGATGAAGACGAGTGAAATATATCTGGGAAAGGTGAGAAGGACGCGGATATAAAAAGCTTGCGGCAAAATATGCGTTTCTATGTCCAACTTATCACCAGGGCACAGGAGGAGGAAAGAAAGCGTCTTGCTCGCGAGCTTCATGACGATGTATCTTCGGTCTTGCTCTCTCATCCAGCGTTTGGACACACGTTCCAGGTAATCGTACCAAACAATCAAAGGTGCCCACGGACAAACTGGACGCCCTGCGCTGTCAGGCTGTTGAAGCTTTTGACCGTTTGCGACGTTGTGCACAGGACCTGAGAGACCACGCACATTAGATGACCTGGGCTTAGTAGCAGCACTCGAGTGGATGGCACAGGACATGGAGGATAACTATGGGGTTGGTAGTCGTGTCGAGGTAGAAGGTGTAGAGGGTTCCGTCTGCATTTGGTTGTTAGCCTCTTTTACACCACCTTGTCCTGGGGAGTGTATCTATCCTTATAGGTGCTGGTTTAATTAAATCTCTCGGCTGATGCTCAATTTCGTCCGGAAGCATGGAGAGCGCTCGACCTGATCTATGCCGGGAAAACTCATGAGCAAGACCGGCTCCGGAACCATCATTCTCAAACCCCCGGGTTTTTGTAGACGACCTTACCATTGACAAACGTGTAAAGAACGGGGACTTCGTGAATCCGGTTAGGGTCTATAGCCAGGATGTTTTCCCCGATAATAGTAAAATCAGCCAGTTTCCCCAATTCTATTGAACCTTTGATATCATCCTGGTGACCCTGCCAGGCGGGGTTAATCGTATAGGATCGAATGGCCTCTTCAACAGTGATACATTGCTCAGCGCCAATGACTTTCCCCGTAGCCTTATCTTTGCGCAAGACGGCCGATTCAATTCCTTGCCTCCAGTCGGGATAAGTGACCGAGGCATCGGAACTGTTGCAGACTCTGACACCCTTTTCAAAAAGCATTTTTAAAGGCCAGTGATAGGCAGCTCTTTTTTCACCGGTGATACCGACCATGAGATTACCGATGGTCCATTTTATCGCTGATTGCACGGTGGCCCCGATACTGTACTTTGCCATTCGCTCGGCACATTGGGGGGTCACGTAATCGGCGTGTATGATGTAGTGCCTGGCATCCCATGGGCGTTCTCCCAGGGCGGCAATAAAGCCATCCACGCAGGCATCGATGGCCCGGTCGCCAGTGGCGTGAATGCCCACCTGAAATCCCCTAGCACTGGCGTACCTGATCATGCTTATGAGCATATTATAGCGCTCATCGTCGGTTTTCCCGTCCACCAGCAATTGACCGTGCCCCCCGTTGATATAGTCTTCGTACATGAAGGCGGTTTTTGATGGTGGGATGCCATCGGCCAGTAGCTTGAGACCGGATATCCTCAGCCATTCGTTGCCAAAGCCGGTACCAGTGCCGACATGGTCAACAACATCTTTGACCGCCGTCAGGGACGGCCCGCCCATGAGCATGCAGTTCACCCTGAGCGTAAATTTTCCCTGGTTGTAGAGTTCGGTATATGTCCGGACCTGTTCGGCGTTGAGGCCTGGCTCGGTAACGCAGGTTATACCCAGTGAATTGAGTTCGCCCATGGCCTGAAGGATGGCGGTCTTCCTTTCCTCCTCGGTCGGGGGTGGGGCAAGCCGCCGTACCAGTCCGGCAGCCGATTCGAACAAGATACCGGTCGGCTCTCCAGAGGCGTCTCTCTGGATAACACCCTTATCGGGGTCAGGTGTGTTCTTATTTATCCCGGCTATCTCCAGGGCTTTACTATTGACCAGGCAGACATGGCCGGAAAACTCTACGTAGACAACCGGATTATCCGGACTTACCGGGTCAATATCAAACCGGGTGGGCCAGGCCTGGGTTCTATCTTTGAACTCCACCAGGAAACCCCTGTCCCACCCCCAGCCGGAGATCCATTTTCCTGGCCCTACGGCGGCAGCCCTGGCCGCGGTAGCAGCCCTAATGTCTTCCATTGACTTGACCCTTGGATAGGCAAGGTCAAGCATCAGAGGAGGCCTTTCCAGGCCGAAACCGCTGAGGTGGCAATGAGCATCGTTGATGCCGGGCAGGACCGTGGCACCTTCCAGGTCGAGCAATTTGGTATTTTCACCGGCCAGGTTTTTCATATCGGTGTTTGAACCCACGCCAACGATCCTGTTGCCTTTGACGGCCAACGCTTCCGCCAGTGAGAAATCATGATCGACGGTGATGATGTTGCCATTGTACATCACGAGATCAGGAGCCATAGATAGCCATCGGGATGTTATCGAGCCAGTCATAATTCCCATTTGTCTCCTTATTGTCAATCCACCGTTCTTCCTGTTTTGACTGAATATAAGGGGCTTGTGACAGCCCGGAACTCTACTCGGCGCCCATGTCATGCGGGGTCTGGTAATCGGAACCGAAAAGCCCGATGATTTCAGGCACCTCTCTTAGAATATGATATTGAAATGATATGTCAAAGGCGCCCAGTCTTTCAATAGCTTAACAGGGTTATCTTTACTAAAATGTATATCGTAAGCGAAGATAGGACAAAACCGGCCTTTAGAAAAGTGGACACTCTAGGGTCATGCCCCTCCCTGGTACTCCTGTTATAGTCCCTTCTTGCTGCTGATGTCGTGCTTTTTGCCTCCTTTCTTTTCCGGATGATTTCAAGATACCTGGTGGTGTAGACAACATACTTACCTGGAGGTCTACTCCACCCATTGGCGACCTTAGATTCAAGCAGCTGCTAAAGACCCGCTCCTTTCACCCCCCTCAATCCCTACCTTTTCAAAAATCCACGGATTATGGGAGCCTCCGGAGTATTGACAACCTCCCAGAATAAGACTAAACTAATCAACAAAAAGGAGGTGAAATTACAGTGAAAGGGAAGTTTATCTGGATGCTGGTGAGTTCTTTGATGGTGTTATCCCTGGTGATTGCCTCCTGTGCCCCGAAGGAAGTTGAGGAGAAAAAAGCGGAAGAAGAGAAAGCAGTCGTAAAAATGGAGGAAGAGGCAGCGGAAAAGGTGGTAAAGGAAGAGGTGGTGGCACCAGCTCCGGAGGTGCCAAAGTATGGTGGCATCTTTAGTAAAGCATATGGGATGGACATAACAACGGGTTTTGACGAGGTCTTCGGTTTTCATGCCAACCCGACCACCACTATCCACCTGACTAACGAGGAGCTCCTGACCGGCGACTGGAGCCGAGGAATGGCGGGCACGGGTGAACTTGCCTGGGACATCGGGGGCAACGACATCTGGGAATACAAAACAGGTTGTCTCGCTGAGAGCTGGGACTTCTCCACACCGGGTAAAATGGTATTCCACCTCCGCAAAGGGGTGCACTACGCCCTTAACCCGGAGCAGGAGGCCAGCCGCCTGGTCAATGGGCGGGAACTCGTGGCTGATGATGTGGTCTTCTCACTGACGATGTACCGGGACAACCCCCGGGCTTATATCAGCAAGCAACCCGGGCTAAACAAAGCAAAAATATATGCCACCGACAAGTATACCGTTGTTATCGAGATTGACCCGGCCTATGTGCCGGCTGCCCGGATGCGCTATGCTGATTTTGCCAGCATCGTACCGCCGGAGGTGGTGAACAAATACGGCGATATGAAAGATTGGAACAGGTCCGTGGGCACCGGACCGTTCATACTCGTTGACTACGTCCCCTCCAGCACGATTACCTTCAGGAGGAACCCTAACTACTGGGACACTGACCCATGCGGGCCGGGTAAGGGGAACCAGCTACCTTATCTGGATGGGGTTAAGTACCTGATTATACCTGACGCCTCCACTCGGGACGCCGCTTTCCGGACCGGCAAGATTGATGTGGGTTCGGCTACTTGGGAAACCTTCCCCCTGTTTATGGAGCAGACTGGCGGAGTGATAAAATACTCTAAGAGCCTTTTTGATGGTGGCTTCAATACGCACTTCGACATCAAAAACCCACCTTTCAACAATAAGAGCGCTCGCCGGGCAATGATGATGGCAATTGACTGGCAATCCCTGGCGAAAGAGCTCTTCGGTGGTGAGGCAGAAATAAACACCTGGCCAGTAACCTACAACTCGGCATACAAGGCTCTCTTCCTGTCTCTTGACGACCCGGACTGCCCTGCCTCAGTCAAGGAACTCTATACCTACAACCCTGACAAGGCAAAACAAGCTCTAAAGGATGCCGGCTATCCTAACGGCTTCAAAGTCAAAGTCCTTTGCACCAGCGCGCAGGTCGACTACTTCTCGGTACTTAAGGATATGTGGGCGAAAGTGGGCGTTGAGCTGGACATCGCCACTCTGGAGACCGGCGCCTGGACTGAACTGTACCAGCGTAAGAGATGGTACGGGGAGTACCAGTTATGCTACTCCAGCATGGGGGGGCTCAGTACCGCTCTTCAGCTCACCAATATCTGGGGACCAGGCTGGGCTAATGCCACCGATATTCAGGACCCCTATATCGGGGAGATGTATGACAAACTCCAGCGTGCCATCGTATACGAAGGTCAAGCCGTAGCCATGGCCATGCACCGGGAGCTGATGAAATATGTCCTTGACCAGGCGTGGGCGATCCCCTACCCGAAAGCCCCCGGCTACACCATGTGGTGGCCCTGGTTAAAGAACTATCACGGTGAATTTAGCGTCGGCAACTGGAACGAGGGCAACTGGGTGAAATGGGTCTGGATTGACCAGGAGCTGAAGAAGTCCATGGGCTACTAAGCCTGGCATATCGTAGATATAGTAAAAATAGCGGAGGGGAGCGGAGAATGTAAATCTTTCACTCCCCTCCTTCTTTATTCTTGCGTCCTTTGCTTGGTTTAGTCGGTCAAAGCCTCTCTCAAAATCTCTGAAATTCCTCCGCCTTCTTTCTCGGCTGTGTCTCTCAACTTTGAGTAAATTCCCTCTTCTAATTTGAAGGTCACTACTGCTTTTTGTGAAGCTACCTCCAA
>Ga0209102_1001162_pt1 | contig 14678 bp, 10 predicted proteins | sample ConPoolayeHmetaG_FD_185483 | JGI IMG/M metagenome (GOLD analysis project Ga0209102, IMG submission 185483) | Hot spring microbial mat communities from California, USA to study Microbial Dark Matter (Phase II) - Cone Pool mat layer H metaG... ...
GGGCCCTTGCTTCCATCGGTAACAAGGACTACTTTAACGGTGGCTCCTTCCATGACGGAAGCGGCGATGTAACCGCCGGCAGCAATGGTTTCGTCATCGGGATGGGGTGAAAATACTAAGACTACCTGCCCCGGACCTGGCAACATGACATCATCAAGTAACCATATGGCAGCTTGAGGGAGCACGCTAGGCCGCATTACCAGGTAAAAGACAATGCCAAGGACTATAAGAATAACGGGCACCCAAAAGAGCCACTTCCTTCTCCCCTTGAATAGGAAGTTCTTCAGGTTCCTTGCCCGTTTTCGTGTGTTGCTCGTCATCCTTGTCGTATAACTCGTATTTCTAGAGCAGCAGATTGGAAACTCAAAGACATTAAGAATAAAATCCTAACAATCTTCAGGGCTTATCTTATCATATTTTCTGTATTTCATGCTTTTGAGAATACAAAGTAGATAGAAATCAAGTTACAAGAAGTAGTCTGGCTGACAAGCCACATGTTTCATATTTATGCTCGATTGAATATCTCCTTGTCTGTTTTGAGATGAGTTGCAGGGGTCAATATCTGTCTGCAGAACTCGATAATCGTCTGTGTAGAAGGCTTTGCTATATCCATACTTCTTAGTCGCAGCGCTTCCCTGGCAAAAAACCCCCGCCACACACACTTGACAATAGCTATTGACAGGTTTATAATGGAAAATACCTAGTAAAACGAGGTAGTTTAAAAATCCGAGGATTACCGGGAGCTGATGAATGCTTGGATGACAGTGGATGTGGTGTGGCTCTTGAAAGTAATTCGAGGGTAACGGTGAATGAAAGAGCCGCATACGGTGCGTCGCTTGGGGGACCTAGCCCGAGCCATCGTTTATCGGCAAGCGTTAATCAAACATGAGTACTGGCCCCGCGCTAAGCTGGAGGAATTACAACAGCGCCGGCTAGCCAGGCTTTTGGAATGGGTAACTCAAAAGTCTCCCTTTTACCGCGAGTTCTGTCGCACACATCGGCTAGGTCCGCCCTATAGTCTCCAGGACTTCCCTATCCTGGACAAAAAAACCTACATGAAACACTTCGACGAAATTGTCACCGACCCTCGGTTGCGCCTGTCACAACTACAAGAACACACAGCTCAAATTTCCGGGGACGAGTATTATCTGGGCGAGTATCGTGTGCTTACTACGGCGGGTAGCTCCGGGCAGAAAACGGTGATGGTCTTCAATCGAAAAGAATGGAGTATTCAGGAGGCGGCCAGCATGAGGATTGCCGGCATGATGGGAGTGCTTCCCTTCTCAGTGAGGCGCCCCACGATTGTGACCATCGGTTCTCCCAGTCCTCTGCACGATAGTTATCGTCTCCCCTTAAGTATGAATGTTGGCCTTTACCGCTATTACGTGCTACCGGCTACTGTTCCTGTCGAGGAACTGGTCCAGCAGTTAAATTCTATTCAACCCCACGTCCTGCGGGGTTTTCCATCCATGCTGGGGCTGCTTGTGACAGAGCAACTTCAAGGGCGCTTGCATATCAATCCTTCTATTATGGCGGGTGGTGGCGAACCGCTGACCAGCGAATTGAGGAAGCAGCTACAGACTGCGTGGCCAAAGAGTTCCGTTTTTGACATCTATGGGACTCAAGAGGGGCTGCGGGCTATGGAGTGCAACCCTGGCCAGGGGCTGCACATCTTCGAAGATCTGGGCATTGTTGAGGTAGTGGATGAAAATAACCGCCCTGTGCCCAATGGGACTCTAGGACACAAGGTTCTATTCACCAGCCTGTTTGGCTTCACCCAGCCCGTCATCCGCTATGAAATATCGGATATGATGGTGCTGGCTCCCGAGCCATGCCCCTGTGGCCAGCCATTCCGACGTATTCTGGCCATCAATGGCAGGAATGATGATGTTCTCTACCTTCAAGGTCGAACGGGGGGACAGGTTGCCGTTCATCCTGTCCATTTTTGGAACGTTCTAGAAAGCTTTGCGAATATACGACAGTATCAGGTGGTTCATGAACCGGACGGTATCTGCTTACGGCTGATGTTAGAGGAAGGGAATGGGCATGTAGCTAGTAGCGTCCGGGAACAACTGGCACGAAAGTTACGTGCTTTGGGTGTTGAGCGCCCGTCTATCCGTGTGGAACTGGTGACCACGCTGGAAGACCGCTCCAGTCATATGGGGAAGTGGAAGAACATTATCTCCAACGTAAATCAGTCAAAGCAATAGCCGCGGATTAAGAATGAGTTTCCCAGGTAATACATGGTATCTCTTTTGTTAGGAGCTATTATACGGGCCCTATTGCCCATCATAAACAAAGTTCACATGGTAGCCCTCGGTATCAAGCCTCTGGGCAGAGACAGCATCATCTGCATTGAGGTAAGACGTCACAAGGGCTGTCCTATCAAGCTGGCGGACGGTTGTGAGGTTAAGCCTGGCGACCCGGTCATCAAATTGCATTTGAATAATGCCTGGATTGCCAAGAGATGGCGGTCACGCTCAAGGTCAAGGATGAGGGGTTTTCCACGGGGACTCATCTACTACTTCAAAGAAAGCTTGCAACTCCTGGCTCGGGAAGTAGCTGATGGGAGATATGGTGGCATCGTTGCCGTATATGGCTGGACTGCCTTCCATATTCACGCGGGGCGGTTGGGATTCCAGGTTATGGATTTGCCTAATACCCTGAGGATAAAGCTGGCCCGACTCCACATCACGGCACTAATGCAGGACCATCGGATTCCCTGGTTTAAGAAGCGTACTACCTCTCGTGAAGCTCTGCAGGTTAAGGCAGTTTGGCTGTCCCGAGCTGGACTCTTGAGAATGCACGGCTCGGTCTTGTGATGCTGTTCTTCAGTCTCGAACTATAGTTAACAGCATAATCTCGTATCAAATTCCTCTCCCTCGATGGGAGAGGATTGAGGTGAGGGTGAAATCCTCCTCCCTCTAACTCCCTTCCGCCAGGGGAGGGAGAAGTATAAAGAGTTTTGCAGTTGACCATAATAGGGAAAAGACTACTTGGTCGATATTCAGGATGCTTCTAGCTTAATGATATGAAAGCTAGGGGCGCACCTGTCCGCTGCCCCAGATAATCCACTTGTAGCTGGTGAGCTCTTTCAATGCCATAGGACCACGGGCGTGAAATTTCTGCGTGCTTATGCCTATCTCGGCTCCCAAGCCAAACTGTGCCCCATCGGTGAAACGGGTGCTGGCGTTGGCGTAGACGCAAGCAGCATCCACTTCGTTGAGGAAGCGCGTCGCTGCCGAATGGTCTTCGGCGACGATAGCTTCGGAGTGCCCTGAACCATATTTCTCAATATGCTCCAGGGCTTCGTCTAGGGAGTCCACCACCTTGATAGCCGCCTTCAGCGAGAGGTATTCCTTGCCCCAGTCCTCGTCTGTGGCCGGGACTATTCCCTCACCCAAACCCCCTCCCTTCAAGGGAGAGGGAAGGGTGAGGGTGGCTTTAAGAATAGCCAGGGCTCGCTTATCGCAGTGCATTTCCACCCCGGCTTTAGCCCATTCTTTAGCGATAAGAGGCAGGTAAGCTGGGGCAATCTGGGAGTGAACGATGAGGCAATCCAGAGCATTGCACACGGTGGGACGCTGCACCTTGGCATTATAGGCAATGGCTACGGCTTTATTCAGGTCGGCGCTCTTATCCACATAGGTGTGGCAAACACCAATGCCGCCGGTAACGACAGGCATGGTGGCACTCTCTGAGACAAGCTTTATCAACTCCGCACCGCCGCGGGGAATCATCAGGTCAATTATGCCCTTCATCTTAAGCATATGATTCACCAGGGCTCGCTCAGTGGACTCGATGAACTGGATGGCTCCCTGGGGCACGCCAGCCTGGTGGCAAGCATCTTGAGCTACTTTAGCTAGAGCTCTGTTGGAGTTTATGGCTTCCTTGCCCCCGCGGAGGATGACGGCATTGCCTGATTTAAGGCACAGGCTCGATATATCTATGGTAACATTGGGGCGGCTCTCGTATATTACGCCGATGACTCCCAGAGGGACTCTTTTCTTGCTTATCTGCAAACCATTGGGCACGGTTCGCGACTCAAACACCTCACCTACCGGGTCGGGCAGAGCTGCCACCGTTTTCACGTCTTGTGCTATGCCTTCCAGGCGAGACGGCGACAGCATGAGCCTATCCAGCATAGCTTCGCTCATCCCCGAAACCCTCGCTTGTTCATAGTCAGTTTTGTTGGCAATCAGGATTTCATTCAGTCTGTCGAGCAGAGCGTCAGCAATATTGAGCAAAGCCTTGTTCTTAACTTCCGTCGAAAGAAACGCCAGCTTCCTTGAGGCTGCCTTAGCCGCCTTTCCCTTTTCTTCCAGTTCTTTTATCGCCGATTTCATATTTTTGGCTCCTTTATCTTTGTGCATCGCCCATGCTCAACTGTTTTCCTTCCTTCTTGGAAACCTTCGGGGCTTTAGCAAAGGTAACGCTTGTCTGGGTTTGGGGCGGCATGTCAACGGCTTTGCCATGTAATAACTCTTCTATAGTCAGTATTTGTATTTTGGGATAATCTTTGTTCCAGCCTGGCGAGTGGTAGAAGCCGGCGCTCACTGCCTCGGTCTGCATCGGCTTTGTGGGTGGCTCTAAGGTAATGAGGATGCCTAGGGCGTCGTGGGCAGCCACCGCCTTCAACTCTCTGATGGCATTCACGCCTACGTGCCCGCTCTTTACCTGAACCACGGCTCGCTTTGGCTTGCCACTGGGGTCATCTATGAACTGGATAACTCCGTCAATCCCTTTATCGGCACCTTTCTTCTTCTCACCGAGTGGCCTGGCTTTAATCAGGCTGAGTGCCCACCACTGGAACTGATAGCGGTCTTGGTGAGCTAGAACCTTGGCGGAAGCCAAATCTACTGGCTCACCAACAACTTCAGCGTCAATACCAAAGCTATCCTTAAGACGGTTGCGCATCAGAGCAATAGCAAGGTGGGTAATGTCAATGCCTATCCATTTTCTATTCAGTTTTTGAGCAGCAACAAGTGCTGTGCCACAGCCACAGAAGGGGTCAAGGACAACGTCTCCCTCATTAGAACTAGCTTTAATGATGCGCTCCAGCAGGGCGAGTGGTTTCTGGGTTTCGTAGCCAAGACGCTCAGCACCGCTTCTTGTCATCGTGATATCTGTCCATATGTTCTGAGCTAATTGTCCTGGTAATGAGTCTAAATAATTCTTGCGGTATGGAAATCCGGTCTTGCTGTAGTATATTTCACCCTTTGCATCTAGGTCTTCCATCTTTTCACGTGTGAAACGCCAATTTGCTATGTGCCCCTTCCATTCGTATCTTGGGCCTCTGCCTCCTGGGGCAAGGCAGGTATTAGGCCAGAATTTTCTTCCGTCAGGGTCCGAATGCTTAAATCTTGTAGAAAGGTGTTTCTCGCTATATTGAGTTCTTATCGGGTTGAAGCTATACGATTGTGTCTTAGAGTAGAAGAGAATATAATCCGTTACTCTGCCGAAGCGCTTTGGGTCGTTATGCGAGCCATATCGTTGCCACACAATCTCATTCCTGAAATTGACTGGCCCGAATATCTGGTCTAGCACCAGCTTCAGGTAGTGGCTGGCGGTGGGGTCGCAGTGGAGATAAAGGGAGCCGGTGGGCTTGAGAACACGGTGCAGCTCTATTAACCTGGCGGTCATCATCACCAGATAGGCCATGACGTCGTTCCTCCCAATCGCATCGTGTAAAGCGCCAATCAACCGCCCTACTTTTAGCGGCCCGTTAGTGACAATATCGTGGTAAGTGTTTTCTGCTGTCTGTGTCCAGTGCCAGGTGTCGGTAAACGCTTTTATCTGGGCTTCGGACTCGACCCCGCCGTTTTCCTTGAAGAGGATGTTATAGTCCTTCTTGCTGTTGAAAGGCGGGTCCAGGTAGATCAAGTCTATCGAATTGTCGGGAATATATTTGCGCAAGATTTCCAAGTTGTCGCCATAATATAAGACATTGGTTTTCAGCATATCCATCTCTCTTATAATACTACCATATTATTCCTGTGAATGACTTCGTCGCCGTAATCGTAGCCGAGGAGCTTTCCAATTACATCAGAGTGCTTCCCTGCGATGATGGCTAAGTCAGAAGAACTATAGTTGGCGATGCCGCAGCCGATGCGTTTGCCCTTCTCGTCCAGGATGTCCACAATATCGCCACGATGAAATTCGCCCTGCACTTTCACAACTCCAGCAGGCAGAAGGCTCTTGTTCTGCTCCTTGAGAGCTGAGACGGCGCCTTTGTCCACAGTAATCTTGCCTTTGGAAGCCAGCCCGCTGAGCATCCAGCGCTTTTTGCTCTCCATCTTGTTTACCTGGGCAGGAAAGAAAGTGCCAATCTCTTCTCTGTGGCTAATCCTCACCAGTATGTCAGGCTCTCGCCCATCGGCAATGATTACGTTTACGCCGGAGGCGGTAGCTAGTTTAGCGGCTTCAAGCTTGGTGACCATGCCACCAGTTCCCTGGCGGTTGGCAGTATCGCTAGCCATGCGTTCAATTTCGGCGTCAATCTTGTCCACGCGGCGAATCAGTTTAGCTTGAGGGTCATGATGGGGGTCGGCGGTGTAAAGGCCGCCGATGTCGGTGAGTATGACTAAGATGTCAGCATCAACCAGGTTAGCCACCATAGCGGAAAGATTATCGTTATCCCCGAACTTGAGCTCTTCAATCTCGTCAATGGCGACCACGTCATTCTCATTGACAACGCAGACTATGCCCAGCTCGATGAGAGCCAGCAAGGTATTACGGGCATTAAGATAGCCACTGCGGTCGGTGAGGTCTCTTTTAGTCAGCAGTGCTTGGGCTACGGTAATGTTGTGCTGGCTGAAAAGCTGTTCATAGGTATACATGAGCTGGCTTTGCCCCACCGAAGCCAGGACTTGTTTGAAAGGAGTGTTCTTACGTTCGGGAACTTTCTTTAGCTTCTGTCTTCCCGAGGCAATGGCTCCGGAGGAGATTATGACTATCTCTTTGCCCTGGTGGTGGAGTTGGGCTATCTGCTCCACCAAACTTGACATAACTTGCAAGTCGAGATGGTCAGTGCCCGAGGTCAGGAGACTTGTGCCGAATTTAGCTACTATGCGATGGTAGGACATTGACATAAATCTAGCAGTTTTCACTCACACTGACAACCCAGGCCAGGAAGATGAGATACATTCAGGAAATCGAGAAGGTAAGAATTAGTAGTCTTCCGCATAATTTCGTATAAAACCCTCTCCCTCGAAGGGAGAGGGTTTGGGTGAGGGTGAATGTCCCCCCTCCCTCTAACTCCCTCCCGCCAGGGGAGGGAGAATTATAAGGATTGCTATGTTCGCATGTACATTAGATTAATGTGCAGGTGCAAGCCATGGAAACGGCTATCTTGCAGAGGTTGAGTTATATTCAGGGAAAGGAAAGTATTGTCGGCAGGGTATCTAGGCAGTCGGATCCATCACTGGTTGGTGGGGAGGGGTATGGTATAATCTGTTGTTTGCTACAAAGCAAGAATGCGTATGATAAGCTTTGACTATTGCCCACGGGATTGAGTTGAAACCATGAAAACCGTAGTTCAATGTGATTTCGACGGCACAGTTACCCAAGAGGATACTAGCTTCTTTCTTCTGGACACCTTCGCTCAGGGGGATTGGCGAGCTGTGCTGCGGGAGTATAAAGCACACAGGATATCCGTCGGAGAGTTCAATACCAGGGCCTTCGCCATGGTCAAAGCGGATAAAGCAACGCTACTCAAGGCTCTAGAGGGCAACGTCAAGGTGCGGTCCGGATTTCGGGAATTGGTGGATTACTGCCTGAAAAAAGGCTTTAGATTCGTGATTGTGAGCAACGGTCTGGATTTCTATATACAGGCTGTATTGAAGGGCCTGGGGCTAGAGAACATCGAGGTCCATGCTGCGCAAGGTTCTTTCCGGCCTGAGGGGCTGGAAGTTTATTATCTGGGGCCGGATGGCAAAAGATTAGATGATGGCGTTAAAGAAGCATACACTAAATCATTCAGAAAATCGGGCTGCAGGGTGATATATGTCGGGAATGGCGATTCTGATGTCGCTCCAGCGCAGTATGCTCACCATGTTTTTGCCACGGGCGCCTTGCTGGCGTATTGCAAAGAGAACAACCTTAATTGTAAGCCTTTTGAAAACTTCCTCGACGTGGTCAGGGAATTGAATCTTATGTAGCCATACTTATTGAATTTCCACAATTCCACATGGACTTAAATTCCCCACTTTCAATCATGGGCAGCATGACATCCACGACACTGGCATTGTATTTTGTGCCCCTGCCGTCTGTGAGCTCTGTTAGAATGTCTGTCGTGGTTCTGGCTGGCCGATAAGGGCGATGGGAACTCATGGCTTCCACCACATCGCAGACAGCGAGAATGCTGACCTCCAGACTTAGCTTATCCCCGGTGATGCCGTTAGGATACCCCGAGCCATCTAGCCTTTCATGGTGTTGCAGGGCTATGTCAGCTACTGGCCAGGGAAGATTAGCATCCTTCAATATTCTATAGCCTTGTTTGGTGTGGGAACGGATAAGAGCCCATTCTTCCTCAACTAATTCACCCGGCTTGGTAAGAATACTCGTGGGGACGGAAATCTTGCCGATGTCGTGGAGCAATCCATTGAAGTAGAGCCTTTCAATTGTATCCTTAGCCAGACCCATATGCTTGCCGACAAGACGAGCTAGTTCAGCTACCCTTTGCTGATGCCCCGCCGTATAGGGGTCACAGGATTCAATTACACGAGAAACGATTTTGGCCAGGTTGATAAGAGAACTCTTCAGTTGTTCTGCTGTCTTGTTGCGCTCGGTGATGTCCCTGTAAAACTCTTGAAGTCCCGCGACTGCATCTTTTCTCTTGACGAAATTCAAATACCGCTCTATCAGTATCCTTTTGCCATCTTTCTGGAGAATATCATGCACTATGCTGGATACGGGTTCATCTGCGCTCAGTATCCGCTCTACTTGTTGGGCAACATATTCCTTACCCTCTGGAGGAAGAATGTTTGTGGGTTTCATCTCGGTTAACTCTTTCAGACAGTAGTCACACAATCTCTGAAGCGCCTTATTGCGCATGACGATATTGTCTTCGATGTCCGCAGAAAAAAGAACTTCCAGGCAAGTCGCAAAAAGATTGCAATAACGTTCTGCGCTTTCTATTAGTGCCTGCCCCATTTGTCTGTGCTCGGTGATGTCCCTTCCGATGGCAAGTCCCACAAACTTGCCGTTTTGCTGCCAAATAGATAAAGACAATTCGATGGGGAATGTAGAGCCATCTTTCCTCAATGCTTCGCCTTCGATGAGCCCGGTTCTCCCGCAATTTTCACTCAAGAGAGCCATCAGTACTTCTGTTTGCCTCCCTCTGTGGTTCTCCGGCATCAGCTTGGTTATTGGCTGGCCCAGTATCTCTTCGGTCGAGTAGCCGAAAAGGTGCTCAGCACCTTTGTTCCAGAATATTATTGTACCTTTGCGACTCACACCCAGTATGGCATCCCGGGAGGATGCCGCAAGGGCTTTGTATATGTCTGCAGCTTTAGGTAGTGCTTCTAACTCTTTGTGCGGCGGTTCTATTTCTTCCATCAGCGACTTTTCTTGTTATTGCCATACCTACTTCCTTCCCTACCCGACTAAAAAGTTCAGGCTCCACTTATAACTAGGTATGGTCAACTATATCAAACACATCAATCCATTTGCAATAGGGATTTGGTCCTGGAGTCTAGCGTGAGTTTAAACATCTCGCTAATCCCGGTAATTGGGCGTATGCCCAATCCGAAATATTAATCGTGGAGATATGAGTTGTGAGCCAGGGATATTCAAAAAATGTGGTGCGACCCTTTAAGGTCGCACCACGGGATTTACCAGAATTCAGCAGTGCTACAATTCCAGCTCTGAGGCGATTCCTTTCATGGCTTCAATGCCCAGGCTGATGAACTCTTCCAGCTCCAGTCCGATTTCCCGACACTGAGCCACCTGTTCCCGATTGACTCCAGCAGCAAAGCTTTTTTCGCGAAAGCGTTTCATTACCGATTTGGTGGTCAATCCGTTTAGCTTGTCAGGGCGAATCAGAGCCGCAGCAGTGATGAGCCCACTCAGGGGGTCAGCACAAAAAAGCGCCTTATCCAATTTCGTTTCTCGGGGAGTGCCATGAGCTTCGTTATGGCACAAAATAGCATGGACCATAGTTTCATTGGCTCCAAGTTCTTGGGCGATATCAGCTCCCAATTTACTATGGCTACTCATATCGCCCTCAACCAATTCCACATCAATATCATGAATGAGCCCGGTAATGCCCCACTCCTCTTCATTTTCTCCTAACCTCCTGGCTAAAGTCCGCATAATAGCCTCGGTGGCTAACATGTGCCTGATCATATTCTTATCCTGGACATTATTACGAATGGAACTAAGAATTTCATTCCTGTTGAGCTTTGATGTCATGTCAATACCTTTTCCTGCGTTGCTTGGCAATCCTTCTTGTAATTCCGGGCGACCAAATCCTTCCCTTCATTTCACTCAAGGTTAGGGTGACAAGACAGGGACACCTTTTCTCGCTGCGTTAATAGTATACCATGTAGATATTGCCCAGTGAAAGAGGCGTCGTTTTGGGCCAATTCCTCAGGCGTGCCGACATCCACAAGGTAACCACCATCGTCACCAGCTCCCGGACCAAGGTCAATGACCCAATCGGCATTTTTGATTACATCCAGGTGGTGCTCGATGACGATTACTGTGTTCCCGTGGTCCACCAGACGCTGTAGCACCTTTAGAAGGCAAGCAATATCCGAGAAGGAAAGGCCAGTAGTGGGCTCATCTAGTATGTAAAGCGTTTTGCCTGTGGAGCGGCGGGATAACTCAGTGGCCAATTTTACTCGCTGAGCCTCGCCTCCCGAAAGGGTCGGTGCTGGTTGCCCCAGGCAAATATATCCCAACCCCACATCTCGAAGAGTCTCGAGCTTGTGTTTAACTTTAGGGAAGTGGTCGAAGAAAGCCAGAGCTTCGTCCACCGTCATATCCAAGACTTCAGCGATGGTCTTCCCCTTGAAGTGAATTTCCAGCGCCTCACGGTTATATCTTTTCCCCTTGCATACCTCACAGGGGACAGTGACATTGGGTAGAAATTGCATCTCAATCTGAACATAGCCTGCTCCTTGACAGGCTTCACATCTCCCGCCCTTCACGTTGAAAGAAAAGCGCCCTGGTGGATAACCGCGCATTTTAGCTTCAGGAACAGTGGCGAAAAGTTCTCGAATAGGAGTGAAAGTCCCGGTGTAAGTAGCAGGGTTGCTTCTCGGGGTGCGACCAATCGGTGATTGGTCAATGTTAACCACCTTATCAATATGCTCAGTGCCCAGAATACCATCACAGTTGCCTGGCCTCTCTTTAGCTCGGTAGAAGAGGCGAGCCAGCCTTTTATACAGGACTTCGTTAATGAGGGAGCTCTTACCGCTGCCTGAAACGCCGGTAACGCAAACAAACTTGCCCAAGGGAATGTGAACATCAATGTTTTTTAAGTTGTTCTCCTTGGCGCCTTTGATTATTAGCTCTTGTCCTGAGCCGGGGCGACGCTTTGTTGGCAGGAGAATTTGCTTCGTTTTAGAAAGGTACTGCCCTGTTATTGATTGAGGGCAAGACATTATGTCCTGAAGCGTCCCTGTGGCAACAATTTCTCCCCCTTGTTTACCAGCTCCCGGCCCCATATCAATAATGTGGTCAGCCGCTCGCATCATAGCTTCATCATGCTCTACGATGATAATAGTGTTATCCAGGTCTCTGAGGCGCTTCAGCGTGGCAATGAGCCGGGAACCATCGGCGGGATGTAAACCGACTGTGGGCTCGTCGCATATATAAAGAACACCGCTGAGCCCACTGCCAATCTGGGTAGCTAAACGAATTCTCTGAGCCTCGCCGCCACTCAAGGTTGCTGAAGGACGGTCCAGGGTTAGATAGCTCAGGCCTATATCTCTGAGAAAGCCCAACCGGGACTGAATTTCTTTGATAATTTGTTTAGCTATGGTAAATTCCCGAGGACTGATTTTGTCACCTAGCTGCTCCACCCAGTTTAGAGCTTGTGTGACAGGCAGAGCGGTGATGTCCATAATGTTTTTTCCCAGGATGGTGACAGCTAAGGACTCAGGTTTCAGCCTCTTCCCCTGGCAAGCCGGGCAGGGGTTGGATGCCATATAGCGCTCGATGTCCGCTCTGACGCTATCGGAACTTGTCTCGCGATAGCGGCGCTCCATGTACGGTATGACTCCTTCGAAAGTTGTGTAATATTGACGCATTCTGCCGTAGCGGTCTTCATATATAGCGGAAACCGTGTCACCGCCGTTGCCGTAAAGGAGCAAATGCACAATTTCCTCACTGAGCTCCTTCACTGGCGTGGATAGAGAAAACCCATAGCGGCGGGCTAGAGACTCTAGTATACTGCTGTACCAGGTGCTCATTTGCCCGTTTCTTATCCAGGGCTGGATGGCTCCCTCAGCCAGGCTCAGTTCCTTGTCGGGGATGACCAAATTGGGGTCAATTTCCAAGTTGCAGCCCAGTCCTGTGCAAGCCGGGCAAGCACCGTAAGGGCTGTTAAAGCTGAATGTTCTGGGAGCAATTTCTCCCAGGCTTATGCCGCAATAGACACAGGCAAAGTGCTCCGAGAAAAGCAACTCCTCGCCGTCCAGGATTTTGACCAGCACCACACCTGACCCCAGTTTTAAGGCTGTCTCAACGGAATCGGCAAGCCGAGAGGCATCTTCCTTTTTCTCTATCTGAAGCCTGTCAACTACTACCTCTATGGTATGCCTCTTATTCTTATCTAACTGAAACTCCTCGGAGAGGTCGTAAATTTGTCCATCAACTCGAACTCTGACAAACCCGGCTTTCTGCAAATCCTTGAATATTGCTTGATGCTCGCCTTTGCGGTCTCTGACCAGCGGCGCCAGAATCATGATACGGCTGCCTTGAGGTATCTCCTGAACGGCATCCACAATTTGCTGCACCGTCTGGCGGGAGATTTCCCGGCCGCATTGAGGGCAATGAGGGTGTCCAATGCGGGCAAAGAGTAAACGCAAATAATCATAGATTTCCGTCACCGTGCCCACAATAGACCTGGGATTGTGAGGTGGTCCTTTCTGGTCAATGGAGATAGCCGGGCTGAGCCCTTCAATGTAATCAACATCCGGTTTCTCCATCTGCCCCAGGAATTGGCGGGCATAGGCTGAGAGAGACTCCACATAGCGGCGTTGCCCCTCGGCGTAGATGGTATCGAAAGCCAGAGAGCTTTTTCCTGAGCCAGAAACGCCAGTGATGACCACCAGCTTGTTTCTGGGGATAACAACGTCTATATTCTTAAGGTTGTGCTCCCTGGCACCCTTGATAAATATGACATCAGGCATGATGCTTTAATTGTAGCATCAACGCCAGATGCACCTCAAAAAGAAAACTAGCCTAGCCTTTGACTCAATAACAAATTGCTGTTGTTAAATCAGGCCGCCAAAATGCGCTAGTAGTGGCGCCAGCATCAGGGAAATGACCGACATTAGCTTCAGCATTATATTCAAGGATGGGCCGGCAGTGTCTTTCATGGGGTCACCGGCTGTATCGCCAACCACAGCCGCTTTATGGGCGTCCGAGCCCTTGCCACCAAAGTGTCCGGCTTCAATCCATTTTTTAGCATTGTCCCAGGCGCCACCGGCGTTGTTTAGGGTGATGGCGAGGATAAAGCCGGTAGCCAGGGCGCCGATAAGAAAGCCAGCCAGGGCATATTTGCCCAAAACCACTCCCACAATGACAGGTGCGATTATGGTCATTATGGAAGGAAGCAGCATTTGTTTCAATGCTATTCTGGTGGCAATATCCACGCACTTGCCATATTCGGGCCGGGCTGTCCCCTCCATCAAGCCCTTTATCTCGCGCCACTGCCGACGGACTTCATCTACAATTGCCGCTGTAGTTATACCGACTGCCTTCATGCTCATAGCGCAGAATATAGGGGGCATAAGAGCACCCAAAATCAGGCCAACGATAACCGGCGTACTTAGCAAACTCAATTCCATAGGCCATATTAGTTCGCCTGTTGCTGAGACTGTCACTATCCCGACAGCCATGGCAAAGGCCAGGATTAAGCCCAGGGAATTCATAGCAGCAGCACCGATGGCGAATCCCTTGCCCGTGGCGGCTGTGGTATTGCCCAGAGAATCTAGAGCATCGGTCCTCTCACGCACCTCGGGTGGTAACCCTGCCATGGTTGTTATACCACCAGCGTTGTCTGCTACAGGTCCATAAGCATCGGTAGCCAGTGTCACGCCCAGGGTGGACAACATACCAACAGCAGCCAAGGCGACACCGTAGAAGCTGCCGAACTTGTACGCTATGATGATAGCTAGGGCTATCAAAACTATTGGTGGCCATGTGCTCATCAGACCGGTGGCAAAGCCTCGAATTATAGTAGCGCCGCCACCGCTAGTGGAAGCTTCAGAAATTTCCCGGGTTGGCTTGAAGGCATAAGAGGTGAAGTAGTTTGTGCTTTCCCCCATTAAGGCACCAGCTACAAGGCCGGCCAGCATTGCCCAGAAGAGGCCTAAGCTGGCACCCAAAAAATGAATCACCAGAAAGCCAAACACTGCTGCCAGTACCGTGGCACCTAGTGTGCCGCGGCGTAAAGCTCCCAGCAGAGCGCTCATCTCCACTTTCTCCCCCACCCTGACTAGAAA
>Ga0209102_1001165_pt1 | contig 14661 bp, 12 predicted proteins | sample ConPoolayeHmetaG_FD_185483 | JGI IMG/M metagenome (GOLD analysis project Ga0209102, IMG submission 185483) | Hot spring microbial mat communities from California, USA to study Microbial Dark Matter (Phase II) - Cone Pool mat layer H metaG... ...
CGCTACGATACTTGCCAAGAGCTTGACCTGATCAATGACCTGTACCGTAACGAGTTGCGCCTCTACAAGAACTTCTTCCAGCCGGTGATGAGGCTGGAGCGCAAGGAGAGGGTTGAGGGGAGGATCCGCAGATGCTATGCCAGGCCACAGACGCCATATCAAATCCTCAGGGAATCGGGCCAGCTTGGGCCGGATCAGGCGGAAAGGCTGGACGAGCTCTATCAGAGCTTGAACCCAGCCGAGCTAAAGCGCCGGATCGACGAGAAGCTGAGCAGGCTATATGCCATCTATGAGAAGAAGCGCAAGGTCTCTTTCCGGGTTAATCCCTATAAAAAGCTCGAGCCTGCTTCGGTAACATTTTTGGTGATGCAATGAGTATAATTTCGGTAACATGGTTAGATGATTTGACACGGAACAGCCAGATTTTCCTAACGAACCTCGGATGCCGGGCGTTTCAAGGACAATGGCTTCGACAACCTTCAAGCTAACGAAAGAACAATGAAGAGAGGGTAGATGAATCTGCCCTTGAACGTAAAGGAAAATGTCGGTGAAACAGGGAGAACAAATCCTCCCCCAGATTTTCAGGGCAGGGAAGAAAAATGCGGAAGGAGGGACTCGAACCCTCACGGCCTTTCGGCCATAAACTCCTGAGGCTTACGCGTCTGCCAGTTCCGCCACTTCCGCATTTACGGCGCAACCGGTTATTATTATATCCGTCGACACCCCAAAGGTAAAGCCTTCGCATGGACCCTGATTTGCCGATCAAAGCACCCGACGGGTCGTGTCGTGGTTCACTCTCGGCCAGGCTCGGGGTTGGGATTGCGAAGCCCGCTCGTTTCCCCGGCGAGGAAACTCGCTCCGACTCAGCCTTCGCTCTTCTCTCGCTTGGCTCGAGAAACCGTGCCCGCTCAGGCTTCGACGGGCTTTCTCACCCAAACCCCTCGCCTGTTCCCCCTTGGCATCAAACGCTCGGGTCGGCGTTCCGAGACGCTATCGAAAGCTTTTTTTTATGTATTAACCACCCCTACCCCTCTCCACGAAAGACGCGCCCAAAAATTCTTTCTTAGCCATTAAATCCCCCTACCCCCTTTGAACAATCAAAGGGGGCCTGAGAAAAGGTGGGCGTCTTTCGAGCAGGCCGGAGGGGAACAATGGTCAGCGTCTCGGGTAAGGTCGGCCCTCGAACCACGCCACCCGTCGGGTGCACTCGCTATCGTGATAATTTGTTACAATATCAAGCACCTTCGCTTGATGATAATTCTCTATCGACAAATTCGGCTTGGAGTTCCAGAGCAGCAAAGCGTTAGGGGGTCACCTCATGATCCCAGATACATTATTCGCGCCCCCCTAAACATTTGCTACTACCAATGGAATTCTGGCGAAAACTGTTGATTTCTCTCCCTCCTTTCGGTTATATCCATAACCCTGAGGCGAAAAGATGGATGAAAGCGCCTTTCCCGCTTCGCTCCGTTTCAACCTGAGGAGGGAAAGCTCTTTCTCCTTCAAATGTCAGGCTTGCGGCGCCTGCTGCCGCAACAAGGACATCGCTGTTTCATCGTACGAGGTACGGCGTCTCGCCCGTCGTCTCAACCTGACCGTAGAGGAATTCTTCTTCCAGTGCGTTGAAAAGGAAAAGCCCATCCTTCGTCGAAAGGAAGACGGAAACTGTATTTTCCTTCAGCCGGAGGGATGTAGTGTCTACGCCGACAGGCCTCTGGTCTGTCGGCTCTTTCCGCTCGGCCTGCTTGTGGATGGCCATGGCCAGGAACTCTTCGGCCTCATGCCGCTTCATCCGGATTGCCTCGGACTTCTGGGTGAGGAAGGAACAGTGACTTCCTACCTCAGTTCCCAAGCTGCCCTGCCTTATCTTCGGGCCCACCGAGCCAGCTGGAAAAGTGCCGATTGAATAAAAAGGGTTCGCTACCACTTCATGATGAATAACGCCCAGAGGGATACCGGTTTGCGGATGGCCGGCTGGGCGTTTGTCCTCCCCTCGAAGCGAGCGCCTTCTCTTTCAAGCGCAGTGGTGACGTACTTGTCATAGTAAACAGGGAGGTCGAGGAAGAGCCCGAGGGACACCCTTTGGCCGACGACCAAGCCGAAAGTGCCGCCGAACCAGGATTCCCGCAGAAAGTTTCGCCTTTGGGCATTCTTCACGAATTGATAGACTCCGCCACTGGCCACGTTGGTTCCGTAGAACCTTGTTGTCCAGGAAAATACTTGATGACTCCAGATATCCAGGCTGGCCATCAAACCAGCTCCCTCGAGGAGGGGAAGCTCCAAGTCGGCCTCGGTAAAATTGATGAACGTGAAACCATCTCCGTAGCTTGAGCGTTCCCAGCTCGTTTCCCATCCGAAATTAGCCCAACTGGGAGAGTAGACCTCCTGCTTCCCCCATATCTCCCTGTAGCGATAATCCTTCCGGAAAAAGCTGGCCGAAGTGCCAAAGCGGAAAAAGCCGCCACTATCCAGGTGGAAGTGGAGCACAGGTAGAAGTTCGAGGGCATAAGCGTTTTCTCGGTAGAAATCGAGAAGCTCCGTTCCCTCGGCCAGATAACGTTGTTTAAGGAAATCGCCTTCCCCCACGACGCACAGCAGAAAGTCAGCGTTGGCGAAGTCGAGTATCTTAAACAAATTGGACGAGCGGAGCATGGTCTTGCCAGATATCATCTCGGATGACATGAGATGACCTTGGAAGACTTGACAAAGGGCGGCTGAGTTCTTATTTTAGAGGGTGCGTGAAGACGTTCTTTCGACGTTCAAGCGACGAGGAAAAAGGGAATCGTAAATTACCGAGAACGGGTTAAGCTATCTTTTCGCCTGTCGTCGGCTTGCCCTAAGGCTGTCATCTATTAAAAAAGGAGGTTCGATGAAACTTTCTTCCCGAAAGCAAATCCAGAGTCTCGCCCGTTTCCAGAGTCCAAATTATTGGACAACGTCATTCTATCTCGACACGGACAAGGCTCGGCTGAGCAAGAAACAAATCCAGGTTTCCTGTAAGAACCTTCTTCAGCAGGCCCGCCTGAAGCTGGAGGCTCTCGAAGTCGGCCGAGAGAAAAAAGATTCTTTGGCCCGCGACCTTGAAAAAATTGGCCAGTTTGCAACGCAGACTGTTCCTGGATGGATTGCTCCCGGACTGGCTCTCTTTTCCTGCGCTGGCGAGAATTTCTGGCAGGAGTTTTCGCTTCCCCGGGCACCGCGAAACCATATTTTTTTTGATAGGAGTCCTTATACTCGGCCGCTTTCCTCCATCATGGATGAATACCACTCCATATGTGTCTTCCTTCTCGAACGCCAATCAGCCCGCTGGTATAGCGTCTTCATGGGCGACATCCATCTCCTCGAAACGCTGGCCAGTGATGTGCCCGGTCGGGTCAGGGAGGGCGGCTGGCAGGGTTACGAATCGAAACGGATAGAAAGGCACATCGACGCTCACCTTCACGAGCACTTCAAGAAAGCCGCCCAGAAGGCCTTTGATTTATTCAAGAAAAATCAGTTCGATTGGCTCTTTATCGGGACGAAAGAAGAATACCGGGCGGCGGTCGAACCGCTCCTCCATCCTTACCTGCGGGAGAGTTTCAAGGGCTGGCTGAAGACCAATTCCACCGATTCCGAGGACAAGATTCTCCGGGAAGCCATGGCTCTCGAGGAAAAATTGAAGAAGGAGGAAGAGAAAGCCCTGGTTGATACGCTCATCGGCGAGCTGGAAAAGGGTGGCCGGGCCATCTCTGGCACCAGGGAAGTCCTCCGCAAGTTGAACCTGGCCGAAGTCCAGACGCTGGTCGTCACCCGGAATTTTTCAGCCCCTGGTCGCAGCTGTCCAAAATGCCGCTTTCTCTATGTCGACGAAATCCAATGTCCTGTCTGCAACATCAAGACCGAAAAAGTCGAGGACGTCATCCACGAGAGCGTCCATGCGGCCATGGACAAGAAATGCCGCGTTCGCTACATCACTCCGCCCTCTCGGCTCGACCGCTTCGGCAAGGTGGGCGCTTTTCTAAGGTATTAGCGCAATCGCCATAGACGCTCTTACAAGCTCCTGGTGCCGGTGAAGCGGAGCCAGAAGCTTCTCCCCGAGGAAGGGCTCGTCAATTTTCTCTACGCCCTCTTCGGGAAAGAAGCTTTCTCAAATAGGCTATAAATGATGGGAACCACGAAAAGGGTTAGGAACGTTGTTGCTATCAGCCCGCCGACGACCGTGATGGCCATGGGCGCTCGCATCTCAGACCCCTCCGAGGTGCTCAAAGCCATAGGCATCATGCCCAGGATAGTTGTCAAAGCCGTAAGCAGAACAGCCCGCAACCTTGTCACCGCTCCCTCAATGATGGCTTGGGACGTCGGCATTCCCCGCCGCCGGAGTTGATTGATATAATCAATCATGACAATGCCGTTATTGACAGCAATGCCGGCAAGGAGGATGAAGCCGACGAGCACGGGCAAGTTCACAGCCCGACCGCTGACCAGCAAGGCCAGAACGACGCCGACGACACTGAGCGGAATCGTAAACATGATGACAAAGGGATGGCGGAAAGATTCGAACTGGGAAGCCATGACCATATAAGTTAAGAGCGCTGCCAGGGCAAAGGCTCCCGCCAGGATGAGAAAGGCTTCCTGCATCTGCTCGTAAGCGCCCCCATACTCGAGAAAGTAGCCAGGGGGAAGCTGTTTTTCGATCGGAGCCAGCCGTTTCTTGATATCCCGGACGACGCTCCCCAAATCCCGGCCGGCGATGTTGGCCGTCACAGAGATCCGGCGCGATTGGTTCTCGCGTGTAATCTGGATCGGGCCTTCGCCGCGAGTGATGGTGGCCACCTGATTCAGGTAGACGACCTTGTTCCGGGGAGTGATGAGAGGGATGCTGGCGATTTTGACGAGACTATTCCGGTCTTCTTCCTGAAAACGAACCCGAACGTCGACCTCCTCGCTTTCCTCCCGGTAACGCGTCGCCACACGGCCTAAGGTCGCTGTCTGAACCGTGCTGGCGACCTGGCTGACCATGAGCCCGAGTTTGGCGGCTCTTTCCCGGTCGACCTTGATTTGATATTCAGGTTTTCCCTGGGCGAGAGTGTGGGTCAGGTCCCGAATACCCTCGACATCCTGGATTCGGGCCACAATCGCATCAGCCATTTCTTTCATCCGGTCGAGGTCGCGACCGAACAGCTTGATTTCAACCGGCGCCTGGGCGCCCGTCATCATCTGGCTCATGTCAATGGCTTCGAACTTGACGTTTTCGAGGCGGGGCAGTTGACGGCGGATTTTCTCCAGGATCTGAGCATCCGTAAGCTTCCTTTCCTTTCGGTCAACCAGGCCAACCCAGATAATGCCTTCGTGCGGCCCAGCGTTGCTCACGCTCGAGGCCATATCGCTCGGGTCCTCCTCGGCCGCTGACCCGGCTTGAGCTGAAATGATACTGATCTCGGGCTGCTGCATCATCAGCTTCTCGACAAGAGAGATCACCCGGTTGGTCTCCTCCAAAGCTGTGCCGATGGGCATCTTCAGCTTGAGGATGATCATGCTCCGGTCCATGGAGGGCATGAATTCTGTTCCCAGGAATGGTACGATGGCCAGGGCGAAGACAAAGATTCCCACGGCTCCGCCGAGCACCCACCAGCGTCGCTCGAGGGCCCGGGTGAGCCAGCGCCGATAGAACCCCCTCGCTCTCTCAAACCGGAAGCTCTTCCGAAGCAACCCCCGTTTACCTTCATCCCCAGAATTTCCCGCTGGGTTACTCGCCGCTCTCGGTTTGAACAAAATGGAGGAAAGGACGGGGACGATGGTCAGAGCAACAAAAAGAGAAGAAAGGAGCGAGAAGGCGATGGCCAGAGCCAGGCCCCGCGTCAGCCGGCCAGTTATGCCCTGGGCAAAAACGACAGGAAAGAAGACAACGATGGTCGTCAGCGTGGAAGCGGTGATGGCCATGCCCACCTCAGAAGCTCCGAGAACAGCCGCGCTCTTCCGGTCCTTTCCCTCTTCGATATGCCGGAATGTATTCTCGATAACGACGATAGCATTATCGACAAGCATCCCCACGCCCAGGGTCAGCCCCCCCAGGGTGAGCAAATTGAGGGTGTAGCCAGCCAGGTAGAAAGCGATAAAGGTGGCGATGATAGAGAGGGGAATAGCGATGGCGATAGTCAGTGTTGGCCGCCAATTCCTCAAGAAGAGGAAGATGAGGAAGATGGCCAGGATTCCGCCCTGGACGGCGTTGTTGGCGGTGCGGTCGGCCACCCGGGTAATCATCTTCGACTGGTCCATAGCAGCATGAAACTGAACATCCGGCGGCAAGGTTTTCTTGATTTTTTCGATTTCTTTCTTGACCTGGTTGCCGGCAATGGCGGTGTTGGCTCCCGAGCGCTTACTGATGATCAGAAAGACGCCCTTCTGCCGCTGAATCCGACCTATATATCGCGTCTCCTTCGTCGCATCCTGGATGGAGGCGATGTCCGAGAGGTAGACGGGCTCACCGGTTGTCGTCGTGCCAACAACAACCCGACCGATGTCCTCGATGGATTCAAACTCGCCCATCGTCCGGACAAGATAATCCCCATGCCGCTCAACCAAATACCCACCCGGGAGGTTGACGTTTTCCAGCCGCAAAGCGGTGAGGATGCGATCCACGGAGAGGTTGCGCGCTTCAAGGGCGGACTTGTCAATCGCTACCTGGATCTCCCTGACTTCTGTCGAGAAAACGCGGGCCGAAGCCACGCCATCGATCCTTTCCAGCCGGGGAGCGACATCATCCTCGATAAGCTTCTGGAGTTCGAAAGTGGGCATGTTGGCCGTGATGCCGTAGAAAATGATCGGCAGCTGAGCCAGACTGAATTTGACGACGAGCGGCTTGGCCGCGTCTTCAGGCAGATAATTCTCGTAGAGGCCAACCTGGTCCCGAATGTCTTGGGCAGCGAAATCGAGGTTGGTGCCCCACTCAAACTCGACCATAATGACCGAAACTCCCTCGGAAGTCATCGACGAGACTTTTTTCACTCGATTGACCGAGCTGATGATTTGTTCCAGGGGCTTCGTAATCGTCTTTTCGATATCCTCAGAAGAAGCACCCCGGTAGGTCGTGATCACGGAAACGGTCGGGAATTCGATGTCGGGGAATAAATCCAGGCCCAAGCGGGAAAAAGCAATGAACCCGACGACAACCAGGATCATGGCGACCATGGATGTCGTCACGCGACGATGGACAGAATATTCTGGAAGCTTCATGGCTTGACCTCACCAATGATTTCAACGGCCGCCCCATCCTCGAGGCCAAAATTGCCCTCGACGATGACCTCCTCTCCCTCGGCCAAGCCACTCGTGACCTCAATCATCAGGGAATTCTGGAGGCCAAGAGTAACTGTCCGCTTGATAGCCTTGCCGTTCTCGACGACAAAGACGTATTCGTTGGCCAAAATGGCCTTTTGGGGAACGACGAGGGCATCCTCACGGGTGCTCACCTCGAGAGTGATCTCGCCGAAGGTGCCAGGCCGGAGGACGAGCTGGGGGTTTTCGACGGCGATTTCAACGCCAAACTTCTTGGTCAGCGGGTCGGCGGCCAGGTTGACGACGTGAACCGTGCCGCGGAACTCCTCGCCCGGAAGCGAGGGCACCCGAAGGATCGCCGTCTGCCCCTTGGCGACCCGGCTTATGTCCGCCGGCGAAACATCAATGCGGATCTTGATGCGGGAAAAATCGACCAGCGTGAGAATCCCGCTCGTCGGGGAGAAAGAGCCCATCATCGGGTTGATGACGTCGCCAACATTCGCATTCTTAGAAGCGACAACCCCGCTGAAGGGGGCCCGCATGATGGAGACGTCGAGGCTGTGCCGGGCCAAATTGACGGCTGCTTGAGCCTGGTCGAGCTGAGCCTTGGCTGCTTCAAAAGCCAGTCGGACCTGCTCGTACTGCTGCTCCGAGACAGCGTTTTCCTGGCGGAGCCTTTCCATCCGCTCCAGGTTGGTCTGGGCATCCAGGAAGCGGGCTCGCGCCACAGCCAATGAAGCTTCAGCTTGCTGGAGCTGGAGGATGACCGTCTGGGTATCCAGCTCGGCCAGCACCTGACCTTTGTTGACGCGGTCTCCTTCATTGACATAGATGCGGGCGATCTTTCCGCCGACGTCGGGCGTGACATTGATCTTTTGCCAGGCCTCGAGGGTGCCTGTATAAACGAGCTTCTCAGAGATCCTCTGTTTTCGAACTTTGAAAACCCTGACCGGCGCGGCTCCAAAAGTCTCCTCAGCTGAAGTTTGCTTTTTCTCAGACCGACAGCCCCAAAACAACGCCAGCCCGAAGAAAGCGAAGATCACCAAAACGGTGTTGAGTATTTTCCCTTTCATCATGTTAACTCCTCCCATCTACTCCGTCGATGTCCCGCCAATACCCATGGCCTTTTCAAGCTGAGCCAGGGACACGGTGTATTCATAGAGAGCCCGAAGGTAGTTGATCCTGGCCTCGCTCAGCGCCACTTGGGCAGAATCGACATCGAGGATGGTCGCCAGCCCCTCGGTATAGCTGAGCTCGGCCACTCTAACACTCTCCTGAGCCTGTTCAATATTCTTTTCCTGGGAAAGCAGGGATTCGCGGGCCTGGTTGAGGGTGAGCAGAGCTGCCTCAACTTCGAACTTGATCCTGTCGATAAGGCCCTTTTCCATGTGCTCCATCTCCCGAATCATGGCTTGTGCTTCCGCCACTCTGGCCGAAGCCGAAAACCCATTGAAAATGGGGACGCTCAACACCAGGTTGAAGGCGTAGAAATTCTGCCAGTTATCCTTCTTGAAATGAAGATAATTGGCCCAATAATTATAATTTCCAGAGATAGCCACTGTCGGCAGGCTGGCCGCACGGGCTATCTTGGCCATCTCCTCGGCCATCCTTTTCTGATAGTTGACCTGGCTGAGTTCGGGTCGGTTGGCCAGAGCCTTGGCCAAACATTCTTCTAAATGCACTTCGACAGGCTGGTAGCTCATTTCCCCGACGATTTCCACGGGCTGGAGAAGGTCCAGGCCGAGGACAGTCTTTAGGCTGAGCTCCGCCACGGCCAGGTTGTTTCTGGCCTGGAGGACTGAAGGCTTGAGGTTGGCCACGCGCACCTCCGCCCGGAGAAGGTCCAGGCGAGATGCCATTCCGACTTCGACCATGTTCTTGACATTCTGGAGAAGCTTCTCGGCCAGGGCGAGCGCTTCTTCGGAAACCTTGACCAGCTCTCTGGCCAGGAGATAACCATAAAAACCCTTTTTCACGCTGAGGACGGTTTCCTGGTTCGTCTGGCGAACAGATTCCTGAGTCGAGAGCAGGTTGAGCTGGGCTTGACGGAAGCCTGCCGTGAGCCGGCCCCCCGTGTAAAGGGGCAGGTTAAAAGAGAGGGAAAGCTGATAATCCCGGGTAAAATCGATGGCCACCCGTTGGGGCTTGCCCCCGGGGATGAACGAAGGAAACTCAAGGACAAAGACCTTCTCATCAAGATTTTGTTGAGCTGCGGCGTTCAGGGTGGGAAAGAACTGCGCCGCTGCCTGCCGGAGGCGCGATTGAGCGCCCTCGACTCTCTCCTGGGAAGCCAAATAATAAGGGTTCTGGGAAAGAGCCAGAGCGATACTCTTTTCCAGCGTCAGTGTCATCTTTTCCTGGGCGAAAGCAAAAGGCCCTGCGGCAACGAGCCACAGGACAAGCGAAAAGGCCGCCTGTCTTTTCATCTTGGATCTCCTTTCGAGGCTTGATTCTTCCTTCCTATTCCCTGAAGGAGAAAATCATGGATGAGCTCAGTCGCTTCCTTGAGGCTGTACTTCCTCTCGCGCCAGAAGCGGGCATGGCAATAGCCCCAGAGAGCGGATTCCAGAAAGGTCATTGCTTTGGCCAGGTCAACTTTTCTGAACTCTCCTGAAGCCATCCCTTCTTTGAGGACCTGTGCCCCCCTCTCCAGAATTTCCTGGCGCTTGAGCTTGACCATGTCGATAAACTTCCTGTCACTTTCTGAGACAGCTTTCCCCTCATGGGCGACAAGAATGCGCGTCCTCTCCATGAAATGGCGGTCCATCATGAGCATCCGGGAAAGGTTTTCTTTCGCCTGATTGAACTGGAGGTAGAACAAGATGCTCCGCTTCAGCTTTTCTCCTGCCCCCAACTTCATGGTCTGGATTCTCTGCAATTCTCGCTTGACCTCTTCGAAATAATTGGCCATCAATTCCCGGACGACCTCGCCCTTATTCCCGAAATAATGGTAAAGAGTCGCCTTGGAGAAGCCTGCCTCGTGCGCCACATCGTCCATGGTCATGGCGCTCGTTCCCTTCTGGAGGATAACCCTCTCTGCCGCCTCGAGGATGAGGCGCCGGTTTTCCTGCTTGCGACGCTCTTCCCGAAGCTGCCGGATTTTGTCCTTATTCATGATTTATACCCTTTAGTTTAATTAGAAAACTTTAGAGTACAATATCTATACTGAAAGGTATAGATTGCGCATCATAGCAGGAAGACCCGAGCTTGTCAAGGGTGCGGCCAAGGAAATAAAATAGAAGGGGTAAGACATGCGCCTTCAAAAAAGGCAAGCTCTGTTAGCCAGCGGCCTGTTCCTCTTGGCCATGGTTACCGGCCAAACGGGCCTCAATGAGGGCCCCGGCCGCGCTCAAGAAAAGCCAGCCTGGTGGCAAATCATCCTCCACCTCGAAGCGGAAGGTGAGTACGGACTCGAAAGCGGTGACCGGTCCTCGACTGGCCACTACACGTTCGCCCTCCGCTGGCGTGGCCTGATGGAGCGCGACGAAGACGATTACCTAATTTATTCGCTCGAAGATGAACTCCAGCAATGGACTGCCTCGGAGACAACCTTCACTGCCGACGCAGCTACGCGGGCGACGACCACCGACTTCAGAGATAGGCCATCCCTTGCCTTCCGTTATATCATCCGGAGAGCTGGCCAACTCCACCTTGATTTCCTCGTCACCGGCATCGTCGTTCCCCAGGCCGAAAGCGAAGACTCTTTCGTCCTTCTTTTCCCCTCCTCGGCCGAGAACAATCAGCGCGATCAACAAATCAGCTACAATCAACACGTGACCAAGGGGTCCAACCGGATTACGCTGGAGGAAAGAGAGATGTATGCCGACCGCGTGGACCGAACCTATTCTTGGGGCTGGGAAAACCGTTCCTGGACACTCAAGCCCAACCGGACGGTGCTCGTGCGCCACGCCCATTCTGTCATTGTCAGGCTGTCGGTCGTCCCGCGGTCCACCCAGAGTAAGTAGTCTGTCTCAGGCCCGCGGGTGGTACCTTTCGTAGATGTGGCGGAGCCTCTGGCGGCTGATGTGGGTATAAACCTGGGTAGTGGTGATCTGGCTGTGGCCCAGCATCATCTGGACGGAGCGAAGGTCCGCACCTCTCTCGAGGAGATGGGTGGCGAAAGAGTGACGGAGGACGTGGGGGCTAATCTTCGCACTCAGGCGAGCCCGCCGCGCATACTCCCGGAGTAATTTCCACACTCCCTGGCGAGTAAAGGGAAGGCCCCGCCGGCTGAGAAAGAGCGCTTCCTGGCTTTTCTTGTCCAATCGGGGCCTGACTTCCTTGATGTAGCGGCGGGCGAAGGCAACAGCTGACCGACCGAGCGGAACAACCCTTTCCTTCCCCCCTTTCCCCAGGCAAATAAGGTAGGCCCCCTCAAGGTGAAGGTCAGATGGCTTGAGCTCACAGAGCTCAGAAACGCGCAACCCGGCCGCATAAAGGATTTCCAGCATGGCTCTGTCCCGAAGCCCGGAAGGAGTGGTCAGGTCGGGCTGGTTGAGAAGCGTCTCCACCTCAGCGATGGTCAGGAATTTGGGGAGCGCCCGCCAAGTCTTTGGCGAAGCGAGTCGGGCTGTCGGGTCTTTCTGAGCCAGCCCATCTAAAATCAAGAATCTGTAGAATGCCCTTAAAGAAGAGATGAGCCGTGCCAGAGAACGGGACTGCAGGCCGAGCCGACTCTGCTCATGAACGAAACGAACCAGATTCTCCTCGCCCGGTCTCGACCAATCCATTCTTTCCCGCTTGAGGTAAAGAAGGAACTTTTTCAAGTCGCGGTGGTAGGCAAGCCGGGTGTTTGGGGATAACCCCTTCTCGACGGAAAGATATTCCAAGAAAAGCCGAAGAGCTTCCTCGGCCGACAGAGAAGTCTTTTTCATCCGAAGAAAGGGTTGGATTCTTTTTCGTCGCCGACGGTCGTCCAGGGACCGTGGCCAGGGAGAACGATTGTTTCAGGAGGGAGGGTAAGGATTTTCGTCTTGATCGACTCTTCCAGGTCTCGGAGCGAACCTCCGGGAAGGTCAGTCCGACCGACGCCGCCGCAAAAGAGGGTGTCTCCAGAAAGAAGAAATCCGTCACCCAGGAAACTAACGCTTCCCGGCGTATGGCCGGGCGTGTGAACGACGCGGAGGCTCGACCTGCCGACAGAGATAATCTCTCCATCCTGAAGCAAACGGTCGGGCGGCGGCGATTCTCGGGCCCCAAGGAAGAAACTGAGTTCGAACGGCTGGACTTTCTCGAGAAGGCTGCGGTCGAGTGGATGGATAACGAGGGGAATGTTGAATTTTTCCTTTATATCTTTGTTGGCGCCGGTGTGGTCGATATGGCCGTGGGTATTGAGGATAAGGATGGGCCGGAGTTCAAACTCGGCAATGACAGGAAATATCCTGTCCGCTTCCGCTCCCGGGTCGATAACGGCGCACTCGAGGGTTTCCCGGCAATAGACGAGATAGCAATTGGTGTCGAGCGGACCGACGACAACGAGCTTGTAATCCATTTTCTTTTCTTGCTGGGTATCATAATTCCAACTCCAGCTCGAGTCAAGAATTTGCCCGGCCCCTCGCTTGTGTTTTGGGGGTTAAGAAATTATAATCCAGCCGATGCGCGAGGAACCCTGGCAGGTCCGCCTGACGGCGAGGTCCATCAAAAAAAAAGACAAGCTAAGGCTACTCCGCCGCAGCCTGCCGATCAACCACTCCCGTGTTGCGCTTGATTTAGGCTGCAGCCAGGGGCTCTTGAGCTTCCATCTCCGTCAGAGAGGGGGTTTCTGGGTGAGCGGCGACGAGGACATGCCAAGCCTTAGGGAAGCGCACTCCCTCCTCGGCCGAGACCTGGTCCAGCTCAGGGGCGATCGTCTTCCTTTTCCGGATGGCTGCTTCGACACGGTTCTCTGCCTGGACTATCTCGAACACGTCGATAAGGATGAAGAGGTGCTCAAGGAAATAGGTCGGGTTCTCAAAAAAAACGGTGAACTCATCCTGGTCACTCCCCAGACGGGCAAGTTTTTTCTCCTCCATAAGCTCCGTGCTGCGCTCGGCCTCAAGCTGGAATACTTCGGTCATAAAAGAGAAGGCTATTCGGCCAGAGAGCTTGAAGCTAAGCTTGAGCGCTCGGGTCTGGTGCCAGAAAAAAAAGTGAGCTACTCCCGCTTTTTCTCAGAGTTTCTGGAGCTTCTCCTCAACCTTGTCTATATAAAGCTCCTTTCCAAACCCCAGCCAGAAGAGACTCGGGAGGGCCACATCCGACCTTCTTCGGCCACAGAATTCAGCCGCCAGGCCAGAATCTTCACCCTCTATTCCTTCATTTATCCGCTCGTCTGGATCTTTTCCCGCCTCGATTCGCTTCTTTTCTTCCTTAAAGGCTACAGCCTGATGGTCTGGGCCCGGAAGGGTGAAAGGGCGGCACCGCTCGGAGTCCCCTGCCAATCCGAGCCTTTAGGAAGTAGCAAATCTTTCGGGGGCGCGAATAATCTATCTGGGATCACATGTCGGGCGGCCAGGACGCTGGCCTGAAGCCCCCATAGCGGAGGTGGAAGCCCTCGGGTTCTTCGGGGTGCGGAGTCTGGAGCGGCTCCAGCCCGCAAGAGCTCACCCCCCAACGTTTTGCGGGTTCTGAGCCTTTAAGCCTGATTTCCGCCCGATCTCTCATTCTGATATAATAAGGCCAATGGATGTTCATCTGACAAGGGAAGCGCTCTGGTATTTAGAAGGACAGGCCCTTGACTCCAAAGCCGCCTCCCGGGGTGGCCTCCTCCTCGGCCACAAGCGCGGCCAGCGGTTTTATGTGGAAAAAGCTTTCCCTTGCCGGCCGAGCTTTTTTCTTTCCCTGGCCAACTTCTGGGCTCTTGACCGCCACTTTCACGGAAAAATCATCGGCTTTTATTCTCTGCGCAGCCGGGACAAAAATAGAAGCCGCTTCCTTCAACCCTTTGCCTGCGGAAAGCTCTATCTTGAGGTAAGGCCCGGCCCCAAAAAAATGAGGTTCAGGCCATGGATCGTCGATTTTGAGAAGCGATTTTTTTTCCGGCGAGCGACGATCTTTGCCGAGGGGGGAGGATGAGGATGGTCGACTTCCTGGACAAAAATGAGCAACAAGTCCTCCTCAGCTTAGCCCGACGGGCTATCACCCACTACCTCGAAACAGGCGAGATGCTGGACGTTGAGCCGGTCGAAAACAAGAAATTCAAGGAGAAACGAGGCGCCTTTGTCACCCTCAAGGTCGGGGGCGAGCTGCGCGGCTGTATCGGTTACCCTTTGCCCATCAAGCCCCTTCTCGAGACGGTTATGGAGATGGCCGTGGCCGCGGCCACCCAGGATTACCGCTTCGCGCCCTTGACTCGGGAGGAACTTCCCCAAACCAAGATTGAGATTTCCGTCCTCACCCTGCCTCAGCCCATCGACGACGTTTCTCAAATCG